>VMHT01186120.1_pt1 | contig 16398 bp, 21 predicted proteins | sample 4693611 | NCBI WGS metagenome assembly VMHT01 (sample SAMN12280063, study PRJNA550983) | marine metagenome | isolation source: seawater sampled from same location over 5 years 0.02-0.2 micron viral filtrate | place: USA: collected off the coast of southern California halfway between the port... ... | reverse complement strand
TCTCGATGGGGAGTTGTTGACCCCCAGGGTGGCCGCCGTAGAGCTGTTGAATGTCCTGCGCCCGACCGTCGCGGTATCCGTGTTCATAGTTCAGGCGGCGCATGCTTTACATCGGCATCCCGAATGGCGGCGAAAGCTGAAGGACGACGAGGGACAGCTTGAACCTTTCGTGCAAGAGGTCCGCCGTCTGTATCCGTTCTTTCCTGCGGTCACGGCACGGGTAAAAAGCGCATTCGAGTGGCGCGGGTATCACTTTCCGGAAGGGTGCAGGGTTCTGCTCGACCTCTATGGTACAAACACCGATCCGCGTTCATGGGATGCGCCGCTGGAGTTCCGGCCCGACCGGTTTCGTGACCGCGCCGAAAACCCCTATGACTTCATTCCACAGGGCGGCGGCGACCACTACACGAACCATCGCTGTCCCGGTGAATGGATCGCGATCAGCCAGATGAAGGCGTTTTGCAGATATCTTGTGAATGAGATCGACTACGATGTGCCAGATCAGAATCTGAAACTGGACACCGGACAGTTGCCGCCTCTGCCGAAAACCCGGTTCACCCTGCGCAACATAAAGCGTCGAAATGGATCCTGAGCGTGCCGCCATGATCTTCGTAAAAAAACGTCTCCGCGCATTCTGTGCGAAGAATCCAGAATATGATCTGTATCGAGAAATTTCATCCAAATGCCCAAACGATCTGGTCCCGTGAGTAAAACTTTTCTTTCCAAGTTGGGGTGTAGCGCCTTGGTCGCGACATTACTCATTCCTCCCGCCCATGCGACGGCGCAACAGACGGCCGATGGAGACGCTGTCGTGGAGAATGCCTGGGCGCCGGCCGCCGAGCAGGGCGGTGTCGGTACCGCATATTTTTCGGTGCGAAATACGACCCCCGAACCTTTGCGGCTTATCGATGCCCGAACCGACCTCGCTTCAATTGTTGCGCTGCACAAGACTGAGGTTGATACCAAAGGCGTTGCCAGAATGAGCGCGTTACCTACCGCGACTATCGAGCCCGGCGTGACGCTTACGCTCGAACCGGGAGGCTTCCATGTGATGATGATTGATTTGGAAAAACCCCTGCTGGAAGGCCAATCGTTCCCGCTCCGGCTAAAATTCTACGACATGGACGAACTCACGATTGAGGTGCCGATCCTCGGTGCCACGGCACGTGGACCAGGTGGTTAGGCTCGATAAAAATCTGTTCGGAATAGCAGCAATCGGACAGACGACCGTTTTCACGTGGACGCCTCCGATGGCTGCATTTCTCGGCTTTGTAAAACCTTCACCCGCCGGGGCTTCAAACGCCCGCCGATCTCAAAATCGTGAACCCGTTAACTGAGAGATACATTCTAGCGAACCGACCGGGGTCATGGCCGATCTAAGCCGGTCCAGGCTGGAACCTAAACGACGCCCTCAAGTTAATACAGTAACGAAATTCTAGCTTGAAGGTCGGACGTTACATGGCAGAGCAAAAGAACGCATCGGCAAGACGCGCACTGTGGATCGTGCTGCTGCTGAATCTGGCGATTGCCATAGGATTCTTCATTACCGGAGCCATCGGGGATTCCAGCGGTCTGATCGCCAACGGGCTGGACAACACTTCCGACACGGTCGTCTATGCCATCAGTCTCTTCGCGTTGACGCGGACGGACAAGTGGAAACGAGCGGCCGCAAACGTCTCCGGGGGAATGCTGCTGCTGTTCGCGATTGGGGTTTTGGTGGACGCGGTCCGGCGCTATTACGCCGGATCAGAGCCGCTCGGCGGGTTGATGATCGTGATGTCGGTGATTGCGGCCATCGTGAACGTGATCTGCGTCTGGCTTCTGAACAGGATAGACGATCCCGACGTCAACGTCCGCGCTGCGAATACGTTCAGCTGGAACGATTTCGCGGCGAATGGCGGCATCCTCGTTGCCGGAGGACTCGTTTGGTGGCTGGGCTCCAACTGGCCGGACTTGGCCGTCGGCGTCGCCGTTGCCGGTATATTCATCTGGGGTGGGGTCAAAATTCTCCGCGACGCCCGTCGCGAGCACCACAAGGCTGTGCATGGGGATGATGAATGACCGCCGCCTGCGACCCCTCAATGTCGGCGCGCGGCGTGTCCCCGACGAACAGCACCTTATCCACCTTGATCTGCAACCCGTCCACCCGCGCATAGATCGCTGGCTCCGGCTTGATCGCCCCGACCTTGCAGGACAGCACCTCCGGCTGTCCGGGCAGCGTGTCCCGCAAGGCCGCAACATGGTCGCTGGATAGGTTTGAACAGACGGCCAGACGCAGCCCCTCGCCGCGCAGCCAGGTCCAGATGTCCGCCATGCCAAGGCGCATCGCGACCGAACAGGTCTCGATCACCAACTCCCCCAGCACCTTGAGTTTTGTCAGGGCTGTGACCTTGGCTCCAAGCGCCTCCGGCCAGTCTCTTGATTCCGTCCAGTGTCAATGACTGAGGCCACGGTCACGATCCGTGTCCCTGTCGATCTCCCGCTCGTTCTCTGCTTCCCGGTCCTTCTTCGGCGTGTCCTCGATCTCCAATCGCTCGCGCGGCCTGTTCAGCACGCCCTCCAGACGCTCCTTCATGGACGGCCTGCGCTCCCCGCGCCCGGCCTCCTGACCAAGCTCATACTCGCTGTGACCGTCCAGCTTGTGAACCGCCGTCTGGCCGTCCCGCCCGTCGTCTTTCTCCATGATCTCCTTCAGCCGCTCACGCGCATAATTGCGGCCTTCCGGCTTTGGCGTGTCGTCCTGGTCCCGTGACCGGCCCACAACCTGCGCCAACCGGTCCCGAAAATCCCCTTTCTCGCGCCCGCCACTCCGCTCTTTAGATGTCGCCGCCCTGAGCGCCGCCAGACCGGCCGACACGCGCCCCTGCCCCGCCTCGCGCTCGATGCCGTAAGTCTCCCGCGCCAGCTCCAGCCGCTCGCGCATGTCGCGAAACGCGGCGCGGGCCTGGCGGGCGGCATGGACCACGGCCCCGCGCTCCGTCACCGGCACATACTCCCGGCCCTCCCGCGCAGCCATCGCCTTCGCGCGCCGTTCCATGGAATTGGCCGCTGGCCCCAGCTTCAGCTCCGGGTCGCGGTCCAGTTCCTCGGCAGACAGCTTGTCGCCACGATCCAGCGCCGTCTCGCGCTGCTTCTCAAGCGACCGGTGATCGACCCGCTCAACCTCCCCGACACGCTCCAGCGCACGGTTCTGCAACTCGGCCCAAAGGCCGCGCATCTGCTCGATCTCGACACCGCCGGTCTTTGCGGAATCCAGCACCCGCGTTTTGGCTGTAAAGCCCTCGGCCTCCAGCTTGCGGGTGCTGGTCAGGACATGGGCGTGGTGGTTGCGCTGGTCGCCTTCCCGGTGCGGCGCATGGATCGCCACATCGACCGCCACGCCGTAGCGGCTGACCAGCTCCTCGGCGAATTTCCGGGTGATCTGCGACCGGTCCTCGGCGCTGATCTCGGACGGCAGGGCCAGCTCCCACTCGCGGGCCGTGACGGAGTTGCGGCGGGTCTCGCTGGCCTCGGCCGCGTTCCAGAGCGCGGACCGATCCTGCGCCCAGGCCGGGGCATGCTCGGGGGCGACGATGAAGGTCTCCTCGATGCCCTGCTTGCGGGTGTAGTCGTGGATACGCCCCTCGCGCTGGCACTCGATGCGCTCGCCGACACGATAGGCCGCTGCCGCCGTCGCGGTGCGTCCGGCGCTGCGTTTGATCGTCTTCACGGAGAGGTGGTAGCTGGCCATCAGCGCACCCCTCGACGGAGACGATTTCGCAGTGCGCGGTCGCACCGCTGCCGACAAGCGCCGCTGCTGACCCCGGCCAATGCCCCGACATGGGCTGTCCGGTCAGCCGTCTTTTCCCCGTAGGCCCGCGCCCCACAACGCTGGGGCCGGAGGGGAAAAGACAGCCCGCCCGAAACCGCCCGCAGGGTGGCTGAGGCGCGGGCTTGCCCGTGAGCTGCCTCATGATCCCCAGCCTCGTAGGGGGCGGGACCATGAGGCAGCTCACGGGCGGTTTGCCGGGGGCAAACCCGGCGTGGATCGACACCGGCAGGTCCGGTGATCCACGCCTCCCGGAACGGAGACGCCAGCGGCAAACCGGCCCCCGTAGAGGGGCATCGGTCGGGACGCTGGTGCGAAGAGACTGGACGCGATCCAACCGCCAAGGTTGGGCTGGGAAGGTTTGGAAGGGGCGGCGCGCCCTTCCATGTCGATGCGCTCCGCATCGAAGGGGTCTGCCATCGGCTGGGGCTTTGCCCCGGAGAGATCGCACGCAAATCTCGGAACCGCAGGTGGAGAGTTTGCATAAGTGCGCCCTTGTCCTTTACAGGCCTACGGGTAAGCGCTATCGGTTGATCTGGCAAGAACAACTTCAACCACAAGAATGTTTGGTGGCGAGGGTAGAGATTTGGCAGAAACAGAACTTGAACGCGCCGAGAAACGATATGCCCAGGCCAAGGCCCGTCTTCAGGCACTGAAGAACCGGGAAAGCACCAGACAGCGTAAACTCGACACGCGGCGCAAGGTGATCCTGGGCGGGGCGCTCCTCGATCTGGCGGAAAGGGATTCCAGTGCCGCCGCCATGCTCGACCGGCTGATCCGCAACCTCCCCCGCGAACAGGACCGCAAGGCCTTCGCGGATTGGGATGCCCCCTCCCCTGCCCCGTCCAGTTCTGACCCGGAAACGCCGTCCTGATGCGGGGCGTGATCCGCCTCTTTGACGGACTGTTCCGGTTCTTCGGTCGGCTGATCTTCACGCCCATCCTGTTGGGCTGGATGATCGGGTTCATCATCGGGGGCGTCGTGGCCATGACAGCCTTCGGACCTCCGCTTGGTCACTCTGCCTGGGAATGGATCATCATCGCGCCACCTGTCTTCATCGGCGCGGTCTTCGGGTTCCAATACTGGCGCAAGACCTCCGGGGCCGATGCCTTCTTCGGTCTGACGGGCGACAGTCACGGCTCGGCCCGCTTCGCCAGCCGTAAGGAGCTGAAGAAGCTTCAGGGGAATGACGGCCTCCTGATCGGGCGCAATCCGGGGACCGGGCGGCTGCTGCGCTATGACGGCCCCGCCCATCTGATCACCCTCGCCCCGACGCGGGCCGGGAAAGGCGTCGGCACGGTGATCCCGAACCTGCTGGCAGTTGAACGCTCGGTGCTGGTCATCGACCCCAAGGGCGAGAATGCCCGGATCGCCGGGGAAGCCCGGCGGCGGTTCGGGACCACCCATGTCCTCGATCCCTTCGACGTTTCGGGGATGCCATCCGCCGCCTACAACCCGCTCGACCGGCTGACGCCGGACAGCCTCGATCTGGGCGAGGATGCGGCCTCCCTGACAGTGGCGCTGGTGATGGACCCGCCGGGACAGGTGACGGAAGCGCATTGGAACGAGGAAGCCAAAGCCATCCTTGGCGGGCTGATCATGTTCTGCGTCTGCCACGAGGACCGCGACCGGCGCTGCCTGGCCACCGTCCGGGAATATCTCACCCTGCCCCCGGAAAAGCTGCGCGCGCTGCTGGAGCTGATGCAGGACAGCGATGCGGCGGGTGGTCTGATTGCCCGCGCCGCCAACCGCTTCCTTGGCAAGGCGGATCGCGAAGCCGCCTCGGTCCTGTCGAACGCACAGCGCCACACGCACTTTCTGGACAGCCCGCGCATTGCCAAAGTCACGTCGCGGTCGGATTTCCACTTCTCCGATCTGCGCCACCGGATCACCTCGGTGTTTCTGGTGCTGCCACCGAACCGGATGGACGCCTACAGCCGCTGGCTGCGCCTCCTGGTCTCTCAGGCCCTCCAGGACATCGCACGGGACGCTGAGGCCTCTGTAGGCGCTCAGGGCGCTTCTCAGCGCCTCAAGGCCCCTGCCCTCTTCCTGCTGGATGAGTTTGCGGCTCTGGGCCGTCTGGAGGCTGTGGAGCGCGCCATGGGACTGATGGCGGGCTATGGCCTCCAGCTCTGGCCCATCCTGCAGGACATGAGCCAGCTCAAAGACCTCTACGGCGAACGCGCGGGCACCTTCATTGCCAATGCCGGGGTGCAACAGGTCTTCGGCGTGAATGATTTCGAGACCGCCAAATGGCTGAGCCAGATGATCGGCCAGGAAACCACGGGCTTCCAGACGGACAGCTACAAGCCGGGCGACAGCCCCAGCTTCTCCAACAACCTCACGGGCCGCGATCTGCTGACCCCCGATGAAATCATGCAGATGCCGCCCGAGTTGCAGCTTCTGCGCGTTCAGGGCCAACCCTCGGCCCTCGCCCAAAAGCTGCGCTACTACGCCGACCCCGAGTTCAAGAGGCTGTTCGTCCCGCAGGACGCCTGACCCCGAAAAGGAAACCGCCCATGTCTGACCAGCCCGACCTCCCTGCCCTCTCCGACGATGAGCTGCGCGAAACGCTCGACCGGCTGGCGAGCCTGGCGCTGAACCTGTCCGACCAAGTGGAGGATCAGACCAAGGCGATCAACCGTGCGACCACGGCGGCGAACGAGGCGCGGCGAGCGGCCGTGACCGTGCAGAGCCAGAATGATCCCGCCGGGTTCGGCGACCGGATCGGACAGGCCGTCGAGGCGCGCCTCTTGGACACGCTCCAGCGTCTCGACCGCACGGTCAATCATCTGGACCTGCGAACGAACAAGACGGCTGCCGTCCTCGATCAGGCCAGCGAGGATCGCGGCAACCTTCTCCGCAATATCCGGGACCGGGAAGAAAGGCTGGAGCGCTGGAAATCCTACTGGCCCTGGTTCGGTCTGGGTGCGCTCGTTCTGGCTTTGGCGATGACCGTCGCCCTGCCCCGTTTCTTAGCCAGCACCCCCTCCACATGCGCTGTCCTCGGGGCGACATGGACGGCCACAACAGAGGGCGTCAACGCCTGCGTGTTCTACCAGCGTTGAACAGAATCTGGGGCGCTGCGGGTCAATTCAACGCGCCATTCTGGGTGTTAAATATGTGTTAGAATCTGTGTTACGCCCTGAGTGATTGCCTCTATCCAACTGAAATATATAGTTTTCTTTAGTCGCTCGGTGTGTAAAAGCACGAAAGACGGTGGGTGATAACACGAAAGATGGTGTGTAAAAGCACGAATCTCTTGACCTTGGTGTGTGAAAACACGAATGTGGGCGAATGGTGGGTGAAAACACGAACTCTCGATCTCCGCTCCTGCCGGATCGGATGCAGCAAGCGGACTTCTTTGTCTGCGACATCTTTGATGCTGCGCCTAAAGGTGACATGGCGTCGATGGAACACCCGATCTTCTCAATATCGACCAAGCCGGACCGACGGATTCGGCGGTATGAGAACGGACAGAATTTTGTTGAGATTACGCCCTCGATGAAGGGCCTGGCGACGGTCCATGACCGTGATGTGCTGATTTACTGCATCAGCCAATGCATCGCAGCGCTGAATGAAGAACGTGAGGTCAGCCCGATCATTCGCTTCAGAGCATATGACATACTGAAGGCCACTAATCGAGGAACGGACGGGCGCGGGTATGAACAGCTCAGGGCTGCCCTGGAACGTCTTCAGGGCACGGTGATCACAACCAATCTTATCACTGGCGGCAAGGAAGAGTTCGATGGCTTCGGACTGATTGACCGATTCAGGATCGTTCGTGAGACACGCGACGGACGGATGCAGGAGGTGGAAATCAGGCTTTCGGATTGGGTATTCAACGCCATCCGGCATCGTGAGGTGCTGACCTTGCACCGTGATTATTTCCGTCTGCGCAAACCGTTGGAGCGACGCATCTATGAGCTTGCCCGAAAACATTGTGGGGCAAAGCAGGAATGGAAGATCGGGCTGGCGAAGCTGCAAGCCAAGTGCGGCTCCTGCTCTACTGCAAAAGAGTTTCGCCGCCTGGTCATGAGTATCGTGCGCCAAGATGGGCAACATGCCCACATGCCTGACTACGCTGTGAGGATGGAAAACGACATGGTGATCTTCACCAACCGGCGCAGCGATCAAGCGGGAATCGCTTCCCCTACCCCCTTGCACATACGGCTCGACCCGGAAGCCTACCATGACGCGCGGGCGGTCGCGCCGGGATGGGATGTATATGTCCTCGAACAGGAATGGCGAGAGTGGATGACGGTACCGCCCCGCAACCCCAACGCCGCCTTCATCGGGTTCTGCAAGAAGGTCTTCGAGAAACGCGGCCGTCCCTAATCTGACCCGCTTTGCTTCTCTGAAAGCAACAGTTCAAGTCCCTGCCAGAGCGTGAGGTCGCGGTCCTGGCAGAATGCCCGGAATTTGTCGACAACACGTTTCGGTCCCGGAATCGAAACCTTGTCTTGGGGCTCCCTACGCTTCGGGCCGGGTTTCAGCCGTGTGGAAGCGTCCCGGCTGACAAAGCCGAGGGATTTGCCAGCCTCGACGGCCTTCTCAACAGAACCCGGTTCGGCTTTGGGCCGCGTCTTTGAAGACTCGGAGGGGTTGGGGAGGTCGATACCGCCGTCAAATCCATACTTGCTCATGCTGCTCTCTCTTTCGTGAGAGCATGAATGACAGCCTGAGCATAATCACGGGCGTTCTCAATGGCTCCGGCCACCTGCTTTAGGGCTTTGTCTGTAACAGATGCCGTCTTGCCTTGATGCTCGTTCGTAACGATGTCGGGCAATTCCGCCAGAAGCACCCCATCGCGAAAGATGCGGGTATAGGGCGCACGTTTTGCGATGCGGATCGGCAAAGTCGGGATGTTATTGATCTCCATCTCTTGCCGCACGTCGCGTTCATCCGTGGTTTGGAAGGCTGCGTTGGTTCGCGTGAACAGCAGCGAATATGCTATTGGTGCGCGGATCATGCTCGATGTGGTCTGCACAAGCCGAACGGCCGCAGCCGCCTGTCGAGCCTCCATGGGCGAACCGTCGAGCGGGATAACGCAAAGGTCCGTTCGGGAAAGCGCGAAGGTGACGACCTGATCTTTCGATCCTTCCAAGTCGATGATCAGATAATCAGCTTCGTCAGCAAGTTGATCAATCAGTTCTACCGTGTCCTCGGCCTGCGGCCGCGCATGAACAGCAAAAGGCACATCGCGTCCCGCCGCCTGCCTGCCTTCAGACCAAGCAAGAATGTTGGCATTTGGGTCAAGATCGAGAATGGACACCCGACCGCCCGAAAGGGCGATCTGTTCGGCAAGGAGCATGGCGGAAGTCGTTTTCCCCGACCCGCCTTTCGGGTTTGCGAAGGTGATTACGTACATACACACAACAATGGCAAAGTTAGAGATAAAGTCAACCCTAACTACATCTTTAACTCTAAAGTTATTTTTAACGCTGAAGCATCATGGCTTCGACCTTCCAAAGCGCAAGGCTGCATCCTGCGATCTTAGGATGGCCATGATCTCAACATTGTCGCCATCGAGCCGATAATAGATCGAATGCACCCCGCAGACGCTGCGCCGGTAGCCTTCGCGGATTTCCGGCACTTCTTGGTAGAGCAGCGGGGTCTCGCCCAGCACATCGAACCTTTCAATGATCTGCCAGAAATATGCATCAGCCCGTGCTTCGCCAAATTTTCTTACACCATACTGGTGGATACCTATCAGGTCGTCTTTCGCTTCCTCTGAAAGCCTATAAGTCCCCATTTTTGCGCAATTCTTCCTTGGATTCTTTGAGAATCTGGTCAGGGGTCATATCGGTGAAACCGCGTTGCTCTGCACGAATGAGTTTCGCTCTGATCTCTTCCACGCCGTTCTCGATCTCTCGGGCGCGACGCAATGCGTCGTTAACAGCTTCGGTTTGGGTTTTGAACTCGCCACTCTCAACCCGCGCCTGCAACCAGGCATGGTTTGGGTCGCTGAGCGTAATGGTCTGTCTGGGCATAACGATCTCCTATAGCTTGGTGCAATAATACACCAAAAACGACCAACTTGCACACGGTATCTGTGTCTCAAGTCGAGCGTGTTCAAGCCGGGTGGGGTAGGGGAGAAGCGGCCAAACCTCATCCCGAGAGTTGGTAGCCCCGCTTCTGCTTTGCCTGGTAGAGCGCAACCATCGCGTCGGCGGCGCGGCCTGCATCCTCGAAACAGTCGATCCTGTGCCGCCCCTGGGTGCCGATGCGGCCCCACTCACGTAACAGCGACACGCCGCCGAAGAGGTCCGGCATCAAGCGCAGCCGATAGAAGCGATACATATTGACGTCGTGATCCACGCGCTCGATGCGGATATCCTCGGGAAACATCTCAAGCTGCTGCATCGGGTGACGCCTCCCGCATGACACGGCTGATCGTGGACCGGTGAACATTGAACAGGCGTGCAGCTTCGGCCTCGGTACGCTTGCCGGATCGCACTAGGTCGCGGATTTCCCGGCGCTGGTCGCCGGAGAGCTTCGGCTTGCGCCCTGGGTGGCGTCCCTTCTTGCGAGCGCGCTCCAACCCGGCGCGCGTGCGCTCACGGATCATCTCGCGCTCGAACTCGGCGAAGACGCCAACCATCTGCATCATCATGCGCCCAGCAGGGGTCGTAGTGTCTATGGCTTCGGTCAGTGACCGGAACCCGGCCCCGGCGGCATCTATCTTCTCCATGATGGAAAGCAAGTCTTTCAGCGACCGCGACAGCCGGTCGAGCTTCCAGACGATCACCACGTCGCCGTCGCGGAGCTGGTCGAGCATCCGGTGCAGCTCCGGCCGATCCCAACGTCCACCGGACGCGCGTTCTTCGAACACGCGCTCGCACCCGGCGGTACGCAGCGCGTCGAGCTGCGCGGCGGTATCCTGACCGCGATCTGTGGAAATGCGAGCATAGCCAAGGTTCACGCGCAGATTGTTGCGCTTTCTTGTTGCTCAATCAAGATAATTCGCAACATATTTTCGCAACAGTCGGCGATGGGGCAGGGCAGAGCGGTCTTCGGCGTTCGTTAGCCTGTTTTTCTTGGCTATGAGGGTAGCTGACGGGTCTTGCTGGATCGAAAGGGCAGGGGTGTGTCTCGCAACTGACCGTTTATGCCCCACGATAATTGTCACACGCCTCGACACCCTCTGCGACCACGTCGAGAAGTGCGTCCACATCACTCAGAAGAACCGTGATGCGCGGGCTGCTGATACGGTAGCGGATGAAGCGCCCATCGCGGTCGCTCGCGACAAGTCCGCAGTCCAGCAAGCATCTCAGGTGGTTGGAGACGTTGGGTTGCGATAGTTCCGTCCGCTCGACGAGCTCGTGAACGGCCAATGGCTCGTTGCAAAGTGCACCGAGGATGGCCAGGCGGCTCGGGTCCGCGAAGCCGCGGAACAGCTTCGCCCGTCGCTCGATGGTCGCGCTCTTGCGGTCATCGACGATTTGGGCCATATCACTCCTCGCTGATACGTTTTTCTTCAATTCATTCTAGCAGGAATAGCGCGACCATGGCCAACACCGAAAGTGCCGGATCGACGGCAGATGTTCCGCCCGTCCGTTACCGGGTTTCCGGTATGGACTGCGCGAAGGATGCCGCGCAGATCGAGCGGGCGGCGCAGTCGGCCGGAGTCGCGGCTGACGATGTGAAGGTGTCGGCGGCGACGCACATCATGACACTGAGCGCCCCCGAAGCGCGCCTGCCGGACATCGAAAAGGCCGTTGCGGTGACCGGCTACGGCTTCGACCGGATCGAGGGCGATGGAGACATTCCGCCGAATCCCGCCCATCAGGACCCGGCCTACCGACGCGCGCTCTGGATCGTCGTGATCCTGAACGTGGGCTACGGTGTCGTTGAAATGATCGGCGGGTTCATCGCCGGGTCACAGGCCGTGAAAGCCGATGCGCTCGATTTCATCGGCGACGGCGCGATCACCTTCCTTGGCCTGCTGGCCATCGGCTGGAGCCTCGCCTGGCGGGCACGGTCGGCCTTGATCCGGGATATGTCGGGTATGACGAGGGCGGCGTACTCACTGAGGCCGTTCGGCGTCGGCCTTATCAGGTGGTTCTGTTTGATGAGGTTGAAAAGGCTCACCCGGAAGTGTTCAACGTGCTGTTGCAGGTGCTGGATGACGGGGTTCTGACGGATGGTCAGGGGCATACCGTGGATTTCAAGCAAACGCTGATCATCCTGACCTCGAATCTTGGCTCTCAGGCGCTCAGCCAGTTGCCGGATGGTGAAGATGGCAGCCAGGCGCGACGTAACGTGATGGACGCGGTGCGGGCGCATTTCCGGCCCGAGTTCCTGAACCGTCTGGACGATATGCTGATCTTTGACCGTCTCAGCCGCAAGGATATGGATGGCATTGTCGACATTCAACTGGCGCGTCTCAAGAAGCGTCTGTCACAGCGCAAGATCACGCTGGATCTGGATGTCGGCGCAATGAAGTGGTTGGCGGATGAAGGCTATGACCCCGTCTATGGCGCGCGCCCGTTGAAGCGGGTCATTCAGCGTGCATTGCAGAACCCGTTGGCAGAAGCATTGCTGGCTGGTGATGTCAGGGATGGTTCAACCGTTACCGTCAGCGCCGGTTCGGAAGGGCTGATCATCGGTGACAGGGTAGGTAGCTCTAGCCAACAGCCGCCAGAAGATGCAGTTGTGCATTAAGCATCGCATGAAGACATCAAAAGCCCGCCGGATTTGGCGGGCTTTTTCATGCGCCGTTTTCTAATCCACCGCAGCCCGGATACGCGCGACCGACGCCTGAATGTGATCTTTCCAGTCATCACTCACCGGGTCGTTTTCCGACGACATCCACGCGATGACCAGGTCCCGCCCCGGATCAACAAACAGAGACTGCCCGTGAATGCCGCGCGCATTGATCAGCGGTTCGTCTTGCCCAATCACGTACCACTTCGAACGGTAAACCGTGTCGGTTTCCCCGTATTTGATAGCAAAGTCACCCCGATCCCAGGCATCACGGTCGCCATTATTAATAATGTCGTCGATCCAGCTTTCCGGAATGACCTGCCGCCCGTCCCGTGCGCCTTTCTGAAGGATCAACTGCCCCACCCGCGCCAGATCGCGGGCGGTGACACACATCCCACCGGCGGCACGAGGCCCACCAATTCGGTCGACGGTAAGGTAGCCCGCGTCTTCCGCCCCCATCGGTTGCCACAGCCGCTCGGACATCAAATCGGCGTAGCGCATGCCAGAGGCGCGCTCGAGCACCCAAGCCATCAGATCCGTCACCGGAGAGGCATAATGGAAGCGATCATTGTGCGGGCCATCGGGTTCGGTCAGCAGCGACTGGAAGGACCGCAGGTCATGCGGCGTGCGCCCTTCTGGCACCGGGTTCCAGTTCGCCGCCCAGCGGTATGCGATGATCGGCCCTTCGGTGACAAAGTAATCCTCGTCAAACTTCACCCCGACACGCATATCCAGCGCATCGCGGACCGTGGCGCCTTCATAGGCGGTGCCTGCGAGTTCCGGGATATAATGTGTGAGTTGCGCAGACGGGTTCAGTTCGCCACTTTCCACCAACGATCCGGCCAGCAGCCCCAGCATGGATTTTGATACCGACATCAGGATGTGCGGATCATGCCGCCCCATCCCGTTGCGATAGCTTTCATGCACGATGCGACCCTTATGCAGGATAACCAATGCGTCGTTCTGCATTCCTGTTACCGCAGCTTTCAGATTGGCGCCGGAGAGATCCAGGCTGCCTTGCTCCAGTTCCCAGATGTTGCCCGGATCATTGGCGATATTGGCTGAGGGCACGATTTCACGGACATGGTGAAAGGCCCAGCTGCAATAGGGGGCCGTGCGCCAATTGGCCAATGTCGCCCGATCCTCTGATTTGGGTGGAAACCCTACCATGATGGCCATGCATTCTCTCCTTGGCTTGTTGATGCGAGTGAGGGGCTCGTATTGCCGACAAGTCAAGGGTCAAACGAAACAGGCGCCCGGCTTCCCAGACGCCTGTCTCAACCGACATTCTCCAAGTGGCCTGCCGCTTGACTTCAAGATCGCCTGATTTTGCTCGCTGGGCAAGCGTTTTTCGCCCCGAGCGGTGTCTGTCGTCGCGCAAACGGCCGAAGTCGGGTGGATCAAGCCTCGAACCCGCAGCATTCTGGCCCGGCAGAGCCGCTTTTCCGCGCGGCAGACGGACCTGTCCTGCCGCTTTCGTTCAGCTTGGGCATGGATCGTGGTCATGCGCATGACGGAGGCGTTCGAAGACGGCGGATGGCGGCAAGGACGGCCCGCACCATCGGGCCGGTGACGGCGACCTCGGCCAACTGGAAGGTAATGGCGCGGGCGTGGCGGACGACGCGGGCGCCGATCTTGATCAGCTTGAGTTGCAGGCTGGTCAACGACCAGTCCGCCATGGCCTCGGGCAGTTCGATGCAGCGCAGGAAGGTTGCCAGGTTGTAGGCCAGCGCGTGCAGTTGCAGCCGCACCTCGTTGTGCCGGAACTTCCGGCATGACAGCCGCGTCCAGCGAAAGGCATATTTGCCTTCCTTGATGTGCTGCTCTGCGGTGCCGCGCTGGTTGTAGAACCTCACCACCCAGTCTGGCTCCATCGGCAGGTTGGTGACGATGAAGCCGACTTTGGGGAACAGCTCGCCCGGATGCCATTCGATCTTGGCGATGACGCGGCGCGGCTTGTCCCAGGACGCCGCCTGATACTCGAAGTCCTCGAAGAACCGTTTGACCTTGGTCAGCGAAGGCCGTCCCACGGGCCGTGTCAGCCGATGCGCGATCTTCTCGCGCAAGACGGCGTTGGCGGGCAGACGGATGGCGTAGAAGAACCTGGCTTCTTCCAGCCGCATATAGATCGCGGGGATCGCGTAGGCAGCGTCGGCCCGGAAGAAGCGTCCACCAAGGTCGCGGCCAGCATATCGGGCAATGACGGGATCAAGGACATCCCGCCAGCCATCGGCGCTGTGGACATTGCCGTTACGCAGGGCGCAGCGCTCCAGCATGCCAAACTGGTTGAACAAGAAGATGGGGTGATAGCAGGTGCAGTCGAAATGCCCGTTCCAGGCAGCACCTTCCTGATCGCCGTGGGTGGGGCTGACCGAGCTGTCCATGTCCAGCACGATGTATTTCAACCCGTTGCGGTCATGAAACCGGTCGATCCATTGGCCGTTCAGATCGGCCAGCGCCGCCCGGTTCGCGGCCAGAGCCAGCGTCTCGGTCTCGAACCGTCCCATCTGCGATGCCGAAGCAGCTTGCGCCTCGACGGCCCTGCCGCCAACGACCTGACGCATCACGGGATCGAGGGCCAAGCGGTCGGCATCGTTCACATCCTCGTATCCGGCCAGTCGTCCGAACACCGATTGCCGGAACAATCCGTCAAGCCGATGGAGCGTGTTCTTCCCGGTGCGGCTGTCTCGCAGCGCCTCCGACGCCAGATTGGACAGGCCGAGCACGTCATCAAGCTCGCGCATCACCAGCAGGCCACCGTCTGAACTGATCTGCGCACCACGGAACTCCAGACGCACACGGCGGTCGAAATCAACCCGATCTCCCCGCGCCAAGCCCGCACCCTCCAGGTGATCCATGAAACGCGCCCCTCGCAGCCGTCAACGCCATGATTTATATGCGAAATATCACGATTACGACAGCGAAATCAGCGACTTACTTGGAGAATGTGGGTTGATCCAGGGCATCTTCCTCGGGCTCCTCGGTCTCGGCGTCCTCGGCACGACCATCGTCCGGATCTTCGAACGGACGACGCCGGATGCGGGTCTCATGGGCCTGCTTGGCATGATTGCCCTTGTCGTCAACGTCATCTCCGTTCTGCCGCTGCTGCCGTTCCGCAAGGGCGACGCGAACATGCGGGCCGTCTGGCTTTTCTCTCGCAACGACGCCATCGGCAATGCGGCGGTTGTCGTTGCCGCCGGTCTCGTGGCGTGGCTGGGCAGCGCCTGGCCGGACCTCATCGTCGCCTTCGGCATCGCCGGACTGTTCCTGCACTCGTCCTGGGCGATCATTCGCGATGCGCGGGCCGATCTGAAGACGACTGCATGAACGGCCGCGTTCTGGGCGGAGTTTGCGCCATCGCGGCGTTCGGTCTCGATCAGGGCATCAAGGCGCTTGCCCTGAACGCCCCGGCGCTTGAGCGCGGAGTCGAGGTTCTGCCCTTTCTCAATCTCGTGCGGGTTCTGAACGATGGCGTCAGCTTCGGTATGTTGGGCGGGATCGTGCCATGGTGGGGTCTCATCGCACTTGCTGCCGTAATCGTGGCATGGCTGCTGATCTGGTTGTGGCGCGCGCCGGACAGGCTGACGGCTGCCGCTCTCGGTCTGATCATCGGCGGCGCGCTCGGCAATGTCCTCGACCGGCTGCGCTATCAGGCCGTTCCTGACTTTCTCGACTTCCATTACGGATCATACCACTGGCCGTCCTTCAATCTCGCGGACGTAACGATTTTCTGCGGCGCGGCCCTACTGTTCTGGGAGAGCTTCCGCTCTGCGACGGACAAGCCTGGTCAGGGTCAACGCAAGGAAAACACAACGGGGGTGTAACCCATGTTCGGCATACCATCTGCGAAAGGCTTTGACAGCACACTTGCCCTGCTGCGC
>VMHT01103383.1_pt1 | contig 16400 bp, 16 predicted proteins | sample 4693611 | NCBI WGS metagenome assembly VMHT01 (sample SAMN12280063, study PRJNA550983) | marine metagenome | isolation source: seawater sampled from same location over 5 years 0.02-0.2 micron viral filtrate | place: USA: collected off the coast of southern California halfway between the port... ... | reverse complement strand
ATTTCGGTGAAGCCTGTAAAGATCTTATGCGTAAGTATTTCTTTTACGGTAAGAGATCTGATAACCGTAAGCTGCGTATGTCTAACATAGGTAAGACTGATAGATACCTATGGAACCACTACAACAACGTAGGGCCAACTGAGAAGATGCAGTCTCACACCTTAGTCAAGTTCATGTACGGACACTTGATTGAGGAAATGCTGCTTCTGTTTGTACGTCTAGCTGGTCATACAGTTACACATGAGCAAGCATACGCTGAAGTACAAGGTATCAAAGGCAGCATGGACTGTAAGATAGATGGTGTTGTGACTGACGTTAAGTCTGCTAGTACCTACGGGTTCAAGAAGTTTAAGGACGGTTCTTTAGCTTTTGATGATCCTTTTGGCTACATAGATCAGATCAAAGGATACGCTAGGTCTGAAGGTGAGACTAAGGTAGGCTGGCTTGCTATGGATAAGGCCAATGGTCACTTGACATTCTTGAAGTATGACTTGGAGGATGAAGAAGCACCAGCCTACCCTGTTCTAAAGAAAGACATTGAAGAACGTATACTACATATCAAAGAGATGGTGCAGAAGGAAGAACCACCTGAGCTATGCTATGAGACTGTCCCAGACGGTAAGTCAGGCAACATGAAGCTGGCTATGGGCTGTTCTTACTGTCACTTTAAGCATTCTTGCTACCCTAACCTACGCGCCTTTGCGTACAGTTATGGCCCTAGATACTTAACGGAGGTGGTAAATGAGCCTAAAGTCCAAGAAATACTCTAAGAGTGTATATAGGTCTGGACTTGAGAAGAAGTTCGCTAAACTTATGCCTAAAGGCAGGTTCTTATATGAGCCATATGATATACCTTATGTTACACATAGGAAGTACAAGCCTGACTTTGTAGACAAGAAGACAGGTGACATCATAGAGACTAAAGGCTTCTTTAGATCAGGAGATACACAGAAGTATACTGCTATCCGTGATATGATAGCACCTACTAAGTTAGTATTTGTACTGTCTGACCCTAACAAGAAAGTTAGGAAAGGTTCTAAGATAACTATGGGACAGTGGTGCGCTAAGGAAGGATTTGATTTTTACACACTAGATGAGTATGCAGATCATGTCATTAACAATGGATGAGATAAGAGAGCGTGTATTAACACGATACGATATAGATGACTTGCTTACATTGCTGGATGTTACAGCGGAAGAAATAGTAGACAGGTTTGAAGATAAGTTTATTAACAGGCTTTCTTTGTTTGAGGAAGAACTAGAAGGCCAGGAAACAGACAAATGGAGCGACGATGAAGACGATTGATGATGCTACACCGGAGGAATGGAATAGTTTACGCAAAGGTTTTAGATGGCCTTATGAGGCTGTAGAAGACGATGCTGTAAACGAACACCCTAGGTTTGCTGAAGCTGCTATGACAAGTAGTTATGACCCAATAAATAAGCCAGCGCACTACAATACTGGAGGTGTAGAATGTATAGATGCTATGGAAGCTATGCTAACAAAGGAAGAGTTTATAGGATACCTGCGTGGTAACTCCTTCAAATACAGATGGAGGATGAATCATAAAGGCAGAGCAGTACAAGACCTAAAGAAAGCACAGTGGTATGAAAACAAACTGCTAAGTATTATAGAGAAAGGAACAAGCAATGATAAGTAAAGTAGGTAAGCAGGACTACTTAGGAATAGAGATTGATTACTCTAGGGAAGATGATCTTAATACTTTTTCTACTGAAACATTAAAAGATAGATACTTATGGGAGGATGAAACTCATGCACAAGAAGCCTTCGCAAGAGCCTCAGTCTATGGTGCAACGTATCAGGGCTATACTGACTACGATCTTGCACAGCGACTTTACAACTACTCTAGCAAGAGCTGGTTTGGTTTTAGCACTCCTATACTTAGCAACGGGGGAACCACTCGTGGTTTACCTATTAGCTGCTTTCTCAATTATGTTCCTGATTCGCGTGGCGGTCTATCTTCTCATTATGATGAAAACATTTGGCTTGCTAGTGGAGGTGGAGGCTTGGGTGGATACTGGGGTGATGTTAGAAGTAACGGCGTTTCTACTGCTAACGGTAGTCAGTCTACTGGTAGCATCCCATTCATGCATGTAGTAGACAGTCAGATGTTAGCCTTTAATCAAGGCGTTACTAGGAGAGGTAGTTATGCAGCGTATATGGACATCAGCCATCCAGAGATTGAAGAATTCATTGCTATGCGAAAGACCACTGGTGGAGATCTTAATCGTAAATGTCTTAATCTACACAATGGTGTTAACATTAGTGATGCATTTCTCAGGCGTGTAAAGAATGATGAGAACTGGAGACTTATAGACCCTAAGTCTAAGCAGGCTATCAAGACTGTATCAGCTAGGGATCTATGGTGGCAGCTACTGCACACTAGAGCAGAGACAGGTGAACCGTACATTGTAAACATGGACAGGTGTAATGAAGCACTGCCTGAGTCTCAGAAGGATCTAGGCTTAAAGATACGCCAGAGTAACCTATGCTCAGAGATTACACTACCTACAGGTGAAGACCGTACAGCAGTCTGCTGCTTGTCAAGTGTTAATTTAGAGTACTTTGATGAATGGAAGGATCATCCTATGTTCATTGCTGATCTAGTTACTATGCTGGATAACATCATTGAACACTTTATTGAGAATGCTTGTGGGCGTATAATTAGGTACGCCGATAATAGAAAACCATATGGGGCTACCTATGATGAATTTGATGTACAAGAAGGTAAAGAAGGTTTTAGAAAAGCCGCTTATAGTGCATATAGAGAACGCGCAATTGGCCTTGGAGCAATGGGGTTTCATAGTTACTTACAACGTAATAGCATTCCTTTTGAGGGTATGTACGCCTCCTCCTTCAATAACAGAGCTTTTAAACATATCAAAGAGCAGGCCAGTGAAGCAAGTGCGTTTCTTGGGGAGCTACGCGGCGAAGCACCTGATATGGCTGGTAGTGGTCTGCGTAATTCTCACCTTCTTGCTATTGCTCCTAATGCCTCTAGTAGCATTATATGCGGTGGAACGTCTCCTTCAATTGAGCCAACAAGGGCTAACGTATTTACGCACAAAACGCTGACAGGTTCATACAAGGTACAGAACAAGTACTTAATGGAACTGCTAGAGTCCAAAGGTATTAACAATGAAAAGACTTGGAAAGCTATTGCGGCTGCTGAAGGTTCTGTGGCAGAGCTTAATGGACTTACTGAAGATGAGAAAGATGTATTCAAGACTGCACCTGAACTGAATCAGATATGGATCATAGAGCACGCATATCAACGTCAGAAGTATGTATGCCAGGCACAGTCTGTGAATCTATTCTTTAACCCACCACCAGCCACAGCAGAACAGGAGGTACATGATGAGTATCTGGAGTATGTTAACAGTGTACATTGGACAGGAGCTAACAAGCTCAAATCTATGTATTACCTGCGCTCTACAGCAGCTAGAAATACAGAGAATGTTAACATTAAGATACCAAGAATTAACCTTGAAGACGGGGAGTGCCTAAGCTGTGAAGGATGACCACCCAATATATAGAGCTATGTTTTATATAGATGAGCTAAAGAAAGCAGTAGACTGGCCTTCTTACTTAGAGTACTATAGAGAGCAGGACAGGGATATAGCTACCTACTCAGGCTTCTGTGCTCAGATGTGGGCTAACTACATGAATGATGAGGTAAGAAGGAAGGCACCTTTGACTTATGCGCAATACATTACAAAATACAATAGTTTGTTAAAGGAAGGATACAATGATAGATACAAAGATAGCAGCACTTAAAGGTTACTATAGTTCTCTTATAGATATACACAAGTCTGAACTACAGGTGTACTTAGATAACCCTGTAGGCATAGGTGAGCACAGTAATTTAGTTGATACAATGGATATTTTGGTGGGTAAGATAGCTGAAGCAGAAGATAAACTAATAGTACTGGAAACACACTTCAGTGAGTAATATAATTAAACTAGCACCGGATGCTGCAAGTGCAGATGATATATTAGAGGATGCTATAGGTAGTTTTAAGGAGCTTCTTATTATAGGCTGGGACAAAGATGGGGATTTCCTTAGAGTTATGACAAGTTCTACACTAAGCAGTGCAGATAGCTTGTACCTAATGAAACTATTTGAAACAGCGTTAATAACTAACGTACTACAGGACGCATAATGACTGAAGATTTAGTAGCAAAAGTAAACCTTTGGAGTATGTCCAGAGGTATCATAAACAACAGCACACCATTGGCACAGTTTGCAAAGCTAGTGTCTGAGGTAGGTGAGCTAGGGGATAACATAGCCAAGCAGCGTAACGTAGAGGACGATATAGGCGATTGCTTGGTAGTACTTAACACGCTGGCTGTCATGTTTGATACGTCCTTAGAACGCTGCCTAGAGGTAGCTTACGATGATATTAAAGACCGCAAAGGTCACATGAACAGTGAAGGTATATTTATTAAAGAAGGAGATGTGGCATGAGCCTACTAGGAACAAGAGATTACTACAAACCATTTGAGCATCCTTGGATGTTTGACTACTACTCACAGCAGAATCAGATGCACTGGTTCCCAGAGGATGTGCCTCTACACAATGATGTAAAGGACTGGCAGACTATGACTGCTGAAGAGAAGAACCTACTTACACAGATCTTCAGACTGTTTACACAATCAGATGTAGATGTTAGCTCTGGTTATGTAGATAGATACATGAAGATCTTTAAGAAGCCTGAAGCCCGTATGATGATGGGAGCCTTTAACAACATGGAGTCCATACACCAGCACGCCTACAGCCTACTACTAGACACCGTAGGGATGCCAGAGGTGGAGTATAAGGCGTTTGCAGACTATGAGGCTATGGCAGACAAGCATGAGTACATAGACTCTGTAAAGGTCGCTAAAGGCGATAAGAGAAGCATTGCTAAGGCACTTGCTGTGTACTCCGGGTTTACTGAAGGATTACAATTGTTCTCTAGCTTCATTATCCTACTAAACTTCCCAAGGTTTGGTAAGATGAAAGGCATGGGTCAGATCATTACATACAGCATTAGAGATGAATCACTGCATGTAGAAGCAATGACCAAGCTGTTTAGGGAGTTCATACAAGAGAACATAGACATCTGGGACGATGAGTTCAAGGCTGATATCTACCAAGCCTGTAGAGAGATGGTAGACTTAGAGGATAGATTCCTGGATCTAGTGTTTGAACAAGGTAATATTGAAGGATTGACTAAGGCAGAGATGCAGAAGTACATCAGGTACATTGCTGACCGTAGACTGCTACAGCTAGGACTGAAGCCTAACTACAATGTCAAAGATAATCCTCTGGATTGGCTGGATGATGTACTAGGTGTAGAGCATCAAAACTTCTTTGAAGGCAGAGCTACTACATACATGAAGGCTGGTATGCGTGGGGACGTTGGTAAGGTTAAGTTTGCTGATGTAGCATAAGGAACTAGGGGGCATTGCGCCCCCATTGTTTCTACATTCCTAGCTTAATACTATCCTTAGCTTCCTCTCTGTCCTTCCATTCTTGGTTTTTCTCCATACCTCCTCCTAAGAAAGTAAAGTAAGCTTTTCCTAGTACTGGTATATTTTTAGCTGCTCTATCAAGTTTTTCAGGATCTCCACTAAGTGCTCCTACAGTAGTGTCGATTACACCAACAGCAGCAGGCATTATCTGAGAAACTACAGCCTCCGCTGGCTTACCTTCAGCAAGATACTTGTCTATAGTGTATCTGTTTAGAAAAGCTGTGGACATAATGCTGTTTAGTATGTTGTCTGCATAGGCTGTAGGAGTAACTGATCTTTCATCCCCTCCAGATAAGTAATAATCTCTTACCGTAGCAACAGATCCATTACCTATACCCATGATTGCACCGTACCGCGCTAAGTTACCTACTCCTTTTAGTCTGGTAGCTTTGTCTTTAGACCTTATGTCTTTAATAGCTGTGTTTCTAACTAAGTCTAGCTGCTTAATCATGTATGTCTTTAAGCTATAAAAGATTCTACCATTCTCCATTGTTAAGTACTTTTCAGGTAGCTCAGATAAAGCTATAGGCTGAACATCTGCTAGGTCATTCCATATTAAAGTCTTAACCCTGTCAGTTATTTGCTTACTTCCTAGTTCTTCAATAAGAGCACCTGTTTCATTTCCAAACACTTCACCCCATTGCTTTTCTAAAGCAGCCCTACCTTCTGAATTAGTAGCCATCTTCTGATACTTAATTAAAGATGAGTTAATAACAGCGTTCTTACCTATTCTATCTACAGTTTTGAACCCAGATAGTCCTAGTGTTTTATCTAGTAATTTACTTAAGCCACCACCGCTGTTCATTTCAGCAGCTACATTGTTTATAATACCTATGTCTTCAGCGTCTAGTTGTTTGCCTTTGAAACCTTCAAATACATTTCTAAAACCATTAAGATATACAGCACTACCTACGTCACCTAACTGCACAGCCGCAGAGTCTATTTGAGCAAGTAAGCTCATGTACTGTAAGTCTCTACCAATAGAGGTAACTTTACCCATCTTTAAGTCTTCACCATCAAACCTAGCTGATATAAGGTTTTGTAGATCATTCATAGCATCTTGAGACAGGTTACTTGTTTCCCTAGCTATTAAAGCACCAGCGGAAGAATTGTAATCCAAGTCATCAGATCCTTCCTTTACCCTGCCATCTTTACCAAAGAACCTTCTTTTCTCTACTTCTTGTACAGCTTTGTTTAAGTACATCTGTAAAGACTCAGGAGCAGAGTGGTAAAACCTTTGTAAGTTTTCTTCTAAGAAAGGAATTTCTCTAGTAGCTTTAAGTCTTTGCATACCTGTAGGTGTAGGTCTATAACCCATCAAGACTTTATTTATTGTGTCAGCTTCTTCCTCTGCTGAAAGAACGTATTGCTTTTTATCACCTTTTGTTTTACCTATACGCACACGTTCTGCTTCTAAGGCTTTAGTAATATAGCTTTTAGTTTTAGTTCCCAGAGCTTGCATAAGTCCTTCACGGTCTTTAACTGACCTAGGAAAGTAATCATCTTGGAACCTTACTTTAACTCCTGCTTCCTGTAGCTCATCAAACATACTTCTTAGAGTATTGTTGATCTTAGGTAATGTACTTGCAAGCTCAGGAAAGTATTCTTCTGCAATCTGTGTAGCTTTAGCGTAGTTGTTGTTAAACAAAGCATTCTCTAAAGCAATCCAATTAGGATTACCTGCTTTAGACTGCCTCATACCTACGTTAAAGAAGTCTACAAACTCATTAGATAGTTCTCCTTTCCTTTGATGAACCTTACGGTCTACTTCTCTTAGAGCTACCATGAGAGGCTTACTATACTCTCCTATGCGTGAGCTAATAGGTCTAATGATAGCGTCTACCTTTCTGCCTATTACACTTTGATTGTACAAAGGATTATCTATTTGCTTTAGTATCTCATCAGCGTCACCTTTAGCGGGTATAGTCCAAGGTCTATCAGCGTCAGCCATAGCAGTAAGTACTTGCTTATCAGTCAAGCCTAAGTTTGCTTTTACTAAAGGAAGTATCTCATCGTCAGTTCTACCTGCAACCACTAAACGCGCTGCTTCTTCATCCATCTTAGTTATAACATTGTTAGCAGCATCAGCAGACTTTTGAACATCTGTTCTACTATCAAATACTTTTGTTATAGCCTTAGCTGCATTATCCATTCTAGTTTTAGCTTGAGAAAGCAATTGAGTCTTAGGAGCCTTTTGTATTAACTGGCCTCCTCTTGTTATAGCAGCAGGTAAGACAACACCAGCTACAGTGTACCCAGCTAATGTAGCAGCATCGAATTCATTCTTAGTAGCCATTGATCCAAGACCAGCAGTAAAACCTACGCCTCCACCAATAGCAGTCATAGCTTTTAGACTTTGCCCTACAGGTAATGCAGTAGTAGGATCAAGCAATGCTTTAGTTATTGAGCCTACTCCAGAGGCAACAGCATCTACACCAAATATCTGTTGTTTTGTAAGTGTATCAGCGTGTTCTTCTTGTACGCTTGCTTGTTTTTGAGACGCAGCTAGTTGTAGTCTTTCATCGTAGGTTAAAGCCTCGACCTCCTCGCCCATACCTACTCTCATTGTAGGCAGTAAGCTACCTTCCTCAAAGGAAATACTTACAGCAGCTTGAGGCAGAGCAGCGTTTAGTACAGTATTAAAGTCTGATATTAAATTACTGCCTTGGTCAAATGCTAAGTGTGCTTCCTCCATAAAGGTAGGAGCTTCAGTCTGAGAACGTAGTACTGCTAGTGCTCTGTCTTCTAGTTCTTTCTCTGCGTAAACCTCATCACCTTCAGCAAATCCTGGGATGTCTTGCATAAAAGCATCTAAGTTTGGTTCTACAGGGTCTACTAATTTATAACGTCTACCTGTTGTTTCTTCTTGAGCGGGTTCTACTAATTTATATTTTGCCACCTACTAATCCTCTGTTACAACATCGCCAACTTGGAACTCACTAAAATCAGGGTCATTATCTATCATATCTTGAGTGACTACTATTTTTCCTTTATCAGAAGCAGGAGCAACAGGAGCACTGTTTACAAAATCATTTAAGTTTGCAGGTCTACTAAAAGTAGCATCACGGCCTATTGGGTTATCTATTAACTTACCCATGTCTTCAACAGCACCACGCATTTCATCTTGAACTGTTGTTCTGTTTGCTTTTGATCGAGCTTCAGCAAGATCCATTGCAGTAGATTGAAAAGTAAGTTTATTAAGTCCTTTCAGTTCTTCAAAGTCGCCATGAACACCTGTAGAAATACCGGGCCGCCAATCACTTTCTGACTCTTCTTTAAGTGCCTTCAGTACGTTTTCTAAAGATTTTTCAGTCCTACTGCTTCTTTGTACAGGCTTATCACCTTTGGCTTGTTTAGGTCTTAAAGGATTATTACTACCACCTTCAATCCACTGTTTACCATCCCATGAAGATAGTTTACCGTCAATAATAGCTGTAGGAACAGTAAGGCCGTCCTTATTGATAAAACCATCTAAATCAAAGTTAGTGCTGGTTTGCCCTCTTGTAAGGAACTTACCTACACCATTAAGCGTAAGTAAGTCATTCTCAAGCATTTGTTTAGCTATTTTTTTCCTCTCATCAGAAACATCAAAGGTATCTATTACTACAGTAGCTTTATCTACATTCTTTCTTTTTAATTGTTCGGTTTCTTCTCTTTTTACATAGATCCCAAAAAGTTTGTCATTTAATGCTTTAGAATCTTTTTCAAACAAACTCTTAAACCTTGAACTATCTGCATAACCTAAACTATTTACTAAATCTTTCTGACCTTCTAAGTCATCAGCAGCTACAGCCGCTGCTCTTTTTAGAGTACCTAAGTAAGTAGAGCCTTGTTCTGGAGTGTAAGTGCCATCTAAAACAAAATTAGCTGCTCCTATATCACCAAGATCAGCTAGTGCGTCAGCAATACTTTCAACTCTTTGTTCTTCTTTAGTTATATTAGCTAGTCTTTCTTGTTCAATCTTCTCTCTTTGAGCATCACCAGCCATTTGTCTTTGCATCTGAATAATTTGATTACTAATTTGAGCACGCGCATTAATGTCTGTTTCAAACTGTAAACGTGCTTTAGCTGCTTCTATAGCACCTTGTGGAGTAGTAGTATCTATACCTTGTTGAGCAGCCAGTATCTTTTCTTCAGGAGATCTCATGTCCACCCCAAGCAAACCACCAGCACTTCTAGTTAACAAGTCAGTAATATTACTACCGCCCATCAAAGGTTGACCTGTTGGGCCTACTCTGTTTACTGGATTATTTGTAAACAATCCTCTAAGTTGATCGCCTAATGCCATGTTATCTCTCCTTACTTAAAAAGCCAAGTAACGCATTAGCTACATTACCTGCTGTGCTACCCGCTGAACTAGCACTGGCACCAGCTACATTACCCTGTGCGTTTATCAATGAATTATACAGACCCGCTAGACCTTCCGTCCTAGTTTTTTCTGCACCAAGTCTTTCTGATAATCCAGACATACCAGCTTCAGCAAACAAACCAGCACCTTGTCGTTGAGCTACACTAGATAGGTTAGCTAAGTTAATAGCTGGTGTTAATGCACCAAGTAACTGTTGCTCAGGAATATACTGTAAACCTAAAGAAGCACCTATGTTACCTAGCTGTGCTTGCTGGAATGCAGCGGGTAAACTAGCAGCTTGAGAACCTAGCCCAAACATACCTGTAGCAGCAGCTAAGTCACTAGCTCTTTGTTGTTCAGCTTGACCAATGGATGCTAGAGAAGCTTGATTCATAGCTTCAGCCCTAGCTTTCTCCATAGCAAACTGTTCAGGGGAGCCACCAAACTGTGCTGTACGCAAGCCTGTACGTCCTTGTGCGGCTAGTCTTTCATTAAGTGCTATCTGTTGACGCTGTTCTTCAGGCATCTGTGTAGCTCTAATGCGGTCATATACATCCTGCTCTCTACCAGCAATACCTCCTTGAGCTTGCTTTAGTAGTCCCTGTACGCCTCCTAAAGCTTGACTCTGGATACCTGATACATCAGGAGCACCACCATAGCCGCCTGTTAAACCGCCTGTAATACCGGCTAATTGAGACTGTAGAGCCTGTTGCTGTGGAGATAAGGTAGTAGTGTAACCACCTTGAGGCCCAGCGGATACACCACCAAAACCTGTGCTAATACTGAACGGCTTAAATGCTGTATCTGCTTGTGCTTGACCACCTATACGCAAAGCTTCAGTTTGTGCTTCTTTACCTAAGCCTCGCATCTCATTAAGTGCGTCTATGCCTAAGCCAGTGCCTAATATCTGACCACCAGTGCCACCTAAGAAGTCACTTACACCACCTAGAAGACCACCAAGAAAATCTGTTCCTGCTGTATTGGTAGTGTTACTAATAAAGTTATTATTGTTCAAGAAATCTAATGCTTCTTGATCTGTCATTCCTAAGGATGCTTCTGCCATTGTTCTATCTCTCTATACTAATAATGTTGTTACTACTGAAGCTGCACCAGTTACTACTACAGTAATAACAAGCCAAGCAAGGCGATCCCACTTCTGTGCATGGGATGCAGCTAGTTCCTTTAGTTGTCTTAGCTCCGCTGAAGCTTCACCCCAGCGTTCACCACATTCTTTCTCATGTTGTGCTATGCGCTCTAAAGCCTCCATAGCTAATTCTAGCTGCGTACCTTGCTCTAGCTTCATTATTGTTTAGCCTTGCCTATGTTAAGTGCAATAATGTCAAGCCACTTGTATGCTTTAGATACTAAGTTGTCATCTGTCTGCGTTGGTGTTACTGCTGCTATAGCTGACGCTAGAGCCACAAGAGCAGTTGCAATGTTAAATGCGTCTAATATGTAGTTCATTTATGCCTCTGGATCATATGCGTTTGCAGCAGTTATGGCTGCGTTGACTGTAGACATATCCTCAGAACCCCAGTCTTCTAAGGCTACCATGTGCTCAAGATACCCACAGCTACGCAGAATACGTTCTTGCTTCTCAGTATTGGTCAAGTCGTTGCCAAACTCATTGCTTGAATCTAGGACGCTTTCAATTACGTTTACGCTACCTAGCATTACTGAGTAGTCTTGTGCGATTTGATCTGCTTCTCTAGTCATTTTTTTATCCTTCTAGTGCCGCTATGCGGTCTGTTAGTGCTGTGATTAGTGCGCTTTGTTCTTGGATTGCTTTGACTAAGATAGGTACGAACTTGCCGTACTGTAGACCCAACTGCTTGCCGTCTTCACCCAGCGATACCGTCAGGTTTTTCTTATCGGTAGCCTTATATCCAGCAGCTTCTTCAAGATCACGCACTGCTTGCGCCTTGAAGCCAATGTCCATCCAATCTTCTTTGTGAGTGCCGTCCGGTGTCTGAGCAGCAAGATCATAGTCATCAGCAGTCTTGTCGCCGTACTTAGATCGCTTGTCCCAATAGTAGGTGACAGGCTCTAAAGCTTTTACAAAGTCTAAGCCAAGGTCTAAAGCAGTGAAGTCAGTCTTGTCTCTTTCGTCAGAAGAAACTGTCCAATCTACCTGAATAAAACATTGTGAAATGTTTTCATCGCCAAGAACCATTGTGTTACTGCTGGCAGCAAACTGTCCACCGGGACTGCCTGATCGTCCTGCATCATGCCCAAGGAAAAGGTTATTAGAGCCGGTTGTTAGTGAGGCACCAGCCTGTATACCAATGAGGGTATTGCTACTACCTGTAGTAACTGCTGAGCCTGCAGTGCGTCCAACCGCAGTATTACTTGCTGCACCATTCTGAGTTTTAAGCGCCTCACGGCCTATGGCTACGTTGTTGGCTGATGTTGTTTCAGAGCCTAAAGCATTGACCCCGATTGCAACATTTTGACCGCCTGTAGTCAGAGCATCACCAGCAAGACTACCGATGAGAGTGTTCTCAGTTGCCGTGGTGACTGACGCACCTGCATCGTATCCCACTGCTGTGTTGTAAACATTTGTTGCCGAAGTAAAGTTTTGATTCTGTAAAACACCATAGCCTACCGCAACTGACCTTGAACCAAGAGTGTCTGTAGTTAGTGCTGAACGCCCTAAAGCCGTGTTTCGGTCTGCATCAGTAAAAGCATCACCAGCACGCGCTCCAAGAAAGGTGTTGTTTACGCCCGTGGTGAGAGCTAGACCTGCGCTATGACCAACTGCTGTATTCAAACTATCCGTAGCCGTTGTGAAGTTTTGACTAGCTAAAGCATCTTGACCAATAGCTACGCTTTTTGACCCTAATGTATCTGTGAATAACGCATCTCTACCTACAACGGTATTTTCTGATCCAGTAGTCAAAGCGGTACCCGTACGCGCTCCCAAGAGGGTGTTTTTAGTTCCCGTGGTGACGTTTGTGCCTGCATCAACCCCTACTGCCACATTGAAAGCATCTGTAGCTGTGGTGAAGTTTTGCAAAGCTAAAGCCGCATTACCAATAGCTACTGATCTGCTTCCTAACGTGTCCGCACCTAATGCGGCAACCCCCATTGCTACATTTCTAGTACCTACAGTGATCGCATCACCCGATAGGCTTCCAACAAGAGTGTTCTGCTGTCCCGTGGTAACTGCGGCTCCTGCTGCATAACCAACTGCCGTATTGTAAGAATCTGTAGCCGAAGTGAAGTTTTGTTCATTTAAGGAAAAAGTACCTACAGCTACAGATTTACTGCCTTTCGTATCAGCAGTTAACGCTTGATACCCTAGTGATACATTGCTGGCTCCAACCGTGAGTGCATCGGCAGCAAGACTACCGATGAGAGTGTTCTGAATGCCTGTGGTAACTGCTCCACCCGCGTTGTATCCTACGACAGTATTATAATTACCACCGCTTGCAATGCTGTTACCTGCGTTGACACCTATACGGACGTTGTTTGTTCCTGCTGATGCGGTGATGATGTCTGCACCGTCTGCAAAGGTTACATCGGCTGCGAAGTTTGCTGCGCCGTCAACGTCTATAACGTCTAGGTTTGCAGTGCCGTCAACATCAATGTCACCAGAGATGTCTAGGGCTGTACCTATTAATGTTTGTGTAAATGTAACTTGACCATTGGCAGCTATGGTCATTGCATCTACATCTGAAGCAGAGCCAATAGTTTTACCATCGCCAATAATTATATCGTCAGTAAATGTGGCAATGCCTGTTACGGCTAGTGTAGATGCTATACTTACGTTGCCTGATGAACCTTCTAAAAAGAAAGCATTAGTATTACCATCGGACTCAATACGGAAGTCTAGGTCAGCACTTTGTTCATTAAATACAGTTTCTGTAGGGGTTACTAACAGGCGTGAATTAGAAGAACCAGCAGTCAACGTAGATAGTTCTAAAGCAAAGTCTTCAGAGCCATTAGATACATCTGTTATTTGTGAAGTTATCTGACCGTAGTATGTTTTCTCATCGGCATCGTTTTTACCTGAGAAGTACACTTGACCAGTTAAGTCATTATCCGCTGCTGATACAGAGTTTCTAAATAGATCTAGTATTGGCCCTGCGTTAGCATCAGCAGACGTAGAGATCAAAGCTAATTGAACAGTATCATCGGCTGTAGTAATAGTAGCGTTGCCAGTCAAAGCTGCGTTTGCACCACTAATCTTACTGTCTAACTGAGTCTGTATAGCTGAAGTTACACCGTCTGTGTAATTAAGTTCTGCTGTAGTTGCTGTAACGCCATCTAAAAGATTTAACTCAGTTGCAGTAGAGGTTACACCGTCAAGGATATTTAACTCAGCAGTTGTACTAGTGACTCCATCTAAGATATTTAACTCAGCAGCAGTACTGGTGACTCCATCAAGGATGTTTAGTTCCGCTGTAGTTGACGTAACACCATCTAGGATATTTAGTTCCGTAGCAGAGGAGGTAACTCCATCTAGGATATTCAGTTCTGCTGTAGTAGAAGTAACGCCATCTAAGATGTTTAACTCTGCCGCTGTACTTGTGACACCATCCAGAATGTTTAGTTCTGCTGTAGTGCTAGTAATACCATCAAGTACATTTAACTCTGCTGTAGTAACTGTAGCACCATCTAGTATCTCTAGTTCTGCTTCACTAATTGTAGCGGAACCTATAGTAAATGATGTAAGGATAGTAGGGGTAGTAAGCGTCTTGTTCGTAAGTGTCTGTGTACCTGTAAGAGTAGCTACAGTGCTGTCAATGGCTAGAGTAACACCAGTACCAGAAGCAGTAGAGGTAACACCAGTGCCACCCAAGATACCTAGAGACTCAGAGTCCAAGTCAATGTCAATACTAGCAGAACCATCAGTAACATCTAAGTCCTGTGCTGTTGTAGTTGAGTCTACATAGGCTTTAACGGACTGTTGTGTAGGCACAAGCACAGCACTGTTAGAGGACATATTGTCTTCATCTACCCAGCCTGTAATAGTAATGGTGCCGTCATTTAAGGAACCAAAAGTAGTAGTGCCTGTTAATGTTACATCGTTAATGTCTGCTTTAGTTGCTGATGCAGTTGCAATGTTATTAAACTCTGCATCTATCTCAGTACCTTTTACAATCTTTCCAGCATTGCCTGAAGGTAACGAATCTTTAGCTGCAAAGTTAGTTGTTTTTGTGTAATTACTCATTAAATTAGTCTACCTATAATAGCTTCTGTATTTAGTTCTTGTATGGACAATGCTCTGCCGTCTATTGTAGCGTCTATACCAATAGTAGCTACCTTACCTGATCCTCTAGCTTTTAACTTTGCAACGTCAATAACAATAGTTGCACTGTACTCTGAAGCCGCTACGTTATACTCTGCTACTCCATACTCAGCTATCAAACTTGTGGCTACAGTAAACGCTTGCTTACTATAGCCTTCTGTATAGTCATAGGCCCAGTTAGCTACTAGCTGACTACCTGACCCACCTATAAGAGTTAAGTTAATTTCTTTAAGCATCTTTACTCTGGAAGGATCACCAAAAGCTAGAGGCTGTGTGTAGTACTTCATTATGTAAGTGCTGGTGTTGTCTAAATATCCAAAGTACCTAGATACACCGGATACACCTCCAAAGTATAGTTCTCCTCCAACGTCATCTCTAGCAGCCGTTAAGATACCAGTAGTAGGCCATGTTGTAACTCTGTTACTCCCGTCCTCTAGTTTACTTCTTACATCAAAACAGTAAACAATCTTAGCGGTTACAGGGAATATTAAAAGATAAAAAGCATTCTCTACGCTGTATACAGATTTAATGTTACCTGTTTCAAGAGTAGTGTTATAAACAAGTTCATCTCTAATGCTTCTAGAGACATCTCCAATAGGGTTAGACTTTTCTTGTATAACTCTACCTAAACTACGGACACCAGAGCTAGATAAGAAAAACAAGTCTGAGCCTGTAGACTGTACGCTGTCTCTAGCTACACAGCCTATGTTTGTAATAGTGTCCTGTAGCGTCATAGAAGACGGTGAGGAAGCACCTGAGTAAAGTAGTATGCTACGCTTACCAAAGATAACCAATAGGTCATTAAACTCTGCTAGTGCAGTAATCTCATCATGTCCTGTAGGCCATACAGATGTAACATCTAAACTACCAGTGCTGCCCCCTGTCCACGCATGACCATTAAGACTATCAGACCAGTAAACAGTGTGTTTATTATTTACAATGTCAGCAGCCCAAATCCTACCAAAAGCCGCTAGAGCCTCATTAGCCTGCGGTGGTGTGCCTGTAGCATGGCTATGGTCACTCATAGCTGCTAGTACACCGGAGCCAGACTCATCTGTGTATATCAGAGGCTCATGCGCTGACTGCCAAAAGTACGCATGGTTAGCAAAGTTTATAATCTTCCAATTGTTAGCTGATACTGTATAGCCACTTGGAGTTATGTCTGTAAGGCTAGAAGTGCCTGTAAATATCTTATTGTTACCAGTAGAGAACACTACAGTTGTACCACTGTAATCTACATACTGGAATAGGTTCTCCTT
>VMHT01156754.1_pt1 | contig 16402 bp, 9 predicted proteins | sample 4693611 | NCBI WGS metagenome assembly VMHT01 (sample SAMN12280063, study PRJNA550983) | marine metagenome | isolation source: seawater sampled from same location over 5 years 0.02-0.2 micron viral filtrate | place: USA: collected off the coast of southern California halfway between the port... ... | reverse complement strand
GGTGTGGGGGGGGTTTTGGGGGGGGGGGGAGAAAAAAAAGAGGGGGGGGGGGGGGTGTGGGGGGTTTGGGGGGGTTGGGGGGGGTTTTGGGGGATTGAGGGGAAAAACGGAAAACCGGAGAAACCCCAAAATACGAATTTCCCCCCAGAGGACGCACCCGAGATCGAGGTCTTTGAGCGGGACGTTGCCGTAGCACCCCCACGCGACGACGAGCTTTGCGCCGGATGTGATTGCGACGACGATGGTCGCGACGGAAAGCACGTGGCAGACGAGGATGATGGATCTGCACACGCGCATGAATTTTCCGGGATTGTAGCGGAGGTTGATGGTGGTGGCGTAGTGCACGATCGAGAAGGCGGCTGTGACGATGGCGGCGGTCGCTTCGGCCGCCGGGGCTCGTTTTGGCCTTCGTTTTGAAGCCAAGAACAAGAGCCATTGCACGAGGTAGCCGGCTCCGGCGGCGGCGGCGGCGACGATGTAGCTCTTGAGGGCGATGGCTGCGACGGTGACGGTGATGGTCGCGGCGGCGACGGCGACGATGGATTTGTTTTGTGTGGCGATGGCAAACGCGACGAGCCCGATCGGCACGATGGCTGTGTCGGCGGCGGTCAACGTGTCTCGGCGGGCGTTCATGGCCGGCTGGTGGAAGGGGTTTCAGAGGAGCGAAACGATGCTGGAAATTCCAAAAACCCCAAAAACCAAAAACCCAAAAACCAAAAACCAACGTCTACAAATTCAAGTTGTTGGACTCTGAAAATTTAGACGTTGGGGTATAAAATGGTTCGGATTTTGAGATTTTGGTTTTTTGGTTTTTTGGTTTTTTGGTTTTTTGGTTTTTTGGTTTTTTGGTTTTTTGAGATTTTGGTGGGCTTTCAAGTGCAGACGGTGAAAATGTAAACGTACGGGTTTTGAAAATGTTGGGGTCGACGACGGTCAGTACGCGATGGCCAACGACCGCGCGGCGGCGATGATGACAAACGCGGTGATGCAGAGATATTGCGCCACGCCTTCCGTAATGTCCATGGAGCCGCGTTCTTTCATTGTCTGACGGTGCCGGAGCCCCAAATAACGTAAAGCCACGATGGGGCACGTAGTCGGCGGGGGTTGCTGGCGGCACACGATATTGAAAATCCCGGCGATTTTTTGGCGGTGACATTTTGTAGTGATCCATTGGCGGCATTTGAAAACCGCGATGGCCAACGACCCCCTGGGGGCTTGATTTTTGGGTCGATGGCGGACCCAGTGGGGCCCGTCGTCGGCGGGGGTTGCTGGCGGTAACGCGATACACTTAGGTTTTAAAAATGAGCAAAGGGGTTGTAAGTCGTTATGATTTAAAACAAAAAAATCAAAAGATAATTATTACCATTTAACCCTTGGTAAAAAGGGTTAAGATTAGAGGGATATCTATTTATATTTTTATACATTTTCATACCATGAAAATGAGCAAATTCTGCAAAGGGGGGGGGGTACCCCCCCCGCTAAGAACGAATATTTTAGTATGGGACACAGAGCCCCGCCCAGCGGGAAGGCATTTTGTTTATGCATCTCCCCGTGAAAGAAACCCCGAATTTGAGGGGGCCCGCCCGCCCGGCGGGCGGGCATTTTTTTATAGACAGCCGAGCGAATACACCCTTTGGGCAAATCGGGCCCGAGGGACGTTTAAAAAAACCGATACTGTCGGGCCGATACTGTCGGGGGGCAAAGCATGTTTAACAAAAAAAACACACACACATGTGCAACTTTTCCTCGGTGGGCCCGCGCTTTACGGTGTGAAATTGGGCCTTCCAAGAGCACGGGTTTGCCATGGCGCTTTACGGTGTATTGGCCGGCCTAGTCTGGCACCACACCGCGTGGTGTGGGGTTTATTTTTTTCAGAATTGTCCCGGGACGCCGGCGCGCGTCGGGGAATGGATCGACGCCGGCGCGACTAGCGGGGCAAGCGTATCGTCGCCGGCGGCATGCCTCCGGCGGAAGCAATTTTGGCGGCGATTGTGCGGGGCCGACGACGTTGTGCGAGTACAATTTTTCCGGGACGAAGCGCGTTTCGGTACGACGACCGCCGAGCAAGCCTTTTCTCGGGTGTTTGATGCACCAACACAGCACGGCGCCACCAAAAAAACATTTCCCACCGCCAGCGGAAACCCCTTTCCCACCGCCAGCGGAAAAGGGTTCCCCACCGCCACCGGAAACCCTTTTCCCGCATCCAACGATACCGATCGACGCTTGCCGCCGCCCCGGAGCTGTTTTTATATTGCAGGGTCGCGGGACTCGTTTATCGGTTCCGGGCTGTGCACCTATGTGCATCACGTGGAATCTGCGTCGGTGGCGCGTGAGTTTGAGCAGCTTTCTACGGCGGGGGGGATCGACCGGCGAAGTTTCACGTCCGACTACCTCGAGCGGCTTGCTCTGTTTGGATTCTCGGGGCGGGTGGCGTCTGATGCCTTTACTGTGGCGTGTTTGATGTCGCACCGGCGGGTGTGGTCGCTGTTTTTAGCGTCGGGGGACCCGGATCCAAATCCGTACGCGTTTGTGTTCGAGTCCGACGCGCGGGTGTCTTCCGGTGTGTCGGCGGACTTTGTGAGAACTGTTCTGTCAAAAATGCCCGTGAACTGGGACATCCTGAACCTCGCGCGGTGCTGGGATTTGTGCGACTACGACGTGACTGTGAATTCAGTAGAGGATCGGGCTCGAGTTCGGGGTCGGCGGACCCAGTGGGGCCAGTCGTCGGCGAATAAACCCCGCAAGAGCGTTTCGCTGGCGGGGACGCGGTACGAGCCCAGCCCTCTGCACGGTTTCAATCCGAGCGGCGGTGGCGGCCGACGACACAATCGCGGGGGTGGGCCCCCGATGTCCTCGACCGGCGAGGATATCGGGGCCGAACACGACCGTGCATTTCCGGGGCGAGCGATTGTGTCGTCGGCCAACGGCATGTGCACGGCGGGCTACGTGGTGACTGCTCGGGGTGCCGCGATTCTTCTCGAGTATTCTTTGCCGTACGTAGTCCCCGTCGACGTCCTCATCGCGGTTCTTGTGCGGGCTTCGATTCTGCGGGGTTATTCTGTGACGCCGCCGGTGGTAACACAGCACCGTGAGCGCTCTTCGCACGACCACGGCGCGAATGTCGAGTGCGACCCCTCTGCCTCGACGGCGTCTCTGTTTTCGAGCGGTCGGCGGTTTCAGCTGTGGAACCGGACGACGGCCGCAGTGAATCGCAACCCCGGGTACAAGCGCAACCACGGTTTCGGTGGGTCCACAAAACACTCGCGTCGTCGGCACCATTACTCTCCCCCCCCCGGGCACGGGGACGACCGAGTCCTCGACGCGATCACGTCGTCCAAGTTGTGGGTGCATTCGAATGTTGGGGCACCGCCGGCGAGCGAGCCCCCTGGTACCAAAGCAACTGTTGGCGGGGTGGTTCGGCGACCGCTGTGTGCGTTTGGGGCTGCTGCGACTGCATTTTCGTCGACGGGAAGCTCCGACGATAAAATTTCTTCGACTGGTGGGGGGAAGCTCGGTGATTTTGGGCCGAGGCCAACGACCGCGATGCCGGAGTTTCCCGCACCGACGTTGGTGGGTGCATTTGCCGACTGGTATGCCAAGGTTGTTTTGGCGCCGTTGGTGACCGAATTTACGCGTGCGATGGAAGCGCTTGGTCTTCGGCGTGTGGTTGTGTACGGGCTGACTGCCGACGACGACCACACGCACAAGGCGATCCACCGCGACCTTGTTGCGAGCCTTCGGGTGTTGTCGTCGTCGTCGTCGATCCAAGTGTTTTGGGTTCCGACGGCAGGCGCGTCGTCGAGCGGGTGCGGGTACGACCGATCCGAGTTTGCCAATGCGTTTGTGTTTGCGTCGCCCAAGCACATGTGGTGGACGTCTGATCCCTTTTGTGCCGAGCTGCCGTTTGTTGCCTCTTCCGTGTACGTGTTTCACGAAGTGGTGCCCCCCAAGTTCCGTGGGAGCGACCGAGTCGGGCAGTGGATCGTGCGGGGTCCCGACGGCAACTGGAGCCCGCACGATTCGGACCACGTGGCGCTTCGGCGGCGGTACGTGTGTGTTTCTGAGCTCGTGTGCATATTTCGACGGGACCGGGTGCTTGTGGCGCCGTGGGGAGTACCGACGGCGTCGGGCACGCGGTCGGTGTCCTCAAACCCCGACGAAAATGGTGGCGGCGATGACACCCCTCGGTCGGGGAACACTTTGAGGGGTGGACGCGGTCGTGGCCGCCCGTTTACGCGGGCCGATGTCCTAACGCACATGCGAGCGTTTGAATCGCCCGCTGCATTGAACCCCCTCACGCCGACTGCATCTGGCGGGAACAACGATCCTTTTTCGGTGGTGAATTTTGTGGGCACGGTGTGGTGGGTGAACAAAGGGGCGCTCTGTGACATTGGGCGGGTGTGTACCGCATCGAATGTGTCTGTGCACGTGTACGGGCGCGAGCTCGAGCCGCTGGAGTGCCCCGGCGGCCCCGTTGTGACGCGGGTAACCGCGGATTCGTCCCCGTTGACCACCGACACTCCAAAACCTTTTGATGCAGAATTTGTCGGTGGTCAACGGGGACGAATCGGCGGTTACCCCCGTCGCAACGGGGCCGGCGGCGGCACATCCGGCCCGATGAGCAAGAGCGGTGTCGGGGCTGCGGTGGGTGGTGGTGGTGGGGCCGTCGAGGTCGACACGAAGACCAAGGTAGCTGCATCGACCAACGGCAAGACCGTCGCGGGGCTGTATGTGCACAGCGGGGGCTACGTGTCTGATTCGACGATGGCGATGCTCGAGGCGTCGAGTGGGGTACTTGTGGCGATTCAAGGGTCTGAGCACCTTGACGGTCTTGGGTCGTACCTATCCGACCGGCTTTTGCGGGCCGTGGCAACTGGGCGGCCTGTGATGACCAACAACCCCGCGGCGTCGCTGCTTGGGGTGTCTCAGATTTTTGGAACCGGGGAAACGGAAAAAAAGAACGGACAAGTCGCCGACACGCCCCCACAAGTCGACAGAACTGGTGACGGGGGGTCGCGTGTGTGCGGGGGTGCGCGCGGCAACCCCTCGGCGGTGTACGGAAACCACACGTACGGGCACCGCGTCGTGTCGATGCTGTCGCTGTTTATGTAAAATGTCTTTTGCATAAAGATGCGCTTTGAGTGCTCGGAAATGGTAGAACCAGTAAGTGTTGCCGCCCAGTACAATATAAATTTACATTTGCCGTTGAGGTAAAAGGATTAATCCGTACCGATCGCGCTTGTGCACAGGTGTTGGCCGGCCATGGTGACTAATCTTGCGTACAGGTTTTTAATAACAACGGCCGGGGTCTTCTGCGACGTCAAGTTTGGCCCCGACGATATTGCCAAAGTGTGCCCCAATCGAATCAGCAAACCAAGAAAAATTCTTGTAGCTGCTATGCTCGCGTACGAAGTGGACACGCTGCAAATCGCGCTCCATGAGTACGACGGGCTCGCGGATGTTCTCCTGAGCGAAAACCTAAACCCACACAACCCGCGTGCCACTGGCGCAAAGCCGTTTTATGCGTGGCCACGGCTCAAGGGCATGCGAGGCTTTACCGAGATTAATTCTACCATCTTTTGGCAAGGGTGCAAAAACAAGCGGACGAGCAGCGAGACGTACGAGGCCGAGGACCTCGACGAGTGGTGCGAAACAAACAAAATCAAAGCCCTCACCACAGCGCACGACTACGATGTCGTCGTAGTTGGCTCTGTTGACGAGGTGCTTGCGCGAAGAGAAATGATTCGGCTAAAGTGGTGCAAAGATATTCCGCAGCTTCCGACCAAGGGGGCCATTGGGATGCCCATGGGACTTATTGGGCGATCGTTTCGAAGCGATTTTCCGCCACGGGGAATGCCGTGGGCATTTGCGATGCCCAACGTGTACGGAAAAAGCGACGCCCTTGCTGGTGTAGCAAAGCGAAACCTTGGAAATTTCCGGGATCGGGAACCCATTGTTGGCGGACTGCACCTGACAAACTACTGCTTTTTGCCGGCGATGATCCTCAAGGAGATGTGGACCTCCGATTATGGGCACAACCTCGACACTGTCAATCCGTACCAATCGCTCGCGGGGGCCAAGCAACGGTGTTACGACAATTTCAAACCGCGGATCAAGTACGAAACGGGTGCCCCTACGGTCGTTCCTCGGCTGCTTCAGGCGTGCCCTGACCAGTTCCCGGCGTGGCACGGTAAAATAGACGCCCGCGAACAGCAATTCCACGAGCTGTTGAAACGCAATTCGCATTCACAATGACGGAAGTGAATACACAATGACAACGACGTCTGGGTTGTGTCTGTAGATTGCCATTGGCGTTTAGGGTGTCATCGCCATTTGCGGCCTACATGCACGGCCCAGACGTCAGTATCTGTCAGCGCGGACGGCCGGTTTTCTTCGTGGTTTAACCAGTTGCATTCCTTTGGCAGTTTTTGCCACCTGTTTGCAAAGTGCTCGTTGAGCACATCCTGGTCGGGAAATGTTTTTCCCGAGGGCGATTTTCCCCGGAGGGCATTGTATTCGGCTCGATTTGGCGTAATGATCAATACGCCGCTGTTAAAGTATGTTTTGACTTTCCGGGGCCACGTTGCGACCGGATCCCTTACGGCGCACATGGGCGATGTGCACATGTCGGCGCATCGATTCACCGGGGGTTTGACGACGACGTCGAGGTCGTAGTAAGCAATTTTGTCGAATGGGAGTTTCCAGAGCATGAATTTGTTGTGAAGGTGTCCGTATCGGGCATGGCCCGTCCCGACCGCGCGGCGGCTGTTGAGTTCGCGAAAGACGGTGGGCCTTTCGGCATCGGGCACGGCGGTGAGTGGGTTGCAGTTTCCAACGACGATGATCGCGGTAGGCTGGCCGCGCATCATTCTGCACCACGTGGCGACGTCTGCATGGGTGTACCCCCCTCCGCACACAAACAGAGTGGCCATCACGAGCATTTCCAACCGTGACTCCGCCGGCAAACCCGTTGGCCAATGAGCGCGATAAACTACAGAATAATCAGCAAGCCCCCAACCGCTTGACGGCGAATCAACGTTGTGTACGCGCCTTGGGTAATCGGTGGTGGGGCCCCTTTTTGTTATAAGGGGCTGTCGTGCCGTACGAGAAAAGGACTTCACAGGTATGGATTTTGAGAACGCTTCCTCGGATGAGTCAGATGCCGAATCTCTGGGAGATTTGGGCCCGGGCGGGGCCGCCGGTGGAAACCGCCAGCGGGGGTTTTCGGCGGCGGCGGGCCCTGCCGCTGTTGGCTCAGAGCGAATCGGCGCGAGCGTATCGACTGTCTGTGACGACGGTATACGCAGTTGCCAAAATGTCGGCGGGCGGTGCTGGTTCATGGCGACGATGACGTTTTTGAAGCAGACGGCGTTTGCCTATTCCGCGCCGGAGATTATGGCCGACTTCCTTGTGGCGGAAGCGCTTGCGTTTGCGGACTCGGTGACGGCGTGCACGACGATGCTATCCGAAGGCGCTTTTGACCGGCAAGCATATTCCGCGGCTGTGTGCCAGCAGGCTCCAGACATTGTGTTGCGTGAGTACAATCGGCTGAACCGCCGAGTTACGAATTTAGAGGGGCTGTTTGAGGTTACGTTGCAGAATGTGGTCACCAACACACGCATGGCGCGCACGTTTTTTAGCGATGTGTACCTGTGGGCGGGCAGCGGCGTAGATGACCTCCGGCTATCCGTGGTGTCGCGGCGGGGGCTTCCACCGCCCGACTCGGTCGACCCAAGATTTGTGGTGGTTATCAATCCCTTGTTTCAGCAGCACATGCCCTACACGCTTGAAAAGGCCCGAATCCGCGAAGACCAGGAGCCCGGTTTTTACAGTTATGTGACCTTGGCGGTCACGTCTGCCTCGACCGTGCTGCCTCGATTCGATGCGCTGTCTTCGACTGAGATCACGTTTGTTGCCATGGGACTTTTCGACACCGGTATTGTAGATCACGCGTCATTTTCGGGGTTGGTTCCCAACTTTTTGCCCGAAACGGTGGGGCGGTCGTTTGCCGATGGCGACAGTTTTAGTTATGTGAAAGACTTTGCGGACGTCACCCAGCTAGTCTCTGCAAATGGCGGAGCCGGCCTGGCGTTTGTAGCCGATCCATCCAGCGCGTGTTTTAGCTCGAGCGCGGACGATCTCGGCGGCGATGTGCATTTCGAGTGTTCGTACGCCGTCTCTGTGGGTGACCTAGCGCGCGAATCCGTCCAAGAAGGCGGCTATCCCGAGATTTTGGTATGCGCGATTCTGGGCATTCCCCTGGCAATCGATTACGAACCGCCACCGCCTCCGGGTGCAGACAGCAAACCCTTTTGGCGGACGAAAACCCGTGGGTTTGAGTCCCTCGAAGAATTTGGCGCAAATGCGCACGTGTTTTATACGGCTTCCAAGATGACCAAGCACGGGTTCTTTGCCGTCAAGTTTGCCGCGGACGCTTTCCGTTTTTGGGTCGAGCCCACCCCCGACGGCGAATCCGACGACATTGCCTTTATCCGCGCGTTTCTCGGGCACCCAAAACTGGCCATGTGGAACCTGGAACTTCTTGGTGGTTTTTTGAGCGTGAAGCTCCCCGGCCGCAGAGGGTTTCACGCGGTGTCGTTTTCGTGGTGCTATGATGACGAAACCCAGTCGATGCGCCCGCTATACTGCGACCCCAACCGCCTTAATTGCTCGACGGAAAACGAATGGTTTATCATTGGGGTGTTTGTCGACGTAACGTTTATTCTGCGGGATCCGACGGGCAAGCCACCTGCAACGTGGCAGACCCATCGGAAAGCAGTGCTGAAGGAAGCCGCCGACCGCCTTTTTGGAGAATCGGACTACTTGGAATCGGAATTGGAAGATGTCGACGTTGGCCCCCATTCCGATTTCAACTCCGACTCCGATTCCGGTGGTGCAGCGGCAGCACCAGAACGCAGCGCGCTAGCAAAAGCCTTCGAAGACTCATCGGAATCGGAATCAGACTTCGACGTGAAAAACATCGATTCCGGTGGTGGGAACGCTGGGACCGTGCCGAAATACGGATCGAGCGCGTTGGCAGAGGTCTTTGGATCCGATTCCGACTCCGACTCCGATTCCGGCGGTGGCTTGGCACCGGCACCGGCACCGCAAACTTCCGCTGGCGCGTCACGAATGGCCGACGCGTTCAAACCCAATTTCGATCCATCGGCGCAAACTGTTGAAATGGCCGATTCCGAGTACGAGAACTTTATTGTTCCCTCGAGCAACGATTCCGATTCCGATATGGAATCGGACCCCTTCGGTGGAGCTCGGGGTTATGATTTTGGGTCCGGTTCCGGTTCCGGTTCCGGCGGTGCGGGACAAGCGCCGTATCGCCTCATTGCTCCGTCAAGCTCGTCAGACTCCTACGAGTCTGACTCAGAAAACCCGTTTTTGCGGCAACGGGGGCCCCTCGACCCCAACCGCAACGTGCGTGTGCGTCGGCGACGTCGGCAGGGCGGCGGCGATCGATCCCGCCAGCGTCTTGCAGCGGCGTTTGTGGACATGGTGGTATGCGGCTAACCGCCAGTTTCTTACCGCGCGGTGGTTTACCGGTAATTAAATGAAACGGGCGGTGACGCTGGTTTTATTCAATCAAATGTTTCTCACGTGGGCACGGGCGCGGCCATTGCGAGAATAAGATTTGGAGCGGTGATCAAGATGTTGGCGAGGCGCGCGCGTTCTGCGATGATTTTATCGACTGTGCGTTTTTCGGCGACGTGGTCTGTCACCTTCCAAATGAACGAGCCCGTGTTGTTGTTGTACGTTTTGATGAGCTGAAACGGGTCGGTTGTCGTCGGCGTTTCTGGTCCGTTTGCCAACAGCACGCCCCACGAGATCGCGGGCGCGGCGCCCCCCATGACTTTGATGCGGAGAAAGTACGGCATACCAAATTTGATAGGAACGGTCACAAATTCGTATTGAGCAACCGCGCCTGGGATATCGATGACGTGGTCGCGGAGAGCTTTGGCCAAGACGGCGGCGTCTGCCCACCGTAGCTGATTTCCATGGTGACCGTTAAAGTCTGGCTGTGTTTCGACGGTGGTTGTCGCGGTCGCAAACTCCCTTTCTTCCGTTGGTTTTGTGGCGGCCGCGGCTTCAAACTGATTTTGGGGTTGGTGTTCGGCAGCAACAGCCGTGTCCGTGTCGGCGTCGGCGTCGGCGGCGGCGGCGGCGGTGGCGTTCCAGTATGCTTTCGCCGCCGTGATCAACTGGTCAAACATGGGTGCACTTGTTTTACCGAGACAGTCACCACAAAGACAAAGTAACACAACCAAAAAATACAAAAAGTGTGGACAACTAGAAGAACCAAAACAAAAAAAACAAAAAAAAAACAAGCGGTGGCAGCGACCAGCGGCAAATGGAAGCCCTGTCAGCACTGGGTGGCGGGAACCGTGAGCACGAGCGATGTGAGCAAGGGCTTGCTGGCGCGACATCAACATGACTCGTGGCCACGGGCGCGGCATCCATGAGTCATGTTGGCGACAGAACGTTTTAAATGGGTAAAGTTATTCAGAGAGATAGGGAGGGGGGGGGGCGGGGCGGGTCGCGGGCACCGACTACCCTGCGGCGTCAGACCCGTGTGACAACGATGACTGCTGCGACTGCGACCGCGGCTGCGATCGTGGCGAGCAACCACAAGGTTGCCGGATCCAGTTCGCATTCGCGTTCGCCAACGGCCTGGGTCCAATCGGGACACATGCTTATACAGTTTGAAACTCTGTATTAAAAAGGTCTCTTGTCGCCGGCGACGGTGTCGTTGGGCGGGCAGCGGCGCGGAAGCGTGTCGACGCCACTGCCGCGGCCGTGGTAGTGGCTACGGCGCCAAAAGATACCACCAAAAAGCGCTGCGCGGTTATACCAGCTCCGGAAATGCTACGGTGACAACAAAGGTGTCGGAGCAACCAGCAAAAAAAAACAACCGATGAGTCATAAAACTGTGAAAATTTATTAATTCTTGCGCCGCATCCTGTTGGGGGAGGGGTGGTGGTGGCTTGGGCACACAACACGTGTGCTCGTTCCAGGCGACAAGTAAGTGGATCGGGAAAAAGAAAAAGGGATTGTGGCGATTGCTCGCAGATTGAGTAGTTTTTCGGTTGGCGGCATTTTGGGGTATTTGGAGTACGGCGATGACGAATATGAATACCACGAAGAGTGGTCGTGTGCAAGGTGTCGCCGATGTTTTGGGCACGATGACGATGATGATGATGGTGATGACGATGATGACCGCGGGGATCTTTGCGACGTTGTGGTTGCCGTCTGCGGCGGATTCTGCAAAAGATCCTGCGAGGATCTCGGAGAACCGGTTTTCGGCGGCGGGTCATGCAAGAGATCGTGGGAATCCTGCGGCGGATGCTGCAAAAGATCCTGCGAGGATCTCGGGAGAACGGTTTTCGGCGGCGCCGGCGGCGGGTCGTGCAAGAGATCGTGGGAATCCTGCGGCGGATGCTGCAAAAGATCCTGCGAGGATCTCGGGAGAACGGGTTTCGGCGGCGGAGGGCATTTGGGTTGCCGGATCCTACGGTGGCGATGGTCAGGCGGGTGCTGCGGACTCGGTGGAGCCCCCGGCGGGTCGGGGCCCCTTTCCCGAGTCGGGACATGCGCCACCGAGTCCCGGCGGGACGATTGTGCTCGACAACTACTGTGATTCCTTTTACTTTGATGGCAATGTCGCGGTTGCGCGCGGCCCCGGGCAGCGGGTCGGGGACGCGTGCCTTCCGCAGTACGAGTTTCCGCGCCCCGAGTGGTGGCATCGGTGTTTTCATCTCGAGTCTGACAAAGTTACGTTTGACGAGGGTGTGTGCGGCCCGAACCTGGCGGTGGTGCGCGTCGAGCTCGGCAGCGTCAAGATGAAGCGCCGCACGCACGTGACGTGTTGCAGCGTGTACAACAAAAACGGCATCGTGCTCGACTCTGGCGATCGTCGACATGTCGGGGGCGGCAACGGCCGTGCGTGTGGGTTTTCAGCAGCCATCAACCGGCCGCTGACGGCGTTTGAGCAACACGAGCGGGGGCGGTGTGTTTTTAGCAACGACCCAAGCGGTGGCGGGCGTTGACGTTGACTGTATTGCCTTGGAGCGGGCCGTGGGCGCGGGGGCGGTGTGTTTTTAGCAACGACCCAAGCGGCGGCGGGCGTTGACGTTGACTGTATTTCCTTGGAGCGGGCCGTGGTCTTGTGGGCGCGGGGCCTGCGTTTATTTCAGTAAAGGCCACCAGTTGTACCGGCCGAGCGCGAACATGGCGGCGGGAATAACCAGCGGGCGCATGACAAACGTGTCGGTCAGGGTCGTGGCCACCAGGTAGACGGAAAGCTGCCGGAGGAGTTTGATTTTCACGCCAAACAGCCCGGCAAACGCGACCGCCAGGATCAGCCCCGCCCCGTTGGTCACCCGTTTGCTGGCCCGCATCGCGGCGGCGACGCCCGCGGCGTCGCGGGTCTTGATGGCGTCTAGAAAAAAGATGTGAAAGTCCATGCCGAGGCCCACCCCGACCGGAAAGCCGACCACGGGCACCATCCAGCAGAGCTGGCCTTGAAAGGCCACCGCGGTGATGCCGATCGCGACGACAAAGGTCCCGACCACGGCGCACACCGCCTTGAGAGCCAGCACCGGCGCGCGGTACACGAGCAAGTTGACCGCGGCCACCGCCCCGCACGCCATCCCGACGACGCGCCAGCGGTTGGCGATGACCACGGCCATTTCCTCGTACTCGTCGAGCCCCCGCAGCGCGATCAAGGTCGAGTTGGCCGGGGCGTCGGCGGTGATGGCGGCGACGGTGTCGATAAAGGCCGAGCTCATCGGGAGCGGTGACGCGAGGTCGACCAGCGCTGCGCCGGCGACGACGTACTGGCGTTGAATCGGCGGCAGACGGGCGGCGGCGGTCGACCACAGGTAAGCGGCGTCGGGTGCGGGGCCCAACAGCAGGGACAAATCAACTGGGTCGCGGTCGACCGCCACCGCGGCGTCGTACATAGCAGAGTACGGCGCCATGCACGTCGCGCCGCCGCACATGCGGGTCATGAGCATCGCCCACGCACCGGCCAAGACTGTTACGGCGGCGACCGCCAAGATGGGCAGTGGGTGCCGCTGTGCAAACGGCGGGGCATCTCCAATTAATGCGTCGTCGTCGTCGTCGTCGTTGACCGATGGGGCCATCGCCGCTGTAAACGTCAGCGCGACACCAACCGCGAGCGCGATGGCGATCATCGATGCGAGGCACAGCGCGGTGAGCGTCGGCGACCCGGTCAGCGCCAGCGCCGAGGTCGCGCCGAGCAGCGTAAGCCCCGACGTCGCCACCGTCCCTTTGCCCGTCGACCGGGTTGCGATGAAAAGCGAGTAATCAATCGCCAACGAGAAGGCAAAAGCAATCTGGATGTTGATCGCCATCGTGGGGGTGGGGTACCGCGCCGTGACGGCACGCAGCAACGCCAGCGACACCGCGACGGTGGCGACAGCGGCGGCGGCCGGCAGCAGCGCGCCCCGTCGGCTCTTGGTAATAATCCCAAACCCCACCAACGCCACGGGCACGCCGATCCCGTCCCCGACGGCCAGTCCTCTGGCGGCGGCCCCCTCGGAGCCGGTCCACGCGATCCAGTCGCCAACGGCACCCAGCTCTGACATGTCCTTGGATGTTGGGCTGCACCACGGGGGAATAAGCAATTGCGTGCCGGGCCTCTTAGCCACCGGCTCTGTGACCACCGTGGCGTTGGAAACATCGGCACACGGGCGACGGCCGCGCAGGCGCCATATCCGCCCGCCGGTGACGACTGCTCCCACCTTGGGGTTGGCCCGCAGCACCGACGCCGGCGAGTGCGTGTTCGGAATTTCGGCGCCCGTGTTGACGGCGGTGACTCGGTCGTCCCAGGGGTCTACGGCGTACCGAGCCAACGCGGTGTGCGCCCGAATAGCGGCGGCCGGTGGGGGCATCGCCCCCAGGGCACTCATCGTACCGGGAATGAAATAGGCTGCCGCTGCCACGGCGACGGCCCACAGCGCGGCGAAGACCACCTTTATTTTCACCATGATGCTGCGCGCTTCGATCTCCATCCGCGCACAACACAGTCCGCGGCCCCCAGGCTTAGCGCGCCGCGGCGTCGGCAAACCGGCCGGCTATCCTGTTTGTGACCACATTGTGGTCGCTGGGGACTCTTTCGACCTGGTGTTCAACCGGATTGCCGCCGGTTGAAGAGGTTGCAAGGATCCAATCAACCGTTTTAGACCTATTTGGCCACTCCCCTATTGTTGGGGGCGCGTTGCTTCTTCTGGTTTTTCGTACAGGAAGGCCGGGACCCGCTTGGGGCCTTTGACGACGTCTGTTCGGGCGCCACATCAATCCAGCGCCCGAGACGTCCGCGTTGAAATCGCCGCCCCAAATCAGAAACGGCGCGTCTGTGTGTGCGGCCAGCATATCTAAAATTGTCTGCACAAACACCGGGTCTTGCCAGTAAACGCTCTGGTGGTGATCGCTGTGGGACGACACGATCAAATACTTGCCCGTTTCGGTGCCGATACGCATGTGCACTTCCGCGACCGCGACGGGTCGGCCGGGGCTTGTAAACGGGTACGCTTTGGGAAAATTTGGTATGTTTGACCAGTTGTATCGGTTCGAAATATCGGTGACACCGCCGGCAGCGTAGTCAATGCAGTCGTGTCGAACAACAACAAGGCAGGCGCCCAAATAGGGCGTCTGAGCCTCTGCGACCACCTCGTACCTTCTTCTATTCGGCGGATGTGTCCGCCAACGCGTAATGTCGTCGCGCGAATGCGACCGGGTTACGGGATTTTTATAGAGTTCGTACTCTTGAAGCAGCACAACGTGTGGCTCGTCCCGGAACAACGCGCGCAAGCACGCCTGGTAGGCCGGTCCCGTTGCGCGCTGCCTCCAGGTCGGCGCGCGATTTGCCCAAGCATCTTTAACCCGAGGCCACTCGCGAGCTTTAGGGGCAACTTTCGAGGGAACACGGCCACCGGCGAGTCTTGTAGCATTGTTGCTTTCCCACGAAATGTTGAGTGTTTTGACCAGTACGCGTGGGATTGGCGTCGGGTTGATCCGCGGCGGCGCCCGATTGATGCGCTTCGGCGCCCCCGCCGAGGCGCCACTCCCCGAGTTGCCGCCGCCATTAAAAAGCGCCGCAAGCCGATCAAAAAATCCAGACATGTTTACCTACCATGTTCTGAAACCCGATATACCGCAAAAATAGTAAATGCAACTACTTTTAATTTTTTAGGCCGCGGTTTCGTCGTCGCTGAGTTTAATCGCGGCAGTTTACTAAACAGGGTGGGGGTTTACAGCGCCCAAAATCCACAAAACACAAACACCAAGCAATTGCAATTAAAGTAAGTTAAACGAACCAAAACTAAAATTAATTAAAAGGTGCTTGTTGCGAAATGCGCTTTTGCCATCTAGATAAGATCAAAGATCTTCCTAAGCTTTGCAAACGCGTGCTTTTTTTGCTCGTCCGAGTAGTGGGCGAGGGATGTTTTGACGACGGCGCTCTCGAGCAACGCCAATTCCATGTTCGGCCACATTAAATCTGCGCCGTCGTGAAACAGCACGTACTCGTGGCAGAGCGCATTGACAGCGACCAGGAGATCTTCGACGGGTGGTTCCGAGTCGGAAGCAACTGTGGTTCCGATGCGGGACGCAAGCGCCGTTGCCACAACCCGCAGCTCATGCAGCATTATCCAGTTGTCGGCGCCGCGCTTGTTAAAGTCGTCGAGCGCGTAGAAGCATTTGGTCAAGAGTCTGGCCAGATGCGGAATGTTCATGTCCTCGTCGTATGCTTCCAGCACTTTAATCAGCTTGTTCAGCTTTGGCGTTTCCGGTGCCGTCGGAGATGTACTAGCCGCCAGCGTTGCGAGAACTTTCATCCCCGCGACGATCCTGGAGAATTTGCCAGGACGAATCTCCTCGCGGACGATCTCCCACAAATTTGCGGCAAGCCAGCGAATCACTCGGTCGGCCATGTTCGGATCGATCTGAAAGCCGGGGTTGTTCGACACCGGGGCATCCGTCGCGCCTGTTCTGGGGCGCTTGTGCGGGCCACTGTCCGCCGAGAGTCCGTGGTCTTCGGGCGTGGAGATCGTTCGCTTCAGACTCGGGGGCGTCGGGTGCTTCCCGTGCTCAGCCGCGGAATCGTCGTTTCCGGCGGCACGGGAAACGTCTTGGTTGGCCAGTGTTTCGGGTGGCGGCGAACCGGACTCGCAATCTTCACCGGCAACCAAAGACATCGCGCTGGCTATGGGCCTCGTCATGGCAATGCGTGTAGCCCCTGACATTTTCTTGCCCGGTTCGCTGTGAAAACACAAAAAGGGTGCGGAAGCAATCGAACGCAAGAGGGAATGGGTGGCTGTGGTCGGCGCGCGGTTGGAGGGATGGGGGGGGGGGGGGGGGGGGGAAACTC
>VMHT01180402.1_pt1 | contig 16406 bp, 8 predicted proteins | sample 4693611 | NCBI WGS metagenome assembly VMHT01 (sample SAMN12280063, study PRJNA550983) | marine metagenome | isolation source: seawater sampled from same location over 5 years 0.02-0.2 micron viral filtrate | place: USA: collected off the coast of southern California halfway between the port... ... | reverse complement strand
TTCTTATGCATCCTTTTCATATGCTTGGTGTTGCCGGCGTATTTGGTGGGGCTTTGTTCAGTGCTATGCATGGTTCTCTTGTCACCAGTTCCCTGGTTAGGGAGACGACCGAGAATGTATCTCAGAACTATGGGTATAAATTTGGACAGGAAGAAGAGACATATAATATTGTCGCTGCTCACGGATACTTTGGTCGGTTGATCTTTCAATATGCCTCGTTTAATAATTCACGCTCACTTCACTTTTTCCTGGCTGCATGGCCTGTGCTTGGCATTTGGTTTACAAGCCTGGGTGTTAGCACTATGGCTTTCAATCTTAACGGATTCAACTTTAATCAATCCATTGTCGATTCTGGGAACCGTGTTGTCCCTACTTGGGCTGACATACTTAACCGTGCGGGACTTGGAATGGAAGTGATGCATGAGCGTAATGCTCATAACTTCCCACTTGATCTAGCAGCAGCGTCTACCACACAGGTAGCACTGACTGCACCATCTATTGGCTAATGCGTAAAGAACACAAAAGTCCCTCTGGCGGTCTTACCGCAGCGGGCAGGAGACACTTTAAACAGAAGGAAGGTGCTAACTTAAAACCACCTGCTCCTAACCCTAAAACTAAAAAAGCTGCTGGCCGTAAGAGGTCCTTTTGTGCTCGCATGGGAGGAGTCAAAGGGCCAATGAAAGATAGTAAGGGTCGCCCGACCCGCAAAGCACTCGCTCTTCGTAAATGGAACTGTAATGGCTAAACCTGGATTATACGCAAACATTCACGCTAAGAAAAAACGCATCGCTGCTGGCAGTGGTGAGAAGATGAGGAAGCCTGGTGCTCCTGGTGCTCCCACAAAAGCTAACTTTGTAGCTTCTGCTAAAACTGCAAAGCCTGCAAAGAAACGTAGGTACGCAGCATGAAACAGATGCCAAGTCACGTTGGCTTAGCCCAACGATTGAAGCAACGAAAAGAACGCATGGAGCTTTTGATTAAAAAGTCACGCGGTCAAACTAAAAAGAAAAACAAAAAATAGTATTCGTACGTTCATCCATTCGGACGCATGTTGCCTAGCCATGGAACGGGGGCTAGGTTTATTTTGTACGGACTATGTCTATTAACCTTATTCGTTTCATCGAAAATCAGCGTAAGCGTGCTGAGCACTATCGCTCTGACTCGCTACGTTATCGTGGTGTAGCATACACCAAGTGATCTGGTGACACAGGGGGAGGTTCGATTCCTCCCCTCACTTATTGGCTTTGGCCCCTTACGAGGGATACCCTTAGCCGTCTAGACGGTGGGATAGACCACAACATTTGGCTACAAATTTTTCTAAACGTTTAGAGTTCTGATAAAATTATTTCATTAATTAACAATGGCTAACGCTACACAATCTGCGCTAGGCCGGTCTAATCTAAGTACCGGTACTGGTTATGGTGGTAGTGGTGATAAGTATGAACTTTACCTGAAGCTCTTTTCAGGTGAAATGTTCAAAGGCTTTCAGCACAACACCATCGCTCGTGACCTTGTCATGAAGCGTACACTGAAGAACGGTAAGTCTCTTCAGTTCATCTACACTGGACGCATGGACGCTGGTTTCCATACGCCTGGTACCCCCATCCTTGGCTCTGGTGATCCACCGGTGGCTGAGAAGACCATCGTTGTTGACGACCTGCTGGTCTCCAGTGCGTTCGTTTATGACCTCGACGAGACCCTGTCTCATTATGAGCTTCGTGGTGAGATCTCTAAGAAGATCGGCTACGCTCTTGCTGAGCACTATGACCGTCGCATCTTCCGTTCTATTGTACGTGGTGCTCGCGCCGCTCACCCTGTGTCTGCAACCGGTAAGGTTGAGCCAGGTGGTACTCAGGTCCAAGTTGGATCTGGTGCTGGTGCTGCAGCAGACGCTCTTGACTCTACTAAGATTGTTGCCGCCTTCTTTGAAGCCGCAGCAGTCTTGGATGAGAAGGGAGTTGCTCAGGACGGACGTGTCGCCGTATTGTCGCCACGCCAATTCTACTCGTTGATCGAGAACGTCAGCAGCAATGCTCTGATTAATCGTGACGAGCAGGGCACCGCTCTGCAGTCAGGTCAAGGCGTCCTGTCGATCGCTGGTATCAAGATCTACAAGTCCATGAACCTTCCCTTCCTGGGTAAGTATGGTACTTCTTCTACCATCGATAATGCTGGCTCCTTTGTAGGCGTTGACGTCGAGGCTACTACCACCGGCGAGAACAACCCCTACGGTGGTGCTTCTGACTTCGACACTTCTTGCGGACTTATCTTCCAGAAAGAAGCTGCCGGTGTTGTTGAAACCATTGGACCACAGGTGCAAGTCACCAGTGGAGACGTATCCGTGATCTACCAAGGTGACGTGATTCTTGGGCGTCTCAGCATGGGTACGGATTATCTTAATCCTGCTGCTTGTGTGGAACTGCATGCTACCAGCACTGCTGGTTCTGCATTCTGATCCATCTTTGTTCTATACTGGGACCTCTTCGGGGGTCCTTTTTTTTTATATCATGACATCTTCTTCGTACGCAACGTCCACAGAATTGGATGCTGTTAACTACATCTTAATGAGTGTAGGTGAGTCTCCTGTCAATACACTAGAAACCCAAAGCCCTGAAGTTGCTATTGCTCAGAACACTCTTCGACAGATTTGTCGTGAAGTTCAGTCTGAGGGTTGGGTGTACAATACTGAATATGAGTTCCCGTTTGTGGTAGACACCAACGACGAGGTGCTAATTCCACCCACTGTCCTACGACTGGACGTTAACCGTTATAAGCATCAAGATTCATATGATGTGGTTAAGAGGGATGGTAAGCTATACGATCGGTACTCTCACTCTTTCAAGTTCAAAGACATTGATACACTGTTCTGTGATATTGTTTGGTTCTTTGACTTTGATGATATCCCTCAGGTCTTCCGAGACTACATCTCTGCACGCTCTTCCCGCATTGCTGTTAGCCGTATGGTAGCTGATGAGAAGAGTGCTAAGCTCTTAGCAGTAGATGAAGCACAGCTCCGTGCATTGGCTGTTGAGTATGATACTCAGCAAGCAGGCTACAACGTATTCCAAGGCACCGATTTCCGCAACCCTTACACCGCCTACAAACCTTTCCAAGCAGTTAGTAGATAACTATGGCAGCAGTAAATCAACGAATTCAAAACTTTCTTGGAGGCGTCTCACAGCAGCCAGACTTTATTAAGTTTCCTGGTCAGCTCAGGGTGTGTGACAATGCATATCCTGATGTAACCTTTGGCTTGTCTAAGCGTGCTCCTGGTGAGTTCGTTGCGGCGCTGTCCAATGCATCTTCTGGCGGTCAATGGTTTGAAATCATTAGAGATTCTGATGAAAAATTTGTTGGCCAGATTACATCCAGTGGTATCAAAGTATGGAACTTAGATACAGGTGTTGAGCAGTCTGTCGGTGGTAGCTTTAGTTACCTGTCTGGTGCTACTCAACCGTATGGTCTCCAGACTATTGGTGACTACACCCTCATCACTAACCCCCAGCAGACCGTAGGAACGACGGGAACTACTCCTACGTTCAGTAATAACTACGCCTTTGTTTCGATCAATACAGTGGCGTACAACGCAGAGTACGTGGTTGCTATCAATGGCTCTAACCTAACTGCTACTACAAAAAACCGAGCTGGTGCTTTGAGTGTTGTTAGAAATGGTACTACTAGTTCTAGCTGGCAAGACGAGCCATCATCTGGAGTCAAGGGACCTATTCAGTATGCAGGTAAGCAGGAAAAATTTAGAGCAGGTAGTGGTATTAAATGTACTGTTGTTGTTAATGGTAATGTCTACGTCAGAGATTACACCAGCAACCATGAACCAAAGTATGCTGCACAGTACAACGCTGAAGTAGTACTACAAGACCCAGGACATAACGTAACTAATGGTGAAACCTTTAATGTTAATGTTGCAGGTATCAATTACGTTGTCACAGTAGATTCTGTTGAACCTTATGAGACTTACTCTGATAGTAATGTAGGTTTCTTTAGTACACCAAAGAACCCTGACAAAGGGACCTTAAGTATTAACACTATTCTTGGTGGTTTAAAAGCCAGCATTGAGTCAGTTTATAGTGGTGTTACTGTAGAGATTATTGGTGATGGTTTATTTATTAGTTCTGGTTCTAGCTTTACTATTGAAGTCAGAGGCGGTACAGTAAACAACTCTCTTGAAGTTATCCAAGACTCTGCTCCTAACGTAAGTAAGCTTCCTCAACAATGTAAGGATGGCTACATCGCTAAGGTGTCAAACACTGAAGAGTCTGAAGCTGATGATTACTTTGTTAAGTTTGTAGCTGACAATGGTACTGTAGGTACTGGTTCATGGGAAGAGACTGTAGCTCCTGGTATTGTAGCAGGGCTAAACCCATCCACAATGCCTCATGCTTTGGTTAATAACCGTGACGGTACATTCAGTTTCCGTACACTAAACCAATCCTCTGATCCAGATAACTACTGGATTGACAGACAGGTAGGTGACAGAGAAAACAGCAACCCAGACCCTACCTTTGTAGGTAAGGGTATCAAGGACATTTTCTTTTACCGTAACCGTCTTGGGTTTATCTCAGGTGAGAATGTCATCCTTAGTCAACCTGCTGATTACTTTAACTTCTTTATTGTTTCAGCAATTACTACTAGTGATGCAGATCCGATTGACATTGCAGCCTCTGACGTCAAGCCTGTTTTCCTGAACCATGTAATACCTATTCAAAAAGGTTTGGTGTTGTTCAGTGAGTCTGCCCAGTTCATGCTGTTTACTGAGTCTGATGCTCTTAGTACTAGTACTGCTCAGTTAAAGAAGCTAGCGTCATACGAGTGTAGTCCAACTGTCAGACCGATAGATCTTGGCACCTCTGTTATGTTCAGCACTGGCAGTGCAGCACACACACGTGTGTTTGAGATGGTGATTCAAGATGAGACTGTGCCTCCTAAGGTGGTAGAACAGACTCGTGTTGTACCTGAGTTTATCCCAAAAGATGTAGATCATGTATCTAACTCTTCACAGACTGGCATTGCAAGCTATGGAAAGAGTGGTACATCAACACTATACTTCTACAAATACTATGACACAGGCACTCAGCGTGAGCAGTCTGCATGGTACACTTGGACACTTACAGGCAGCCTAGTACATAGCCTGTTTACAGCAGGTAACCAATACGTTATCTCTTTACAGGGAAGCCAGTACATACTGTCACGCCATGAAATGGTGGTTGATACAACGAACACTCGTAGCTATCAAGTAGGTACAGGTGACACTAGTCGTAGGTTTGAGGCTACCTTGGACAACATGACCATAGCGTCAGCCTCTTATAATTCTACCACAGAAGTATCTACAGTCACTCTTCCTTATACTTATGACAGTAACTATAGTATGCTGGCTGTATTCCTCAGCGGTACTGACGCTGGTGTTGTCAGAGTCCCTGATAGTGTATCCGGCACTACTGCTACTTTTAATAACATTGACCTGACTACTGGTAATGTTGCTATTGGATACAAGTACATCACTGAGATTGAGCTACCTAACTTCTACTATGCTGTACAGCCTGGTAAGTATGATATTGATGGAGACCTACGGATTTCTCGTATCAACTTTGAGATGGGTATCTCTGGTCCTATGGAGTTCCATCTGACCTCACCACAGGTTGATAGCTATATTCAGTATGAATCTGGAATGGAGGTTGACAGGGGTGAATTCAATGCTGTACCATCTAAGCTGTATAAGTCTGTTAAGGTTCCAGTCCATAGAAAGAATGAGAAATATACTCTTACCATTAAAGTCCCTGACCCTTTCACCGCTACTATAGTCTCAGCAAGCTGGGACGGACGTTATGACACAAAGCGACACGTACGTCGGTAAGTACATTCAACCATGCACCCCTCAACTAGCTCTAGAAGTTGGTGAGGATCTGCGTTGGGAAGACATAAGAGAAGTAGAAGAGACAACAGGGCTGACTGCACCAGCAGCGGTCCTGGAATCTTATTATCGTTCTGCTTACTCTGTTTATTTCACTGTGCCCAACGGCAAGGCTGCCGGTGTGGCAGGCATAACGCCAGACAATAAGATCTGGATGCTATGCACTAAAGCCAGTGAAGAATACCCGCATACATTTATAAGAGAAGCCAGGAGGTGGCTTGATAGTCTTCCTTACACATACCTGTGGAACCACGCAGATATGAGGAATGAAAGTCACATCAAACTCTTAAAGCTTCTTAAGTTCAAATTTATTAAATACTACGTTCACAACGGTGTCCCTCTCATTCAATTTATGAAATTATGTGTGAACCCATAAGTGCAACTATTGGAGTGCTTACTGCTGTAAGCGGTGGCATGCAAGCCATTGGTCAGCACCAACAACAACAGGCTGCAGTTGCACGATCTAATGCTATTGCACAGCAACGGTATCGACAAGATATGCAGATCGCTGCTGCCCGTGATCAAGAAAAAGGACGTGCTTACATTGCTAAACAACAAGCTAACACTGTTTCTAAGAACGCATACTACGCTCAGTTATCAGCTAACCAGGCTGAAGCTAATCGTGCTTTAGCTGCTGTTAATCAAAAACGTAAAGAGAAAGGAACTAGCGCAGCGTTTGGTGCACAAGATGCAATTAAAAACGCTATCCAACAACAAGGTACCATGCTTGCTACTGGTAAAGCTGGGCAATCGTTCCTCTTGCAGGCTATGCAAGCAGAGCGTACCATGGGCTTTGAATTAGCAGAGGTTGAGCAAAGCCTTTATGATGCTACGTTAGCATCTAATGTTGAACGCTCTGGTGTTTTGTTAGATCAACATGCAGCTAATACTGCAGCTTGGAACAACCTACCAGCAGACCCACTTTCACCACAAGCATCTTTCCTACCTGTCAAGCCTATCAAAGCCCAAGGGCCTTCTGGACTTGCATTAGCAGGCAGCTTACTTGGCTCAGCCGTGGGTGGAGTATCATCTGGTTATAGCTCCTATGGTGGTCTTAAAGCTGCTGGAGTTGTTAGTTAATCTATTATCATCATTATGGCATATCAAGGTAGTGCATCCTCGATTGGATTTCGTAACCGACCTGTTTTTGATGGCTCAAAGCGTAAGCGCCAAGAAGCTATTGAAATAGAACAGCAGGGTAAGGAACGTATCAGTGGGATGGAGAGGCAAGCCTCTCAACAAATCCAAGAAATGCAGAGACAGAGTGATATTCAATCTCAAAACTCTGCATATGAATTAAAAGCTCTTTCTAAATTTAGTGACAGTATCACAAACCTCCTACAAAACGAGGTTTTAGACGCAGAAGTAAGACGAAGAGAAGGTTTAATTGAAGAAGGTAAGAAGATTTATGCTGAGCAAGGTGCAGAGTATGAAGCTCAGAAAACTGAAGTAAACGAGGCTGGAAACAAATCTTATGAACTTCATAGCAATTTAAACAAATTAGCTGCTGATGCTCCTAATTCTGAGGCAGGAGATCAAGTCAGAAAGCTGTCACGTTGGCAGCAACACGGCTATGACCTTGCTACCATGCAAGAAACTGGTGAAAGGTTTGGTCTACATCTCTTAACTGAGATGGAGCAGAATGAAACCCTGATCCTTGATCCTCAGACTGGTAAAGAGTTTAACGTTAACAAGCAAGGGAAAACTCGTTCTGAGTTTGAAGCTGCTAAAGGGTACATTTATGGTGAGTACGTAAAGGCTAACAGCGGGAACATGAGTTCCAAGGTTGTTAACACTGTGCTGATTCCTGCCATGGAACAGACTAGTAAGCAGTACACCAAGGATTTTTATACCCAAAAAAACACCCAGGAAGCTCAAGAGATCCTAGACATGTCTGACCTGACCTTAGATAAAGGTTTGTCAGGTATCAACGGTTATCCTACTAATCCTACGATTCTTATCAATGGATACATGGAGGATCGTACTGCTGCATACACCAAGATGCGGCTTGCTAATCCTAAGAAGCAAGCACGGAATGACCTGTATGAAGCTTTAAAGACTCGTGTTCGTGCTAGTCCAGAAAAAGTTGATGAGATTATTGCACAGGTAAACGAGGCACAGATTAAGGGGCACCCCGCTGGCCCTGGTACTCTATTTACTTTATACGGTAAAGAGTTTACTGCTAATGATTTGAAAGGTGAAGCATATACAGCTCAAAAAGAAAAGTACGATCAGCGCCTAGCGGAGCGACGTATGGAGGCGCAGGCTAAGTTTAAAGGATACCGTCAAGCTGTTATCAGTGGGTTGTCAGGAGAAGAAAGGCGTAGAGCCATAGAAGAGCTTAAAGAGTATGAGGTTGATTTTCCTGATCAATTTAAAGATGCTATTGGGTTTGAGCCACAAATTCCTGGATACACTCAATCTGAAGAACTAGCTGAGAGTCTGCTAGAGTCTCAGAATGGTAAGATTTCTGAAGAACAGGCTGAAAAACTTGACCTTAAGCTGGTGAGCGAATTACGTGATAAAGGCGTGATTGTTGATGAATTATTTACTGATGACTTAGATACTAAAGAGTCCTTTAAAACCATTGATGGTGTTGTCAGGATTGCTGCTAATCAAAACGACGCAATGGCTGCTCTGGACGAAAATACTCGTTACGTGCAGGCTAGAGCTAAGGTTGAGCTTATCAAACTTGCTGAGCAGATTTATGAAGATCAAGGTGGCAAGATGACTAAAGCTGCTGCTCTTGACCAGGCTACTAGAGAATTAGGTAAACGCATTCGTTTGGAAGCACAAAGTGACGACCCTTCTTTAGATTATTTTGTAGACCCTGGTAAAGGTTTTTCAAACTTTCAGTTACAACCAACCCAAGTTTACGGTACGACCCGCCGTAACAACTACCAAGTTACTATAAGGGATTATGAAAAACAAAAGTCCAAAGGTAAGGATGCTGTTCTTAACGAGAAACTTGTTATTGATCCTGCCATGCTGCAGCCTACTGCTGATGGCGGCGCTCCTAGCATCTTTTACGATTTGGCAAGGAGAGACGGAAGACATACTGCGTGGGATATCTGGAATGCCCAACGCGATAATCATGGTCTTGAGAAAGTTGAGATGCCTGATGATGCCACAATCGTGGACCGCATGCTCAAGGAATACCCTACCCTTGTCCCTTTATTCCAGAAACCTAGTTACAAGCGCGTACAACGTGGCATGATTCAAGTTGGTGCAGTCAGCCGTGACCGTCTTATGGTCGCTACGGGCATTCAAGAATCAGGTAACGATTACAAAGCAACTAACAGTCAGGTTGACCCTAACAACCCTGCCATGGGTAAATACCAGATTCGTTGGACAACTGCTGTCGGCTGGGCACGTCAATTTGGCATGCCCTTCCCTGGTTCTGTTGATGAGTTTTTAAACGACCCTGGTTACCAAGAAGAGATGGCAAGGCGTGCATTTGATAACTACATTAAGATTGCAGGTCAACAGACTGATAATCCTGATGAGGCTATTCGCATGGCTGCTGCTGCCTGGTATGGTGGTGACGGTGCCATGGATGAATGGGACAACCCAAACTACTTAGGTGGCGCTCCTGGTCACCCCAACATGCAAGAATACACAATGCAAGTTCTTCAACGTTACAAAAGAGGTGAATGATGGAGAACGAACTTAACACTTCTGTTGGGCTTGAAGATTTCCAACAAATTAGTGAAGAAGTCCAAGCCCAGCTTGCTTCATCTACACTTGATAATGTAGAAACAGATGAACCTGTAGCTAACGAAGGTTCAACAACTCCTAAAACTAAAGAAGAAAAAACTGGTCTTAACCTTGTCGCGTCAGAAGCAGGTGCCGCTTTGGTTGGTGGTGCTGCTGACGCTGTTGAAAGTGTAGGCGGCTTTGCTGAATTAACTGGCGATACCTTTAAAACTGGCATTAACAAACTGTTTGGCAGACCCATAGACCAAGAGCAGAATCCATTTAGCGATCAATATCTTTCTGGTGATGCAGGATTCCTTGATATTCCTGATAGCTATGTACCTGAAAACCAAACTGGTATTGGTAAACTGGTGCGTGGCTTGGCTGAGTTTGGATTCTTGACTGTTGCTACTGGCGGTATTGGCGGTGCTACTGTTGGTGGTCTCCGTCTCGGTGCTCGTGGTGCTGTTATGGCTGGTAAGATGGCAGGTGGTGGAGCTAAAGGTCTGCGGGCTATTCAGTTTGTTAAAAAAGGTACCAAGCTTGGCTCAATCGCTACCGAAGGTGCTATTGCTGATTTAGTTTCTAGCAGCTCTGAATCGGAAAACCTAGCAAACCTTGTCAATGATCACACACCATGGATGTCTTCCTGGGTAACCGAAGCCCTGGCTCATGATCCTGAGGACAACCCCTGGCTGTCACGTATCAAGACTGTGACTACTGGTGCTGGTGTCAACGTGCTGGGTCATTTCTTGATTGAGTTTGCTCAGTCATCTTGGCGTGCCCATCGTCGTGTCAAGGCTGGTGAGGATCCCACGATCGTCAACGAGACCGAGAACGCTACAATGGCTAAGAACATTGAGAAGCGTGTTGAGGCTGACCAAAAAGACTTTGACGCTCAAGTAGAAGACCGTAAAGCACAAGGTAAAGGAAAACTTGGTGAAGAAGGTGATGAGTTGAGAAGCTCTGATAACTTTGTCAACGCTAGTAACTACGACAACGTTGAGAAAGCTGGACCTGCTGGTCTAGAGCCTGACAACATTAAGAAGAATATTAAAGAGTCTATTGCCGCTGACGACAACGCTAGCTGGACTGATGTGATCACTGAGTCTTCTCTCGAAAAGATTGCTCGTGGAGATGCAAAGGTCAAAGAACACGTCATTAAGTTTGCTAAAACCCTTGTACAAGAGGCGTTCCAGTCTGTTGACAATACGATGGACTACAAAGCAGTGCAAAAGCTTATACTACGTCAGACTGCTGAGTTGACCTCTATGATTGACGATGGTGGAGACATTGCTAAAAACTTCCAAAAGTTCTTTGTAGAGAACGACAAGAACGCTCGTACATACCTTGACGATGGTCAGACAATCGTTACTGCAACTCCTGCTCAAAAGGCAGCTCTGCAGATGACTATCCACACGCTCTCCAAGCGTGCACAAGCCATTGCTAACGGTACTCTGTTTCTAGCTGATGACCTCCCTATGGAGCGTCAGTTTGAGATGACTATGGATGCCATGAAGGTAGCTCTTATCGAACACAAGAAGATGGGCTACATGTGGGGTCTTGATGGTCGTTACCAGCAGACAGGTGCTCTGCCTAGCATTGTCAAAAAGAAAACTAGGGAAGGTGTTGCTGAGCTTCAGAAAGACGTTGATGAGCACATTGAGGCTATCAAAAAGCTTGGTAAAGAGGGACGGTATGATGAAATTGCTGACCTGCAGGAGCTGATGGCTCTGACTGGTGGTAAGGTTCGTACCATGGAACACATGTATGAGTTCCTAAAGAAACGTATTGTTGGTGGCCGTCTTGACGGTGTGCAGATTAAAGGACGTGTTCGTCAAGAACTGCAAAGCATGTTTTATAATTCTATCCTTTCTGCTCCTAAGACTGCTACTAAAGCAATCTTTGGTACTAACATGATCGCCTTGTTGCGTCCTTTCCAACAGTATGCTGGTGCAGCTATTAAGTTGGATAAAAAGGAGATGGCTATCGCCGCTTCTCAGATTGACGCTATTGGACAAGCATGGGCTGAGGGTATCCAGATGTTTAAGTACAACTGGGACCTGGGCGTACATAACAAGACAATGAGCTACGAAGGTAAGTTTGACCTTGAGAATGATCTTACTGAGTGGCAATCTCTCCGTACATACTATGAAAAGTATGGTAGTGATTCTGACAAGCGTGCCTATGCTGCTATGGATCGGGTTGTCAATATGAATGTCAATCCTTGGATGAAGTACAGTCAGAATGCTATGGGTGCAGGTGATGCCTTAGCTCGCACCATTATTGGCCGTATGGCATTACGTCAACGTGCTACTCGTGCAGCCCTTGACAAAGGTGTTGATCCTGCTGACATGAAGAAGTTCATACAAGCAAAAGAAGATGAGTTTAGAAATGAAATATTTAAAAAAGATGGCAACGATCGCTGGGTTGTTAGTGACAAAGGCACAAGGATGGCAGGTGACGAAGCTGCTATGACTAAAGCTTTGTCAGAAAACTTCAAAGGTTTTGAACTTATTTCTAATATACCTTTGATGAAAGCTTTCTTCCCGTTTGTTCGCACAGGCTTTAATGCTCTTGAGCTGACTTTCAAGCATACTCCTCTTGTCAGGTTCCGTGAAGAGTATAAGGATGTTATGTCTGGTAAGAATTTAAGTAAGTACGGTATCCAAGAAGCAGACCTAGCATCTGCTCAAGCTATTATGCGTGGTCGTGAAGCTATGGGTACTGCTATTATGGGTATGGCAGGTATTGCTGCTATGTCTGGTAAGCTTACAGGTGACTACCCTTACAATCAAGAAGATCGTGATGCTTGGCAAGCTGCTGGTGTTCAGCCCTATTCTTACGTAGCAAACGTTGGTGGTAAAGATATTTACATCTCTTATGCCAACCTAGAACCCTTTAACACACTGTTTTCTACCATGGCTAACGTGGTCACAAACGCTGATTTATTGGGTGAAGGCGTTGTTGATAACTGGGTGCAGAAGCTTTCGTTCATGACTGCTGCTGTTTTGGTTGACAAATCTATGTTATCTGGCGTGGAAGATCTTGCAAGCTTGATGAACTCGTCTACTACTGAGGACATGCTCATTAAAACTGGCGCACGCTACGCTCGATCTCACTTCCCTTTTCAAGGTTTACTAGGACAGGTTGGTGACATTATGGATGCTAATCGTAAAGAAACTGATACATTTATAGAAACTTTTGCTAGACGTGACGCTATGATGAAATCAGCGTTGTCACCTAAGTACGACATTCTTGCTAAAGATCGTAAAGGTGAAAAGCTTACCTACGGTCCTAGTAACGTACTTGGCCGCATTTTTAACGCATTCTCACCTATCCCTATTACTGACACTGAGCCTGATGCTCTGAGACAGACACTAGTTGATATGCGTTTCAATATGCCTGAAGTAATGAGTGAGTACAAAGGTGAACCACTGTCTGCATTTGAACGATCTGAACTTCAGAAGTATATGGCACAAGGTGATCTTAGACGCAGCCTTAAAAAAGTCATGAACAGCAGCAAGTTCAAACAAGACTTCCAAACCTACAAGGATCAAGGATTCACAAATGCTGGTGGAGATAAACTCTATAAACAGGGTTTCTACATTATGGTCCGTGAAGAGTTTGAAAAAGCCAAAAAGATTGCTATGTCTCAAGTGCTTAAAAATAACCCTGATCTGCGTGAGCGTGCTGAAATCCGTCAAGGACAAGCAAACCTTGGTAAGTCTGGAGCTTACGCTAAACTGCAGGAATGGAAAAACCGCACTGGAATTTAACCACAACATGCACCAGCCCCTAATTACTATAAGTAATGGCAGTTACAAAAATTACATACGCAGGAAACGGGTCACAGACTCAGTTTACCGTTCCATTTGAATACATTGCTAAGGCAGACGTTGATGTTTACGTCAACACTGTCCTTCAGTTACAACAGAATACTACTTCTACTGCCGACCCAAGCCACCCTCAAGTTGTTTCAGGTGAGATTACTCAGGGCACTGCTCTGATTAACTACACCTTTTCCAACGCTACCACGATTCAATTCAACAGCGCCCCTGCAAACCTGGCGTTTGTTTTTATTGAACGAACTACTGATGATACTTCCGTTGTCACGTTTACTCCTGGCTCTACAATTAGGGCACAGGAGTTAAACAGTGCTTTAGAACAAGTACGATTTATTGCCCAAGAGGGTACTAACACTGCACGCCAAGGTGTTAGCCCATCAAAAGATAATGTAGAATCCCTGGATGCAGGTGGGTTACGTATTGAAAACGTAGCCAATGCTAACTCAGATGATGATGCAGTCAACCGTGGACAGTTAGGTAAGGTCATTAGTGATGACTTGCTAGAAGGCGAAGCCATTGACCTTACTGACTCTACTGGAGGTTCTAACTCCAACAAACAGGTCACCATTTCTGTAGAGGATAGCTCTAAGACTAATAAAGGTGCTGTCTCTATTAATGAAGGTGAGGGCATTGATGTCACTTACACTAACGGTGACGCTGTAATCTCTGCTGAGGACAGCTCTAAAACTAACAAAGGCGTTGTTTCTATCAACGAAGGTCATGCCATTGGTGTGGCCTATACTAATGGTGATGCTGTCATCACTGCTGATAAGAGTACTGCCACACAGCAGGGTGTAGTTAAGATTACATCTACAACACCTATTGACCTTACAAGGTCTGCTGACGGTGAAGTAGCCTTAGCAATCAATGATGGCACTGTTGACCTTGCCAAGATTAAGCCTGGTGATATTGTCACTAGTACAGAGCAGAACGCAGCTCCTAATTCTGTAGGTACAGATGATGAGATCGCTACGTTTGCTGCTCTTAACAAGCGTCATGATACCATTTATCAGAGTGGTACCCCAAGTGGTACTGACTTTGCTACTGGTAAGCTATGGTATGATCATGCTAATGACCAAACTCTGTCTGTATGGAGTGGTTCTAACTGGCTTGGTATCTCATCTGGTGGTACGTTCGTTACGCAACCTACTGTTATCTGGGTTGACCAGGCTAACGGTGTTGATACCAATGATGGTCACCGGATCATTGATTCGATGAAGACCATTAAGGCTGCTGTAGCTAGTGCTAGTGCAGGTGACATCGTTCTTGTTGCTCCTGGTATCTACCGTGAGACAGCTCCTATTGACATCACTGTTAATAACCTGTCTATTGTTGGACAGTCACTACGTAGTTGTTTTGTACACCCTACACCTGCTACTGAACTGAACTCTTTGTTCCGTGTTAACAGCGGTACACAGATTCAGAACTTCTCCTTTGGTGGATTGAAGGCTAGCGGCACACGTGGTGGTCATGCTATTGATAGTGACAGCACGTATGGTCTCCCTACAAACCAAGCGTTTGTCTGTGAGTTCTACCCTAACGCTGTTATCTATAAGTCTCCGTACATCCAAAACTGTACGAACTTTGCTGACTCTGGTATTTATAACCACACACAAGCTGAGTACAACGCCAACAACGCCCTTGGTGGGTTCTTTGATCCCAACAACGTAAACCAAGGCGGCTTTGGTGGTGACCTTACCTCCGGTCCTACTGGTGGTGGTCTATTGGTTGACGGCTCTGCCGTGTCTAGTTCGTCGCCATTGCGTTCAATGGTGGTGGATTCATTCACTCAGATTGCACTAGATGGTCCTGGTATCCTTTGTTGCAACAATGGCTATGCACAGCTAGTATCTTTCTTTGGTACATTCTGTCATTACCATGCTAAATCACTGAATGGTGGTCAGCTAAACCTTAGTAACTGTACGACTGACTACGGTCGGTATGGACTGATTGCTGATGGTAAGTCTCCTACAGCTAACTTTACTGCTCCTGTCAGTGTAGATGCTGCTATTGGTGACATTACATTTACTATCGGTACTCAGACTGCAGGTTCTGGATGGTATGGATCTGCTACACGTCCACAAGACAACATGTCTGTGGTGATTGGAGCTAATACATACCCTGTTAAGTCTGCTGTTGCAAACGGTAGTGGCTGGGATGTCACGATTGAGAATCCAGATCCTACAGCTCTTGCTACTAACCTGGGTCTGATTGCTGGTCTTACTGCTGGTGATACAGCTAGCTTCTTTAACAGGTCGTATATCTCTACCGGTGGCCATACGTTTGAGTATGTAGGCGCTGGTACTGACTACAGAGCAGCTCCTGAGAATGGTGGTGTGCCTGTTGAATCTAATCAGGTCAAGAACCTAAACAATGGTAAGGTATTCCAATCCAGTACTGACCATAACGGTAAGTTTAAAGTTGGTGATACGTTCACTGTTGACCAACGTACAGGTCAGGTAAACATCAGTCTTGATGCTTATCGTCCTGAACTAATCAATGACCTCACGCCACAGCTTGGTGGTGATTTAGATGTTAACGGTAAGGACATTACTGGTGCAGTCAAGTTAAATGGTCTTACGTACCCTTCTGCTGACGGTGCTACTGATCAAGTCTTGAAGACTGATGGTAGCGGTAACTTGGCATTTGTAGGCATTTCTGCACTGCAGGGTGCTGGTATGCAGGATCTTAGTGATGACTTGACGCCACAACTAGGCGGTGAGCTTGATGCACTTACTAATAAGATCATTAACCTTGGTACGCCTACAGCTAGCACTGACGCCACAACAAAGGCTTACGTAGATGCAGCTATCACGACTGGTGTAGGTAATGTTGATGCAGCGTTTATTGAAACACCCCAGACGATTACAACCAGCAAAGTTATTGCTGCTAACACCAATGCAGGGATGATGGGTCCGACAGTGGCTCTCAATACC
>VMHT01124684.1_pt1 | contig 16406 bp, 17 predicted proteins | sample 4693611 | NCBI WGS metagenome assembly VMHT01 (sample SAMN12280063, study PRJNA550983) | marine metagenome | isolation source: seawater sampled from same location over 5 years 0.02-0.2 micron viral filtrate | place: USA: collected off the coast of southern California halfway between the port... ... | reverse complement strand
GTGTCTGCTGATGGGATGCCTTGGTAGTTAGTTTTGGCTGATGCCCAAGGAAACAACTAAGGCCGCGCTAGAGCATAAGATCAAGGTTTTAAACGATCAGATTGCGGGGTTGGTGTACGAAAGAGACGCGCTGTTACGAATGTACATAGGAGATTTCAATGAAATCATTACTGATGCAGACTACACCGTTATTGCTATTGATGACCTTAGCAATAAACGTTAATGCTCAGGAGCCTATTGTTACTGAGTCAACAACGAATAGCACTGTCACAACTAATGGCTCGATGGAGACGACTGTTAAGTCACCACCTCCATCAGCTATTTCTCCGCAGATTATCTCTAACGGCAACTCTGATCTCTGCACCTTTGGTGTAGCTGGAGCAGTGCAAACGCAGATCCTTGGTATTTCTATGGGATCTACAATCCGTGATGAGAACTGCGAAAAATTAAAGAACGCAAAGACTCTGTACGACATGGGCATGAAAGTAGCGGCTGTGTCAGTTATGTGCCAAGACCAGCGAGTCTTTGATGCCATGATGAATGCAGGCACACCCTGCCCCTATGACGGACTTATAGGAGATCAAGCAAAGGAAGCATGGGAGTCTGAAAGATTAGCCGTAGAGGTGGGCATGGTTGCCGACCCAGAAACAGAAGAAGGAGGGTTAGATGAAAAGCGTGCACAAGGCGCTGGTGCTGTTGCTGGCATCTTCAGCCTCTTACTCTTACTCTGAGACTATCTACGGTATTACATCCAATGCGGCCTCTAACGGCCTCAATTGGGCTATGAGCAACGTTTTGCCTAAACAAGCAGGGTTGCAGGTAAGTAGTGTTATTTACCAGTACACGGCGATTAAAGACCCAGAGGCGGACATGCTTGTTCATGTGCAGAATCAAAATGCACAAGGTAATGGCTATGTATTCCGTGAAACAGACGACTGGTCTGGGCTTCCCGGCAACACGATCAACAAGGTTGTCGCTGTATCTGACATTCCTATCCAACTATGGGGCAATGGTGAGATAGAAGTTGAAGGGAGTGGATTGGTTTCTAATCCTAACGTTGTGTACACATACAAGTACGACCCTTGTTATGACCCGCAAAGCAGTCCGGCTTGCCCTGGCTATTTACCTCCGATTCCTGAGCCTGAAGCTGTTGATGTCTATAACGCACTAAATGACCAAAGTGTATTAGAGGCAACAGAAGAAACCGATCCTGACTTGTTTGACCGTGATGGTAAAAACAGGCGTGAAGTAAAACGTGAAGCTAGTGACCGACTAGAGCAAGGTTTAGCGGCCTCAGAGAATGCCTTAAATATTGCTAGCGGATCGGCGCAAGACTTTATGGTTACGGTGATGGCTAATGAACAACGATTTGATCCGTATTACATGGCCAAGATAAACGGTGGTGTTTACATAGATACCGTAACACTGCCAACAAAAGATATACCTGACAATAAACGCGGCTTACGTAACAGCTTGGCACAACAAGTGCTTCATCAACAGATGGTCAAATCACAATACAAGTAAGGGTGGATAATGAAGAAGCTAGCAATTACAGCATTAACAGTATTGGCGCTACCAGCGATAGCTGAGGAAGCCGTCATTACAGGCAACATTGAATCCAAGTGCGTTATTAACACCGACACTAACGGCGTCTTTGGTAACCCAGTAGCAGGCACTTTAAGCACCTTGCCAACTGACGGTGGTGTTATGCCAATCATTCGCTATGACGTTGCACTAGGAGATGCTTACACAGCTCGGATTACTGCACCAAATAGCTTTAGTACCTCGCCTTCAATTGATGACGTTGTTAACTGGACGGCAGATGTTGAGGTTAGCGAAGTATCTGATACGGCTATGGCTGACTACGAAACTGACAAGATTGAGTACGAGTACACGACTGAGTTTGACATGCACACGGCTGGCACTACGTGGTTCAAAGTTACCAGCAAAGCTGAGTATGGCTACGGCAGAGCTTATCCTGCTGGCACTTACAGAGCCATTGTTATGGCGGAGTGTATAGCTAACTAATGAAAGCGATATACGCAACATTGGCATTAATTTTGGCGTCTGCAACGCAGGCCCATGAAATGCTTCCTACTTACCCTCGCCTTGCACCTTCGTATGTAGAAGATGTGATGCAGGTAAAGATGCGTATGTTTAATAAACGACAAGATGTTGAGTGGTATGAAGTAAGTGTTTTTGACGCTGAATGGAATCCAGTGCCATTTGTTACTGGCTACCGCATATTGAAGATAGAGTATCTCGCGCACGTTCGGTTTGACGTGTACATCAGAAAGGATGACGCAAGACGCGCAACGTATATCTGCTCTCGTTCTAAGCTTCGTCGCAATGATTATAAGGGTGCAATTATAGCTTCAAGGATATGCTCAAAGTTTAAGGCTCCTGCGCTATGAAAAGGCTTGCATGGATATTGCCTCTCCTTTGCGTAAATGCGTACGGGCAGAACAACTCTCTTAACTTACAGCTTCCTAGTGGGCCAACTAGCTATCAGTCTGACAAGTTTCGTGCAGGCGATCTTGACTGCTCAAACGCGATAGGTGGCGGAACAAACTTAGAGTTTGGCGTTACAGGGATCATTAACGATGCAGAAGACCCGTTTAGCAATAGAGATCCCATTACGCCTCAGCGCAAGGACATCGGCGTCTATGCGCGCATTGTCATACCGCTTGATGGCCCAGAAGAAAGAATTAACTGCAATACGCTTTACAAGTTAGAGCTAGAGAAGAAACAGCTTGAGGTATTGAAGTTACGACGTGAGGTAGAGAATCTGCGCAGAATGGCGTCAAGCGATCAGGAGTTTGAGAATTGAGTGAAGACATTGATGACCAAATTAAAATGGTTACAGGTCATGTGTCTCGAATGTCATGGGGCGCAAGGATTGCGGCTTTTGGCGCGGCAAGTAGTTTGTGCGGTGCTTTGTATGGAGGCTTCTTGATGTATCAAAAGGTAGAAGAAGTTGCCAGTTTAGACTTGGGTGCATACCAACAGCAAATGGAGGTTATGGATACCAAGGTTACAGAGGCCGTTGAGTATTCTCGCGACATTAAGAACGGATTGCGCGATGATATACTCCGAATCGAACAGCAGGCGGATCGTACAGAAGACTTAGTACGTAGCACTACTCGCGAACTGCGTGATTCAATGGATAATGTAGAAACCGAGGTGCGTCAAATAATTGACACTGCTGAGGATAGGTTTGAGGCTAGGCGTGAGCAGTTACGTTCTTCTCAAGATCAAGATATGAAGGAGTTGGAAGAGCGATTAGAGGCGCTAGTCCAAAGATCATTAGATAATCCACTGGCGGATAAGTAATGAATGCGGCAGAAGAGGCATTAAAAAGAATAGAAGTTCATCAGGCAGAGTGCGAGATTCTTCGCAAGTCTATTGATGACAGGCTAGACCGAATTGAAAAGCGTCTTGACGATGGCAATGGGCAGTTTAAAAGACTTGAGAACATGATCTGGGGGAACACCATCTTGATTGTGGGCATATTAAAAGGCTTGGAGTATTTAGGATGAAGTTTGACGCAATTAAAGGTTTAGTTGGTGATCTTGCTCCTACTCTTGGAGCGGCTCTAGGAGGCCCTGTAGGCGGTGCGGCGGCAGGAATGATAGCGCAAGTGCTAGGTTGTGAGCCTACGCCACAGAAGATTGAGAAGGCTTTACAGACGGCTACACCTGAACAGCTAGCTGAGATTAAAAAGGCCGAACTTGACTTTGAAGTCAGGATGAAAGAGCTTGAAGTTGATGTATTCGCGTTAGAAACCAAGGATATACAACATGCTAGGGAATCTTTTTCAGAGGATTGGACAGCAAGGGCAATTGCGATTCTGTCTATCTTGCTTTTTGGTGGGTACGTTTTGCTCGTTACTCTTCAGCCTGCTGATGACAACGACCTCAATGTCGTTAACTTGGTGCTGGGCTATCTCGGGGGCATCGTGTCTTCTGTGGTGAGCTTTTACTTTGGCGCTAGTAAGTCAGGGTCTAAGTAAGGAATTGTTATGTTGAGACCTAGAAAAGGAATGATGTCTGGCCCTAGCATGGCGCTACCTCCTGCTGACACTAGAGGCTCGGCAATGCCTGGCATGATGAGCGCAGGCGCTGTTAAAGGCGCTCCCACAAAGCAGGCACCTATTGTTAGGCCGGAAATAGAACGTGCGCCGCCCAAGCCCCTGCCAGAAACAAAAGAGTCTGCTTCAACCCCAGCACCAGCCCCAGAGCCAACACCAGCAGAAATGACTTTTACGTTTGTTGAGGGTAAAGAGCGTGGTGATGCGGCACAAAACTATCTGTACGGGCAAGAAGGTGAAGTACAGCAGTTAACAGTTAGTGAGCTACGTGATTACTTTGAAAGCGACAAAGTAAACAGACTGCCTGAAGTATTCGGCACGTTTAATAACTACCTTGCGTACATGACTGAACGTGAACAGCTAATTCAATCTGGTGATTACGATACAGGAAACTGGTCAGAAGCTGACACTGGGTTTACTCAAGACCAAGAAATGCTTTTGGCAGGTGAAGACTTATTCATAGATCCAAGCGATCCTATGCAAGATCCAGCTCAACTTGAAAGAATGCAAACTCAAACTCAGGTGGCGGCTTATCAAAACTGGATTAACTCTGAAGCTAACCAAGCACTGCTACAAAAATACGGTGTTAACCCTGTTGTATACAGTGACTCTGGCGACAAGTTTGCATGGAATGGTTCTGCGTATGTAAAGACTCAAAACGAAGATCACGCTGGTTTTGCTGACTTTGTAAAGATGGGAATTGTTACTGCTGTTGGCATTATGTCAGGCGGTGCTTTGGCTCCAGCATTATCAGGTGGTGCGGCGGCAGGAACAGCGGCTTCAATAGGCGGTCAAGTAGGTGCGTCAGTTTTAAGCAACGCAATTACTCAAGCCATTACTACTGGCTCTATTGATCCTGAACAACTACTTCAAACTGCGGCTACTGCTGGTTTAGGCCAAGCCGTAAGCCAAATTATTGGCCCTGAAATTCAAAGTGCTTTAGGTGACATTAATCTTTCCGAAATAACAGGCATTGAAGAAGTAGACAATGTTTTAAATACAATGGGTCAAACAGCTATTCGCCAAGCAGTATTTGATGGCGAGTTAGACATGGATCAGATTGTTTCTTCTGGTTTGTTTGCTGGTGCTCAAGAGCTTGCTGACTTTATTTTAGAACCGCTTACTCAAAATGCCTCTCAAGCAACAATTGAAGAACAGAACAGAAGAGCGTTAGAGCTTGTAAATGCTGTTGGCGAAGATGCGGCAGGAGAGGTAATTGCTCGAATGAGTGATTCCGTTAACACTGCCATTGCTGACCAACAAAATGCGGCAATTGCCAATCAACTAAGAGACCTGTCTGGCAACCTTCAATCTATTTATGAAGATGCTTATGCTCCTACAAGAACAACTCCTGAAGATTTAACAGCAAGCACAGTCGATGACGCAGACTCTGAGCTTGCAGACACTACGGCTGATTTTACTGCTGACACAACTTCTGATGCCGGGCCAATGGAATCAATAATGTATGTTGATGACCAAGCTATTCCAGCAGATAGAGTTTCCGAAATTCTAGATGGATCAACTGTAGTCACAAAGCTGGATGGGTCAGGAGATTACGAGTACGGCTCTATGGAGCTGGGTGATACTTATTTGGCATATCACACCCAGCACGTAGATGAGTCAGGTATTGAGTACACATTAATTAGAGGCTCAAATGGACGCCTGTATGTATCTGACGGAACAAACCTCGTTGAGTACCAAGGCGCTTCTGATCTAACACACAACAACGCGCAAATTAGCTGGCTAGATTCTCACTTAGTTTCTGGTGGCGGCTTGCCTACAGATTCAAACAACGCGCAATTTCTTGATGTTACCCTTGATGTTGATGGTGCTGGCGTAGATTCTACATCAGATCGAATTCTTGCAAACATGGAGGAAGGCTGGCAAGACGTAAACAACCCAACACTTGAAAGCTCTATGGCTCCAGAAGCTCCGGATACGCCTCTTGATTTAGACGTAGAAGTAGATCCGTTTGAGTACGAAATAGAGCCAGAACTAACACCGGAGCCACCGCCTGAGCCAGAGCCCGTAGATCCTGTAGATCAAGAAAATCAAACGCCGGGAGATGCTGGCACTAGATCACCGTCGCCTGATCCTACGCGGCAACCTGATCCTAGTTTTGCCCCAACACCTGCTCCTCAGCCTGCTCCTCAACCAGCGCCTGCTCCGGCGCCTGCTCCTGCTCCAACACCACAAGAAGAAGCGCCCATTACAACGGGTATGTTTGGCGAGTATTTCCCTCCTGAGCCAGTTCAAGGGCCAAGAGGTGATCCCGGTCAAGATGGCAGAGATGGCAGAGATGGCGTAGATGGCGTAGATGGTCGTGATGGAGTAGACGGAAGAGATGGAGTAGACGGCACTCCCGGTCGTGATGGGGTTGATGGTGCGCCGGGAAGGGATGGAACAGATGGTCGCGATGGAATAGATGGGGTAGACGGACAACAAGGCGAGCAAGGAGAGCGCGGAGAACAAGGCGAAAGGGGCGAACAAGGCGAAAGAGGTGAGCCCGGAAGAGATGCTGACCCAGAGGCAATACGCGGTATTGTAGAAAGTGTATTAGAAAATACACCTTTTGCTACGCCTGGAGAAGTTGCTGATGCTGTAGCCAGCGCAGGTTATGCAACACCAGCAGATATTGGCACTGCTCTTGCTCAAGCCGGATTCGCTACACCAGAAGATATTACTAACGCACTAACAAACGCTGGATTTACCACACCAGAAGATGTGGCAACCGCTTTGTCTAATGCAGGCTACGTAACACCCGAACAGCTAGGTAGTGCTTTGGCGGCGTCAGGTTTTGCTACGCCAGACGATGTTGTTAATGCAATTTCAAGCGCAGGCTTTACGACTCCAGAAGATGTTGCCACCGCTCTTTCTAATGCCGGTTATGTGACACCAGAGCAACTGGGAAGTGCATTGGCTTCGGCTGGATTTGCTACTCCAACAGACATTGTAACTGCCTTATCAAATGCTGGGTTTACTACTCCCGAGGATGTAGCAACTGCTTTGTCTAACGCAGGATATGTAACGCCTGAGCAGTTAGGAAGCGCGTTAGCATCAGCAGGATTTGCTACACCAGAAGACATTACCACTGCTGTAACAAACGCTGGGTTTGCAACACCAGAAGACATTGATGCCGCGTTAAGTGGTGCAGGTTTTGCAACGGCAGAAGATGTTGCGGCAGGACAAACAGCGGCGCAAGAAGAGCGACAAGAGCTACAGCAAGCTGTACTTGATGTTCAAGGCAATATTGATGACCTTGATGATGCCACTCGCGAGCAGTTTGAAGCCTTTGGCGGCACTGTTACTGATCTTTTTTCTGACGTAAATGTTGATATTGACGCCCTTCAAGCTGGTCAGATTAGCCAAGCAGAAGCACAGCAAGCGTTTCAGCAAAGTACTGAAGAACAGTTTGGCGAAATTGGCGGACAGATTGGAGATCTAGGCACACAAATTGGTGGCTTGGCATCGGACGTTAGTGGCATAGGTCAGGGTCTTGAAGGTCTTGGGACGGGCATTGCTGGGTTAGGTGAAGGCTTAGGTGCTGGTCTATTAGGTCTTGCGGCACAACAAGCATTGATGCCTGGGCAAATAGCGGCGGCTACGCCTATACAGCCTGTTGAGTTTGAGAAATTCCAACGTGGTTTGACGCGGCGTAAGTTAGCTGACCCATTAAGAATCGGCATGTTTACTGGAGGCGCTAGAAGCGTATGACATATCTAAACCTAATGAACGCTGTACTGCGTCGCCTTCGAGAAGAAGAGGTGACTGCTGTTACTAACACTACCTATGCCAAAATGGTTGGTGATTTTATTAACGATGCAAAAACATTAGTTAGTCAGGCGACTGACTGGTCTGCGCTACGTGAAACTATCACGGTAACTACTGCGGCATCGGACAATACTTACCCACTAACTAACTCCGGTGACAATGTAAAAATAATGTCAGTTCTTAACGACACTCAGAACTGCTTTATGGAATACCAAACTAAAGATTGGTTTAACGATGCTCTATACATTGCTAACGCAGTAGAAGGCGCTCCAAAATACTTTACGTACAACGGGCTAGACGGCAACGGCGATACTCAACTCTTGATTGGCCCTACACCAGATGGCGTGTACAGCTTGCGGTTTGATGTCGTTAAGCGGCAAGGCGATCTAACGGCTAACACTGACAAACTACTTATTCCTTCAGCGCCTGTTATTCATTTAGCGGTAGCACTGCTTGCCCGTGAGCGCGGAGAAACAGGCGGTACGTCTACAGCCGAATACTTTACGATAGCTAACCAGTACCTGTCAGATGCCGTAGCAATTGATGCGGCTAAACATCCAGAAGAAATGGTATTTAGGGCGGTCTAATATGGCTCAACAACTGCAAAGTATTAATCTTGTAGCTCCGGCCTTTAAGGGTGTTAACACCGAGGATTCGCCGTTAGCGCAAGATCCGTCTTTTGCTGAGATTGCAGACAACGCTGTAATCGACAAGCGAGGACGTATTGCCGCACGTAAGGGCCACAATGTTATTACGACTACAAAGACTGTACTTGGCACGGAGTCCATTCGTGCAATTAAAGAGTTCAGAGATGACAGTGGCAACACTAAAATATTTTCTGTTGGCAACAACAAGATTATTAGTGGAACAACTACGTTAGTTGACGAAACCCCTGCTAGTTACACAATCACTGCTGACAACTGGAAGATGGTTAACTTCAACGACAACATCTACTTTTTCCAGCGTGGCTATGAGCCTTTGGTGTACGACAATGCTGGTGGCTCAGTAATCAAGTTAAGCACTGTGTCAGGTGCCGCAGGCGTAGCCAGTACTATGTACGGTAACGAGGTTCTAGCGGCATACGGTCGGTTATGGACGGCAGACTTTAGCTCTAACAAATCTACTATTTACTGGAGTGATCTCTTAATCGGCCACGATTGGTCTGGTGGCACTAGCGGCTCTATTGATATTTCAAAGGTATGGCCTGATGGCTATGACGAGATTGTTGCATTAGCCGCACACAATGGCCTTCTTATTATCTTTGGTAAGCACAGCATTGTCGCGTATCAAGGCGCCGAGGCTCCGGCCACTATGTCGGTAGCAGACACTGTGGCGGGTGTTGGCTGTGTCGATAGAGACACCGTGCAATACACGGGCACAGACGTGTTGTTCCTATCACATACGGGTCTCAAGAGTTTTGGTAGGACAATCCAAGAAAAATCTATGCCAATTAGCAGTCTGTCAGGAAACATAACGAAGGACATTATTGCCTCGTTACAAGCAGAAACAGAGTTTTTTAGATCGGTATATAGCCCAGAAGAAGGCTTTTACTTGCTAACGTTTACAGGGCAAAGCACAACATTTTGTTTTGACGTTCGGGGCACGGTGGAGAATGGCTCGTATCGTGTGACTCGATGGCCCGGAACTGGCTTTACATCCTTTGCTCGACTAGAAAATGGCAAGTTGTACATTGGTACAAACCAAGGGATTAGCGAGTACACAGGCTATGCAGACAATGACGAGGCTTACCGCTTTAAGTATTACAGCCCAAGCTTAACGTTTGGCGATAGCTCTAGGGTTAAGATTCTTAAAAAACTAAAGCCCACACTGGTTGGCGCAAACAGTGCGACTGTATTTCTTAAGTGGGCTTATGATTTCGATACGACGTTTGCTACGGCAGAGTTTACGGTGGGTACTCAGATCACGGGTTACTACGGTGAAAGCGAATACACGACAGTCGAATTTACAGGTGGCGAGTTAACAAGTCAGCGTAGCTTAAACACCACAGGATATGGAACCAGTGTGCAGGTAGGTCTAGAAGCAGACATAGACGGATCGCCTTTATCACTACAAGAAATCAACGTAATGGCTTTAATAGGCAAGCTACTTTAATCGGGAGATAACAATGGCTTTTCCAGTTATTAACAATTTAATACCAGCAGAAACTGATCCGTTTCTTGCTATAGAAGCCGCTGATTTTTCTACTCCAAGCGGCCTTAATCAAATAGCAGGCGGAGTAGGAGACATCTTTAGCGGCCTTATGGGTGCTGGACAGCAAGTGCTTGGCTCACCAAATGCGTTGATGGGATTGGCTGGCGGCTTGTTAACTAAAGAAGCCTACAATCGGTTAAGCGATGTTGGCGAGCAAGCTAAACGTGAAGCTATGGGTGTTGCTGAACGTGGGCAAATGGAGTCTACCTTTAAACCATTTACCGTGACTACTCCTACAGGCGCTATGTTTACTTCTCGTATGGGTGGTCAGCCAACGATGCCTTCTTTTAATCAGCCTGGCGGCCCTGTATTAACAAACTTTGAGCCTCAGCTTCAGCCTATAGGTCAGCCATCGATGATGTTGCCTCCGAATATGGGTATGGATCAACGGCTTAAACCCGGAGATCCTGGATACCAAGTAAGCGGATTGCCTCGAATTGATCCTAAAGCAGACGCATTGCTACAACAGCTTCAACAACAATTAAGAGACTCTGAATATCAGGCTCCGGGATTAAGGGAATTAACTGCTCCGTTAACACAAATGCCTGAAGTGCCTGTTGGACGGCTTGCTGATCAACTTGGTGTTGCACAGCCACAACCTACTGCTGACGGCCTTCAGATTGGCATGCAGTTGTCTCCTGAAGAGCAGGCGCTACAGCGGCAGTTGCTTGGTGGTGCTGGCGGTTTCTTTGGTCAGGCCGCACAGCCTACTGTAGATCGTGAACAAGCTGTATTCGAGCGTATACGGGCCGCACAGCGCCCTGAAGAAGAACGGCAACGTCTAGCACTTGAAGAGCGTCTAGCGGCTCAGGGGCGATTAGGGACATCCTCAGCGGCATATGGTGGTGCTACGCCAGAACTCCTAGCGTTAAGTACAGCGGAGCGTGAGGCTCGTGATCGTTCTATGTTGACTGCTATGCAACAGGCCCAAGCAGAACAGGCACAGCAAGCGGCGCTAGGCGGTCAGTTCTTGGGCGCTGGTTACTTACCACAGCAACAACTAATCGCGGCGGCACAGCCGGGTTTAATCCAGCAAGAGCTTGCACAGCAAGCACAGCAGTTTGGCACCGGACTCTTTGGTGAAACTGCGCTGTCAGGCATCGAGGCTCAGTTGTTAGCAGAGCAGGCTAGAGCAAACTTGCTTGGCGGTGTTGGCAGTAACGTGATATCAGGGTTGATTAACCAACAGCGTGCGGCTTCAGCGGCTCCAAGCGGCGGTGGCGGTTCAAGTTTAGGCGGTTTGTTTAGTACGATTGCTGGTGGCCTTGGCAACATAGGCTCAGGCATTAAAAATATTTTAAATCCGGGAGGCTAATCATGGCTAAGTTTTCGCAAGCATTTTTACAATCAATGGCTCAGCCTTCATACCAGCAAGGCTTGTTTAGCGCGGCTAGGAGTTTAGGCGAACTACCCGGTCGCTTAGCTGAAGAGCGTGAAGTCATGGGTACTCAGCAGACTCTTGCTGAGATGATGAATACTAATAGCCGCATTGCAGAAACAGGCAATGTAAAAGGCTTAGAAGATCAGCGAACAAAATTAATCGGCATGTTGAGCGGTGCGACTAGCGATCAAAGTCGGGACATGATTCTTGGCGAGTTAGGTCGCGTTGAAAAATTGCGTGATGTTGCAAAGCCTGCGGCTAGAACGCGAGACATTAATACACTAATTACTGCCGAAAGATCTTTGAAAGAAGCCGACGATCAAATTGCAAGTTTGCAAGGCGATGCAAGTGCAGAGGGTCAAATTAAGTTAGATGCGGCAATAAGAGCAAAGCAAGCAATACAAAGCAGAGTAGACTCTCTTAGGTCTGATCCTGCGCTTGTTGCGGCGGCTAATAATGAAGAGATTAACAGAGAGATTGCGTCGCTTACCAAAGATGAGGCATTACGCTCTGCTCGCAAAAATGACATGATCGCTAGGCTTAAGTCGGTGCCTGTTAACTCAGAAGCTTGGAATGCGCTGGTTAAAGAGGCTGAAAATAAAGACCTTGGCAGTGCTGTAAAGTCAGTTATTGCTGACCTTCAGGAAGCAGAGCTTAAAAGGCTTGAGGTTAGAAAAGCGCAAGAAGAACAACGCCCTTTAAGCGATGGAGAAAAAAAAGAGCTTAAAGAAAATAAGATTACATTACGCTCAGGAATTTCTGATTTAGAGGCGCGAAGAATTTACACAAGATATGCGCTTGCAAATATTGATAAGCAGGTAGCAGTTTCAACTCGCGCTTTAGATGTGCCTAGTGAGGCAAGAGCAAATGCCTTAGTAAAGACAGCGCTTAACTTTATGGTTCGAGATGCTGATTTAGGATTTTCTCCATTTACAGCAGACCTTTCCGAAAAAGTAGAAGACCTTCTTGCAAACCCTGAAGAAATGCAAACATTGCAAGGCATTGTTGCCGACCTTTCTGGCGGAGAAATAGTTGATGCAGTTAAAGGATATATAAAAGATAAATTCCCTGAAAAATACGCTGACTATGAACAAGCTTTAAAAAATAGAGCAGTTGAAGCTGAAGAATTTCAAGACCTCCTTGATGAAGTTTATAGTGAAGACTCAAGCCTTGACCGGGATGATCCTACGGGGGTTGACCAAGAGCTTGCTCGAATAAGAGCAGAAAGAAAATTGCGAGATGCAGTCGTTAGAGCTGGCAGTCCAACAATAGAGCAAGGAAAAGGAAGGCGTGGAGGGCCAATGTAAATGGCAAACTCGGACTCTATTGCGGATCGTATAGTTGCTCGAAGAGCGGCAAGGGCAGAAGGCTTAGCTAGAGAGGCTGTTCAGGGTCTTACTTTTGGATTAGCTGATGAAGTTTCTGCTTTAGCAGGAAGCATAACGTCAGAAAAAACCTACACAGAAATACGTGATGAGTATGTGGCTAATCGGCGTGCATTTAAAAAGAAAAATCCTGAGCTTGCTGACGAAGCATTTCTTCTTGAGGCTGTGGCATCTATACCTACAGGCGGTGCATTAGCTAAAGGTTTAGGCAAGGCTGGAATAAAGTCCCTGGGCAAAATAGGCGCCATCGAAGGAGGAACATACGGTGTTGCTACTGGAGACACTTTTGAAGAGCGGTTAGGTCAAGGCGTTGCGGGCGGTCTTGTTGGTTTTGGGGTTGGCAAGCTAGTTCAATCCGCTGTGCGTCCAGCAAGTGGGGGAGGCTTTAAGACTCAAGCAGACGATGTTGCTACAGAAACATCCGACATTGATGACATTGCACTACAGCGATCCATAGAAGAAGAAAAGTTTATTGAGGTAGATACACCTAAGTACACTCGCAAACCCTTGCGTGATGCGCAGACAGTTGGAGAGTTTTGGGAAGGCACTAAGACTGCATTTAAAGAATTCTACAACGACAAGATTACTGGCGTATCTGATGACATTGCTCGACGTATGCCGCAGGTTGGATTTCGCTGGCAACGATCAGACGAGACTGCTCTTCGTCAAATCAACAAAGACATTGGTGGATTTGCAGATCAACTAATTCCTGTCATGCGAATCATAAATGAAAACGAAAGAATCAAAGGTGCGCTACTAGACTACGGCGCTGGTCGACTAGGCAAGATAGATGACGCCATATCTTTTTTAAAGAAAGACTTTGCTAAACATATGAGCGAAGAAAATCTTAGCGCATTAGAAAAATACCTTCGATACAGTGCACGTAAAAACGATGAGCTAAACCAAAAAGTATTTGGTAGTGTTTTTCAGTTTCCAACCTACCTTCACACTAGAAACAATGCCTTTACTAAAAAGCTCAAAGACAAAGGCACGTCTGACAAAGACATTGAGGAGATTGTATTTACCGACAAAGGCCGAGAAGCCAGAAGCCGAGGTTCTTACCTTGAAGAAGGCGGAGCTACGCCTAATGTTACTGACTATGACAATCCTCTTATGTCTGATATGCAACGTATTTTCCAAATGGAAAAGTTTGGGCAGGTTCAGCGCATATTTGGTGTAGACATAAAGGATACGTTAAGAGTTAAAAGAGAAGTAGTTAGGTCTCAACGCGAGCGAGCTGGCGCAGGTGAGGTTGTAGGTGACGAACAATTACAGTCTGTTGGGATTACACCTACAGAATTTATGGACTCGTTTTTTAACACTTTAGTAAAGCGTGGCATCAGCAATGATGGTGCTGACTATGCAGTCAAGAAAATTACAGACTCAATTATTGGCGCTAACAGCGCACCACATCCGTTGATTCAAGCCGTAAACTCTGCGGCTTACGCCACCACTCTTGCTGGCCCCATGTCTGCCGTACTTAACATTGCCGACATTCCTTTGCTTGGGGCTAAATATGGTGGCCGTGCTGTTCTTGAAGGCTTCAAAGCTTTAACCCCATTTAAAAAGATACCTAGTGTTGACCTTAAAAAAGCCGGACTTGATAACCAAGTCATGGGTGAATTTACCAATGCTCTAAATGATGAGATGCGCGACGGCACCCAAGGGTTCTTAAAGTCTCTTGCTAGTAGCGTACGTAAAGGTACTGACCTTGTAATGAAAGGTTCGGGCTTTGCGGCTATGGATCAAATTGGCAAAAAGGGTGTGCTTCGGGGCGTTCTAAGCAGTGCTGTAGAAGATGCTAATGCGGGGCGACTAGCTGACAACTGGGGCTTTTACTTTAGTAAAAAAGAGCTAGAGCTTATTGCCGATCAGTTTAAGCGGCATGGCGCAGATCATACCAAGTACGCTGGCAAAGGTGGCGAGCTTGCAGAGGAGCTGATGTTTGCTGGCTTGGGTCAACAGCAGTTAATTAGTTCGGCGGGTCGTCCTGCGGCGTGGGCTAGAAACCCCAACCTTCGCCCACTCTGGGCATTGCGCGGCTTCGTCGTTAAGCAACAGGCCCTTGCTTTGCGTGAAGTGGTTGGCAACATCAAGGCTGGCAGGCCAGATAAAGCCAAACAGTTTTTGGGACGTTATGCTTTGTACGGAGCTGGTGGCTATGCAGTAATTAACGAAGGGCGTCAGTTTATTTTTGGCGATGGTGAGGTTAGTGCTGGTGGTTTATTACGTGGATACGGAGATGCCTGGGCAAGTTTGTTAACGGCCAATACGCTTGGTCTTAACGACTATCAATACGGCCAGATACAGCAAAATGGCTTTATCCCTACTATAATAATGGGGATGGAACCCTTAGCTACTGCCAGAGCTAGAGATATTATAAGCACTACTGTTGAAGTAATAGATCAGGAAAGACCTCCGCAAGCATTGCTAATGGAAGTATCTCCTGCGGTTAAACAAATGACTAGAATGCTTTCTAATATAGGCGAAGGCACTGATAATGTTCAGCTACAGCAGATAACTGATGAAGCATTGCGCCAGCGTAATCCAGAGCCTTAGTCCCAACTAACAAACTCCAACCAACCCCTTACCCCTGCCGCCCTGTCATTCTCCATACGGGCGGCTTCTGCTTTGTAATGCTTGGCTATCTCTTTAACTTCCTTATGTGCTCGCTTGGCTAGGTCAACGTCCTCTGCTTTTTCTCTAATTAACTCAAGGGCACCTTCGCCGTAGGTGTCAATATAATGACGCACGAAGTAGTCTGGGCTACTACCAAATCGTTGGTGGCATCCGTAGCAGTGGGCAAATGCGTTCATCTTGTCGTACCGAATGCCCTTCTTAGCGCGGCTAAAGTAGTGAGAGCAGTGCAGTCCCGTGCTATTTGATTCGTATTGCGTGCCACAGCCTTGGCACTTGAACTCATTGCGTATACGAATGCATCTACTGAACCAATGATCTGCCGCTGTTCTTTTTAACTTCATTGCAATTGATCCTTTAGTTGTTGAGGGAATGGTACATATACCTGCTTATGCTCTGAGAGCCACCTGATTAGCACCTCAGCGGCCTCCGAGAGTTGGGTAGGGGTTAGCTTAGCTGTTGACGACTTGCCGTGCATGGCCTTTATAACGGGCTTGTACAGGGTCTCTTTAACTAACACCTCAGTAAAGGGTATCTCAAAGCTATCACTAAACGGGTGTCGCACGTAATGCCCTGCGTCGTTCAGTTCAGTAGCTACCTGCCTAAACCATAGGTGCATTGCATTGTTCTGTCGATCACTGCGCGTAGTGTCCTTGATGTAATACAGGATCGTCTTGCCTTCCTGCCATTGATCGAGAATAAAGTTAATAAAGAAGTTAGCTTTGTCTTTGCTGTCTACGATCCAGCGATGTGATGGTTCTGTCATGTTGATCTCCTTTTGGTTTGCCCAGTTTGCCCAGCTTGCCCGGCGTGCCTGTAATGCCCTTGTTTTACCCCCCTAGTTTGTCGCGCAAAGCCTGCTTTCTGAGAATATTTATGGAAAAGTGGCCTGTTTTCCCATGCTACGGGCACACTAGACTTGGGCATCAGG
>VMHT01098958.1_pt1 | contig 16406 bp, 43 predicted proteins | sample 4693611 | NCBI WGS metagenome assembly VMHT01 (sample SAMN12280063, study PRJNA550983) | marine metagenome | isolation source: seawater sampled from same location over 5 years 0.02-0.2 micron viral filtrate | place: USA: collected off the coast of southern California halfway between the port... ... | reverse complement strand
TAAAATAACAGTTATGAAAGAATCAATTTTAAAATGGTACCCAATTATAATAGCATTTATTTGCCTATTATATTCAGTTGGATTAGGTTTATATGGCAATACAACTGAAGCAATGTATTCAGCACATTGGCCAGGAACAATATTATTATTTAGTATAGCAATCAATCAAATTAAAAGACAATGAGTATAGTATTTTTCGGAGTTGGGTTTATATTATTTTCAATTTATTTAGTATTTCTTATTTGGAATATTATTTACAATGGAAATAAACAACAAGAAGAAAATTACCCAACGTTACAAGATAATGTAATTGATATGGATGGAATTGGTAATCAAGGTAGATTTCCAGCCGAAATTAGTAAACGTAAAAAAGTCAAAAAGAAATGAAAAATTTTGATTATGAATATTTTTTAATAACGGGTTTACTATTAACCTGGTTATTTATAGTTGTTTTTTATGCCTATGGGATGGCAGAAAGACAATTTAAAAGTCGAGGTAAAAAAATAAAAAAAGGTTGGTTACAACATTTAGTTAGAAATAGAAGACTAACACCTTTAGAAAGATTAGGTTCAAGGATAGGTTATTTAGGTGCTGGATTATTAATAGCAGCTCAATGGACAGTAGCTCCACCTTTATATATAGGTGGATTTATTTGTGTATTAGTTCAAACAACAATTCGTAAACAATGGAATTTAGTATTACTTCAGATTAACGGATTAATAGCTTGGATAATACATTTATTATTTTAGCATACGTATATAGAAAATGCAAGAAAGAATTGGTCTGATTCTAATAGCTGGTGTGTTATTAGGAACAATGTTTATAGTAGATTATATTAAAGAAACTATAAAGAAAAATAAAAATAAGAAACGAAAAAGTTATACATGAAATTAAAATTAATAGTTATATTCTTAATAAGTTTTGTTACAATTAGTAGCCAAAAACAATTAAGTCATGAAATAGCTCTGGAAGAATTAATAAAAGTATTCCCAGAAGTAGAATTAAATTTAACTAAACCACAAAATAAATTTGTAGCAAGAAAGCAAGCTAACAATAAAGCTTTGGTATTTATAGCAGGCGCAACTTTTACCACAATAGGTACAACACAATTATTACGCGCTAGAAATAGTAGTTTTAGGTTTGATAGACCTAAAAATACCATTCCAATTAACCCTCACAATATGCTCATAGGGTTAGGTTTGTTAACAATAAGCTTTAGCTTTGTTATATCTTAGTATTAACCAAAACCAATATATGAAATTATACACTTTTGACTCAAAAACACTAAAATATAAAAGTTTTAATGTGAGAGGAGGATTAGTGAGGATTGTATCTCTATTATTTATAATATTTTTAGTATTAGGTGTTTCACCTGCTCCAATAAGAACAGAGTATATTACTGCTGAAAAATTATTATTGATAGAAATAGAGGAAGAAAATAAATTTAGTGAAGAAAATTTAATTAAAGAAATTAGTAAATTAAATTTCAAATACCCTTATATTGTATTAGCTCAAGCTATTTTAGAAACAGGTACATATGAATCTAAAATATTCAGGGAGAATAATAATTTATTTGGTATGAAAGAAGCTAGAGTTAGACTTAACTTAGCTAAAGGTACTCAATATGGACATGCTTATTATGATAATTGGAAAGAATCATTATCAGATTATGCTTTATGGTATTCAACGTTTGCATATAAATGCAAAACTGAGAATCAATTATATACATTGCTAAATAAGCAATATGCTGAGGCAAATCATTATCCTCAGGCATTAAAAAGAATAATCAAAAAACAACAATTAAAACAAAAATTTAATAAATGAAACGAATAATTTGGATTATGTTAATCCTTTCATTATATTCGTGTGCATCTATTAAAAAAGCAAAGATGAATAGGATAGTTAAAAAGTTTAACTATACCCAACCTCATCAGAGTTATAGTGATAAATCAACAAGAAGGAGAGTATTAAAAGTAGTAGGACATGCTCACCATTTTAGTTATAAAATAAAAAGATCAGAAAGTTATGGCAAGTAAAGGAAGACCAACAGGCAGTACAAGTAGATACTGTTTAATTAAAGATGAAGCATTATTACCTTATGAAATCCACGTAGATGAATCAACACATACTTATTTAAAAGTAGTAGCTGAAACACAATCTACAGCTGGATATTATGCTTCATTACCTCATTTAATAAGAAGTATAGCTAGAGAAAGAAATGTACCTCAAGGTGATAATGGTAAAACATACACTTTAAAAGAATATTTAGGTGCAATGGAAAAAATGACAGAAGAAATGAATTCTCTTCTCTTTCCTGCGCAGTAAATTTGGCTACCTGAAATATTGTTCGTATATTCACCGGGAAGTTAAGAGGTACTTAACATCATAAATAAAAAATAAAAGTTATGTTAAATTTAGAAAAAAGTGAATTCTTAAGTAAAGAACAATTAAAAGAAGTATGTCCAGTTATTTTTGCTGATAAAGCTTCAAAAGAAGTATCAAAACATTATACACACATCCCAACATCTAAAGTAATAGATGATATGGCTACATTAGGTTGGAATGTAGTAGATGCTAAAGCTGTTAAAGCTAGGAAAGAATCAACTCAAGGTTATCAAAAACATTTAGTAGTATTCAGAAATGATGATGTTGTTATTGATGGTAAAGGTGGTGACACAGTTTTTCCACAAGTATTACTTACAAATAGCCATGATGGTAAAAATGCATTTACATTTACCGCTGGGTTATTTAGAATGGTTTGCGAAAACGGTTTAGTTATTTCAACTACGCAATTCGAAGATGTCAAAATGAGACATATGGGTTATTCATTTGAGGAATTACAGGTTAAAATTAAAGAAATGGTTGAAAAATTACCTTTAACTGTTGAATCAATGAATAAAATGCAAGCAACTGAGCTTGCTCAAAATGAAATGGTTAAATTTGCTAAAAAAGCAATTACAACTAGATTTAATGATGATGAGTTAAAAAGAATCAAAATTAATTTTAAAGATTTACTTAATCCTACTAGAGATGAGGATAAAGGTAATGACTTATGGTCAGTATTTAATGTAGTTCAAGAAAAAATCATTGATGGTGATTTTGAATACAAAGTTGCTGGTAAATTAAGAAAAGCTAGACAAATCAAAAACTTCAAACAAGATCAAAAGATCAATAAAGAGTTATTTGATGTTGCATTAGAATTTGCAAAGTAATTTAAAGATAATTGCGTAAATATTTGGAGGAGCGAGAGCTCCTTCGTATATTTATGTCATAAATAAATAAAGGTTATGAAAAAAGTATTAAATTATATCAACAACAACTTAGTAGAGCTTATTGCAGTTAGAGATACTATCTTATTAGCAGGAATGATTTATCTTGCAGCACAAGCTTGTAAATTTGTATTATTATATTTCGCATAATGTATAAGAAAGAAGTTAAAAATATCGTAGAAGAGGTTTATCCATTAATACAACAGTATTATGGTAAATCCAAGTTTAATGGTAAAGCACCTAAGGTAGATTACCATCACAACATATATGCTAGAATTACTGGTGTAGCTGAAGCAGAAGGTGAATGTTCACCATCAGCTGAATTTGAAAGAGAAACAAACACAATTTGGATCTACTATCCAGAAATGAAGAGTGAAAAAGATATTATCCAAACACTAATTCATGAATATATTCATTACCTTCAAGATGGAGATGAAATGAAGAGATTATATGATGAAGAAGGATATGAATATGACAATCATCCATTTGAACTAGAAGCAATAGAAGGTGAAAGTGATTGGCATCTCTTTGCGTAAATATTTGGCTACCTGAAATACTGTTCGTATATTCACCGGGAAGTTAAGGTTATAAATAAATAAATAAAGGTTATGTTAAGTAAAGAAAATATAGAAAAGTTAGTTTTAAGTTGGAATAGTAAATCTGAACACGATTGGGAATTATGTTGTGCTATAAATTCAGAAAACCCAGTTATTACTTGGGATGAATATTTTGAAATAAATAGAAGATATGCTGCATTTGAGATTGCATTTGAAAAATTAGGAGTTAAATTTATATAAAATAATACCCCCTTCCGATAAAAGCCCGAAAGGGCTTTTGGGGGCCAAAAATAAAGGTTATGACAAATTTAGAAAAAGCTCAAAATATATTTAATAGTTTTAAAAGTAAAAACTATACTAGTGAATTAAAAGCAGATACTGCTATTCAATTAGCTCAAAAGGAAGCTAATGAAGTAGGTGTTGGTGTAGAATTTAAAAAATTAATTATTCAAGATTTATTAAAATAAAAATTATGAAAGAAGTATTTATCAAAATAAAATATAAGTTAAAAAAATTAAGCCCAACTGGGAGAGAAATGTTTATAGAGGATTTATTAGAGTTTATTAAAAATTATTAAAATAAAGGTTATGAGATTAAAATTTGATACATTATTAAAAGTTCAAGATTATTATGGATCATCTGATTTCCAGGTTGAGGCAAGATATGATAAATTTGATGGTGAAGAATATATTATGTTTAGATTTGGCTATTGGGCTGAAGTAGATTTGATAAAATTAAAAGAAATATTTAACCCATTAGGTTATGAAGTTGAAGCGAGTGAATTTGAAGATGATGAGTGTGGTTGGTTGTATAGTTATAATATTAAAAGTATAACATTATGAGTAATTTAGTAAATGATGAATTAATGGAAAACTTGTTTGAAATGTTTATTGAAGCAGGTTATACAGATAAAGAAGCTGAAATAGCAGTTTTAGAAGCAATAAGTGCAAAAGGATTATAATATGAGAAATAAAAAAAGATACGCAGTAGTAATAGACACTTATGTCTATGCAGATAACGATTATATGGCTAGAAAAATGGCTCATAATCTTAAAAGAAACATAAATGGTGACCATACAAGAGTAATAGACATTTATGAGCAGCCATTTGCAGGTATAAAAACTAGATCATTAGAAGATCTTACTGAACCTACAATATCAACATCTAAATGGACTGATAAAGATCCCTTACCATTTTGATAGTAGTAATGAAAACAACAATTGACTATCTAGTGTCAAATCAAATGGCAGTAGAATTAGATCAATTAATGGGTCATAATTTACCTTGGCAACAAGCTTCAACAAAAGATGGTGTAAATTATTTCAAATTAGATGAAGAGCTGTAAAATTGTAGGGGTATGGCAGGTAAGCCACCTATTGGAAATGTCTGAAAGCAGAAATGCAAAGTCGAGTGCGAATGGTGGAATATGCACGAGGTAATGGCGTAACGAAGAGTTCGAATCCTTCACCCCTATGTTTTACAACTTTAAATTAGATAAAGAGCTTGCGTGAGATATTTGGTTACCTGAAATAGGGTTCGTATATTCACATCGTAAGTTAAAAAAATAAAGGTTATGATTAAAAATAAAAATACTACAATTGATAAAATTGCTTTAGCTGAGTTTGATACTCATTATGATAATTTAAGTGATAATCTTAAGCAATATTGCCATTTAGAAATGGTAAACAATCCTGTATGGTTACAACCATTTTGGAAGAAAGAAGATTATATGACTGTAGGTGAAAAGTGGGAAAAGGGTTTACCATTTTAATAAAAGTAATTGCGTAAATATTTGGTTACCTGAAATAGGGTTCGTATATTTACCATGTAGTTAAGTTAAAAAATATATAAAATAAAGGTTATGTTAAAAGTAGAAAATAAAGTTAAAAGAGGTCGTCCAAGTAAAAAGCAAGTTATAGGTAATGCTACAGTTACTAAATGGAAGCCTGAATTAGTAAAAATGGATAATTTATCATTCGATAAAGATTTATTCGTTCCAATGCCAACTGGTAAAAAAGTAGATGCTTTGCTTTCAAGCGAAGGTGGATTAATGAAAGGTACAAATTTTGCATTTGTAGGTGATCCAGGAGTTGGTAAATCAACAGTTATGTTAGATATATTAGCTGATTTGCAAGCTAAAGGTCAAAAATGTTTATTCATTTCTGGTGAGATGACAAGTATTGATATGTTTGGATATGTTAAAAGATTTCCAAAGTTTGGTCAATTAGATATTTTATTTATGGGTGATTACATTGAAAAAGATCCTATAATAGTATTAAAAAGCGTATTAGCTCAAGGTTTTGATGTTGTACTAATAGATAGTATGGCTGAAGTTTGTACTAACATTGTAGATTTTCATGGTGGTACTTTCAAGAATGCTGAGAGCCAAGTATTAAATTTACTTGAAAAGCATAACAAAGCTGAGAATATAGCTAAAAAGAATACAACGTTTTTAATAATACAACAAGTTACCAAAGGTGGTGAATTTGCAGGTTCAAACAGATTCAAGCATATGCTTACTGGAATGGGTCATTTAAAATTCACTGATGGTAGTAGAGTATTATTTTTCAGCAAAAACCGAAGAGGTGGTAAAATGGATAAATTGCATTTTAGCCTTGATCAGAGTAATCACGTTGGGTGGTTATTTACTGAAGCAATGAATGCTGAATAAAGGTTTAACTACAACATAACCAACCCTCATTTCCCGGCGCGCAAGCGCTTTTGGGGGCCAAAATAAAGGTTATGATAAAAGTAAATGATTTAGTAGGTGTTTTTCAGTGGGGAACTGATACATTTAAAGTTAAAAGAATTCAAGGTAATAATGTTTTAATTCAGGGTGCTAATAAAGCAACTACTACAGTTCATATTGATGATTGTATTAAAAAAACTTTTAAAGTAATTGCGTAAATATTTGGATACCTGAGATAGGGTTCGTATATTCACATCGTAAGTTAAAAAAATAAAGGTTATGAATAAAAAAGATAAAAATATAGTAGTTAGAGAAAAATTAATGACACAAAAAGATGTTGTTTTCACTTGTGGTATTAAAGATGTTTTAGGTAGAATCCAGGAATATAAAGTTCATGGTCATGAAGTGACAGATGAAATGAGTTATTGTATTGTAGAAAATGATAATTTGTTTGGTAAATCAATGAATGTTCAAAAGTTTGGTCCTACTTGTGTTACACTTTATACATTTGATATGTTAAATAATAAAACGACTGGTAAAATTAAATATGAAGATATTAAATTTGTAGAACCAAAAGTTGAAGAATCAAATTCATTAAAAAAATTACCTGGTTTTTTAGGTACTGAAAAAGGTTAAAATTATGGAAAAATTAGAAATATTAACTCCAGAAATAGTAGATCAGAGCTATAAAAATGCTCTGGGTCTACTTTTAGGTAATTTAAGTTTTGAAGACTTAGAAGAAAAAGGTGAATTTTATTTACCTTCTGATTATGATGATGTTCAAGTAATACTTGAATATTTTGAGGATATTGAAGATTATGAAACGTGTATTTTAATTAGGGATAAGCAATTATGATAAGAGAAAAACAAGAACATACAGGTCCTATAGTAATAGATTTAACAGGTCCAGATGGTAATGCTTATGCATTAATGGCTTATGCAAAGCGATTTGCAAAGCAATTAGGGTGGAAAGATAATGGTTCTGCTCTTATAAATGAAATGATGGAAGGCGATTATGAGCATTTATTAGAAGTGTTTGATAACGCATTTGGTGAATTTGTAATATTAGAAAGATGAAAAGTAAAGAAGAAATAATGCTACTTTGGATAGTATTGGGTTTAATAGTAATACCTTTAGTAATACTTTATCCTTTAATCCTTGTATTTGGAATATTTATGTACGCAGCAATCAGCTTATATAAACACTATGCCAATGGATGAAATAATTAGAGACAATCAAGGTAATAAAATTACTACAGGTGATCGTGTTAATTTTTATTGTAAAAATGATAACATAATGAAAGAGGGTTTAATTACTAAAATGACAGGAGGTACATTTGGTATTAAATGTGATAGGTATGTTATGCTTTATAAGTATAAAGAAGTAGATAAACATATTATATCAAAAATAAATAAAAAATAACGTGAGAGGTTATAAAAAAGTTCGTATATTAAATCAAAAAAACAAATGAAAGAGTTTATTTATCATGCATTAGGGATTTGTGGTGAGCATTCGCATCCACATTTATTAAACATAGGTTATATTGCATTAGCTATGTTTTTAGTATATTTAGTAGTTAATAAAAAAATAAAATCAAATGGGTAGTAATAGTATAAGATTAACAGTTGCAACAATGTCTAATTGGAGAAGTGATTTGAAACATATTAAGGAAGCAAAGGCGAAGCAAGATGAGTGGAAGAGGAGAAAGCAAAAGCGCAACAATATAGAGAAGCAAAATTCAAAAGGCTCTTTTAACAATAATAAATATTAACCTACATATATACAGAACATGGAATTGGATTATAAGAAAATAGTGTTGGAGTATTTGAATACTTCTATGGAACATGATGATTTTACTAAAGCCGAGTTTAAAGTATATTCAGAAACTACTGCCGATGGGTATGAGGTGTATGTTGCTACTTTGGATGATAGGAATCCTTCTATAAATGAGGATGTGTATTATTATGATTCCGATTTGGCAGAGACAGTAATGGATGCTTTGGAGGATCATTATTCGGTTTATATTGATTCATATTTGTATGATGATATCTATTTGAATGATACATTTGAGGAGTATTTTAACGAGCATGTGGAGGATATTGTTTCAGATAGTCCAGATTCATTTACTAAAGAGGAATTAGCATTTGTTAAATCAGAATATTTAGATGAGGAAGAAGCAGCAGCAGAGTAATTGGTGGGCATTTTGGGATAATGTTAATATGCCCTTGTTAAAAAAAATTAGACGTGTTAAACGTGAAAAACCTAGTGTATGGGATCTCAAGTGATGGAAATAATAGTATGGGTGCTTTCAATTGTTATTGTTAGTACTTTTTTAGGGATGGTATTTCAAGTGTTGAGAGGTATGTTTGATGGTTATATGGATAGGTGGGAAGAAAAGTATTTGGTAAATAAGAAAGCCGAGTATTTGGAGGATGAAAATATTTTGAGTGTTAATGATCCATTACCAGATGAATATGATGAAGATGATGAAGGTGAAATAGATGATGAAGATGATCCATTTAATGATCCAGATGTATTGGATTTTTTAGAACGTGCAGATGAACAAGGTCCTTGGGATGAGCAATATGATAAGTCTTATACTGTTGGGGGTTTATCAGCTGATAAAGATAAAAGTTTTATGGAGTTTCAAAAGAAAATGGACGAGCGAGATAAAGAAAATAAAAAATAAGATATTTATTATTGTATGAATTTTTTTATAAAACATAAAAAACGTAAACACATAGCATATGTTGAAAAACGTGTTGTACAATTACGTAAACAAATTGCAGATCAAGCAGTGCAGTTTGGATATATTGATCAAATGGCTCGAACTCAGTTCTTAAAATATAATGAGTATTTAAAAAAATTAATCAGTTAAAATTATGAAAACAAATAATATACTAATGATATTAATTATACTTTCGTTTACTGGCGCTGTGTGGTTAATAAATGAAAATCATACTTTAAAACATAGGGAAATTGATATGTTGGATAGGTGGTTTCATATGGAGGAAGACCTGAGTGATATGCAAGTGGAGATATTCGATATGAAAACTCAGATGAATAGAATTGAATCATTAATTGATGAGATGGCAATTGATTATTCTGATACTAATTCTGCTAATACTGTAAATTATAATTAATATGAAAGGAAGATTTATATCATTAATAATAATATTGTCTATGCTTATTATGACTTGGCAATTTGGGAAAAGTAGAGCGTTAAATCAATTATTAAATGAGTGTAAGGATAAGGATGCTACTCATATTGATTTGATATTTGATTTGGAGCAGGAAAATGCTAAATTAAATGATTATATTATTAGTATTGAGGAGGAAAACGCTATATTAAGCTCATGTTGTGCTAATGGTGGTTTACAACCTGATACTGTTATTTTAAATTAAAAGTTATGGAATGGTTTTATGTTTTTTCTAGGGACCAAAGTAATGATCAGATTGATTTACAAAGATTTGAAACATTGGATGAGGCTAATATCTATAAGACTACTATGTCTATAAAGTATTGGGATTCAGTTGTGATAAAACAGTCGGATATGGAGTTGTTTAATTTCTTTGGTGACGGAAGTAAAAATAATAGTTCATATTATGAAATAGGTAAGTTATGAGTAAGAAAACTAAAAAAGCTCTTGATAACAGTAATGTGGGGGGTAATACGGATATCCCAGTAGTGACTTATACGATAACTACTCCTATGACGCATATGAGCTTTATACATAATACTAAAATGGGTGTGATACAAGATGTTACTATCTTAAATCGATATGGGGTGAAGCATAATGTGGAGGAGCAATATGGTGGTTCTACTAATGTTGGATAACCTGGAATATATTTTGTGGATAAAGCGTGGTTATATTTTTGAATAACATTCCGTGTTTTTTGTTTGAACGTGTTTATATCGCGTTGTAGATAGTTGATTAACGTGGTATTTGATGGGGTGGATGAGTAAATTATATAACATCTATAGAGCAAGCATTAAATATGACAAACCAACATAAGTAGACAATAGTATATGAACAACGTGTATGGGTGGATATGGGTTAAGATGCACCTGGTGTTAACCTTTCCATGCCGCAAGCCACATTTTTTCAACTTACCTTAAAAATATATATGAACAACATAATTGTTCACGACTATTCACGACTGTCTATGCGGGGAGGCGTGGAGGGGCGAGGGAGGGTTCGTATATTTACGGTGTAAATAAGAAATAAAGGTTATGAATAAAGTAGATATTAAAAAAGCAGTAGGTGTAATTCAAAATGAATTAATCAAACATGGTTTAATGACACCATCTAACGGCATTGATTTCCCAGTTTCCATTATGGTGGAGCAAATGGAGAACGAAACGGGGAAAATGGTTCCCCACATCGTAGCTAAGTGGAAAGAAACCACTATCGTGCCTGATGGATATGATAAAATGCCTACCAGTAAAACAGGGGAGTTAAATAAATGGTTCAACGCTGAATTATTTGTTAGTGGTATTACCCAACGAGCAGAATGGATTAAAGCCGATCATAGCGATTGTGTTGACTATTTAGAGGATAATCCGTTTGCTCACCCAGCTTTATTTAAAGCAGCGTAATATAATGACTGGCCCGGTGTGTAGGGTAACAACGTGGGTATTCGTTATGTCTAGCCCTATACTTACATCGCGTGCATAAATAAGGTCCAACGTACCCTCTACTATGGTAGGGGGTTTGTTGTCCGTACTTAATAATATAAGTAAACTGGCGTTATCGGTGTTCATAATATATTCACAACTATATTACCCTTTACATTTATAGTATTTACCTTATTATGCTATAGAATGTTATACCATAGTATTTAATGCTGCGGGCGGCGTACGTACGCACATAATATTGTATATAGCCCATACGCGCAAGTATCTATATACGCGTGGATATCGGGTAAAAAAAGGTAGATGTATGTTTAACAGAAGTATACCTCTTTACCATCGATGTTGTATATACCTATATCTATAAAAAAATAAGGGATTAAAACCCGTTTATAATAAAAGTATCAAAATCCAAAAAATCCAAAACTCTCTCTTTTAACAAAATCTCATCGTCGACAAGGGGATATACACTAGGATTATCTAGGTATATATTTTTATATGGGGAATTATATTTAGGTTTATATTCACCAACCAACTCCAGTTCTATTGCTAAACGTTTATGTAAGTTTTCTTCCACACATAACTGAACACACTCATATCTATGTTTATCTTTGCTCTTCACCCCAATCCCGTTTTTGGTATTGGGAGAGGTATGGAAGTGGACCCATATTCTATTATAAACACGGGAGGATTCACCTATATAGACTAAGATATTATCTTCAAATATCATATAAACACCAGGAAAAGATTCGCTACTCCTCTTTTTCCACAATGCTCTATTCCTTTTAGCGCTATATTTGTTAAGACAGGATTTACAAGTTAAATCATAATTTTTAAGACGTGCTTTTGTTGTATTTTCTCCTATTATAAGAGGACTTTTACATTTACCACATATTTTTGCCATACCCATAATATACAAAAAAGGTTAAAGGTAGCCAAATTATCTAGAACCTAGCCTCATCCATCCATATATTCCAGAACAAAATACATAATAATCCACCACACAAGAAACATAGCGATTAAAAATATAGGGGAGGATAACATGACATAACATAAATATCTCCCTCAGTATGTCAATGAACTTACTTACTATATAAATGCTGGAATATATTATAATACTCGCTTCTTATATATTCGGTATTATTGTTTATCCCCCATTCAAGGTTATGATTAATATAATAAAAGAGTTCATACCCCCCAAATTTTTCTTAATAAAAGGTTTATTGTTATGGAAAGTATATACGTATGTTAAGTGTATAATATGAAGAAAGAGCTCATGAGAAATACTTGGCTCCCCCATCCAATTTTCGTATATTTATGTAAAAGATATGATGTTTATACTATACTATTTACTAATTGGAATCATTATAATGTTTCTACTAGACATGCATTTACTAATGTATACAAAAAAAATTGAATTTGAACTACAAGAAAAAATAGAATACGACACATTCACAAGAATATTCATAATAATAGTATGGCCTGCTGCCATTATTATAATACTTAAAAATCTTCCTTGGGGTAGATAATATTTATCACCATGGCAACACTATCATTTAACAACACTGGACAAGGAGGATATGTAGTTTTAGAAACACAACCTGAAAATCAACCCTACCCTGCTAACTTCCTTGAAAAATATTTTTTAGGAACTACTTTTGGAACCCTAACAAACATACAAAGAGAAGCTATAGTAGTAAGAGACTACCAAATGGCAATATCAATCCCAGAAGGTTCTTCATCAATAGTATTCACACCAGGAGCAAACATTCCAGGAGGTTTAATAACACTAAGAGGAGCAGGTAAAGTAGAAGTTTCACTAAACGGAGGAGCAGCAAATACTGTAGAATTTGACAATCGCACACAACTAGGATCTATTTCTTAAAGACTCTCATAAAAATGCTTGGAGGAGCCAAATAGGGTTCGTATATTTATGACATAAATTAATAAAATAAAGGTTATGAACAATTCAACAAAAACAATATTACTATTTTTAGCGCTCATATTATCACTAATATTTGCTCCATCATGTAAAAAAATTGATACAATCCAAGGTTCCCCCTGTCCTGATGGAGATTGTAATTCCACATTTCAAATAATATATAAAGGGCAAGCTATAAACCCAAGTTCAAATGGTGAATATAATATAGCATGGGATGGTTTAAATTACTTCCAAATAACAGGTCAATTAGAAAAAATGGAAGGGGATTATGTTGAGATTAATGATGTACCACAAATAGACTGCATGTATGACTCAGATTATTGGGTAGTATTTGATTCATTAAGTTTTACCATACCACAATATTCATATTTAGGTTGGTTCAATGATAATACTTTATCAACTCCAATTCCAATAGGTAATTATACTTACACAATGAATGATTTAATTGCTTCTCATCCACCATACAATATAGCTGGATATCAAATACCTATGCATTTTTGTACAACTTGTCCTTATGCTCCAACTATAATAGGTTCACATTCAAGATATAATTATAACCCAACCCAAAATTTTCTACTTGATGATGAAATGGTAGGTGATCAAATAAATGTTTTTATTAAAGTTCATTATAATAATTCTCATTTTGGGGATGAGCAAATCGAAACATTTCAATTCACAATAAACGTTATATAACATGAGTGAAAAAACAGGTGATATAGAAAAAATGGAATACCTCTTTAATGAGGCTAAACATTTAGAAATATACATGCCAGGATTATCCAGATGGCACAGAGTTACCCCAACTGATTTTAGATCATTCGATGGTAAAAGAAGAATACAAGGTGAGGAGTATGAAGGTCCCTTATATGCTTATGGAACCAATCGAAAAGTTACACCAAAAAATAATAATAAAATTGTTTCAAGTAAAGTTTTAACCGAACGTAATGCACGTTCACAAAAAATGCGATAATGTCTAAACCTAATATTAAAAAAATAACTGAAGAAAAAGCATCCAAATATTTTAGTTTAGAAGAAGACCTACTAGATTCACCTATCCGATTTTACACCAAAACAGAAGATGAAGATGGATGGGATAAAATAACATATTACACCTCAAGACGTAAAGACATATATGCTAACAGAGGTGATGCTGATCAATGGGTTTATATATTATCAAATCCTACATTACCCAATATTCTTAAAATAGGGTACACAAAAAACGAACCAGAGGTAAGGGCTAAACAAATTAGTGCTTCCACGGGAGTAGCTTTACCATATAAAGTAGAATGGGCATTTCAATGTTTTAATGGTGAGCAACTAGAAAGAGAAGTCCACGAAGAATTAGCAACCTATCGCGTGAATCAACAACGGGAGTTTTTTGATATACCGTTGGTTGAAGCACAAGAGGCAATTGAAAAACTTGGAAAACATTATAAATAAAACCTAAAAATGAGAGACCTAAAAGAAGAGTTGTTAAAAATTAAAGGAGGAGATTTCCCTAAATGGTACGCAAATCTTACCAAACTTGAAAAAGCAGAATACTTTCAAGCGCTAGAACAATTAGAAAAAGAATATAAAAATTTAAGTTAATTCCCTTTAACTACTAATAAATTGTAGCCTTTTTTAATCTCATTATATTGAGATAGGGAAATTTTACATATTTATAACCAAAATCAAATAACATGACACATACTTGGTCAATAGACACCCTTAAAAGAAATGATGGAAGTGATATTGTTACTTCTTTAGTATGGACTTTATCATCTGTTGATAATTTACATTCTAACAAAATATCAGGAAAAGAACTTCCACTTGATAATATTTCAGAAGGAGATGAAGGTTATATATCTTATAATAGTTTAACTGAGGATATTTGTAAATCTTGGTTATTTGCTAAAGTATCCCAATCTGAGATGGAATCCAAAAATGTAGCAATTATAAATGTTATGGCGAGTGGAAGTGGGATCGTTGCAGGAACTCCTTGGTGATAAACAATTAACTTTTTTTTAAATAATATTTGGATCCCCCAGATAGGGTTCGTATATTTATGACATAAATTAAAAAATAAAGGTCATGAAAAAAGTTATAATATCTCTTTTATTTCCTCTTTCAATATTAAGTCAAACTGTTACTGATATTAATGGAAATATTTACAATACAACAATAATAAATCATCAAGAATGGATGTCTTCAAATCTAAAAACAACTAGATTTCAAAACGGAGATACTATTCAATGGATGACAAACGGTAGTTTAGCAAATTCTACCACTCCAGCTTATGTACATGAATTTAATGATAGTCTATCAATTGCTAATTGGGAATTAAATAATGGTTTATTATATAATTTTTATGTTGCTCATGATTCTAGAAATGTTTGTCCTGTAGGATGGTTGGTGCCTACTGAAAGTGATTTTGATACTTTAAGGAGTTATTTAGAACAAGATCACCCTTTAGAATCAGGTATTGTGTTAAAATCTATAGGTGGATGGTTAAATAATGGAAGTGGTATTGATATATATGGGTTTAATGGATATCCTACAGGTTATAGAGAAGATAGTTTAATTTATAATCTAGGATTTAGTGTTGGGTATTGGTCTAATACTTATGATATTGATCCTTCTTCTAATATATCTAATAATGCTTTTGGAATGTATTTAGATAGTGATTATGATGAAGTTGGAGTAGGTTCTTGGAATCCAAGTAATGGAAATGCTATTAGGTGTATTAAAGATGGGAATTTTGTTGGAATTAATTATATTGATAATATCGAAATAAATGTATACCCAAACCCAACTAGTAATTTTATTAACATAGATACTGAAGATTTAATTTTTGCTAAATTATATAATCTTAATGGGATATTATTAGGTGTATATAATAGTTTACAAATAAATTTACAAGATTTTAAAAAAGGAATTTATATTCTTAAATTAGTAACACCAAATGTAACTAAAGAGGTTAAAATATTTAAAGAATAATTTTTATTTTATTTTTTTAATTTTTAATTACACTAGGCCCCTTAATAGGGGCTTTTTTAATTTGCTATGCCCTATTTTTTTTATTATATTTATTACCGATATGAACATTAATCATATATTTAATCTATTTGGAGGTGATGATAAAAAATACACTGATGAGCCACCCTCTACTATTAATATGGCTGATTTTGAGAAAACTCCAACTTATAAGGTTGGAATGTTTAAAAAAATCATCTTAAATCAACACGTATTTCAAAAGAAACTTATCAATATGTTTAAAACTCCCCAAGATGATTTTGGGATGGAAGGAATGGATGAAGTAGGAGAATATATAGCT
>VMHT01187453.1_pt1 | contig 16416 bp, 22 predicted proteins | sample 4693611 | NCBI WGS metagenome assembly VMHT01 (sample SAMN12280063, study PRJNA550983) | marine metagenome | isolation source: seawater sampled from same location over 5 years 0.02-0.2 micron viral filtrate | place: USA: collected off the coast of southern California halfway between the port... ... | reverse complement strand
TATCGTCTTGTTCTTGTTTATCAGCATCTTTAATACTATCATATGTTGATATACCAGCACCAACTAACTGGGTCGCTGCTGCCACTGGTGCTAAAAATGGTAAAGCAACACTTGCTACGTCTAATGCTGTTGCTCCTATTGTTACAGCATTTCCAACTTCATCCATAGTAGATGTTCCAGTTCCACCTAAAAATCCTCCCTTTTTACCTATATTTTCAAAATCTTTGTATAAATCAACAGCACCACCAACATTAGCAATACCTTTTGAAAGAGCAGTGCCAGCAACTGATTTTGCTTCAACACCTAAAAGTTTAGATGCTACACCACCAGCACCACCTTTTAGATCACTTAATGCTAAACCAGTGCTTTCAGCATCTTTTCCAACATCAGCAACAGTGGATACATCACTGGTTTGTAAATCACCAAAATTTACTTTTGCGTTTTTCAAATCATCAGCACTTAAATCTGCTGTTGATTGAACACCCTTAAATCCACCACCAGTTGCTTCACCACCAGCAACAGTGGGTTTAACTAAATCTACATCTTGTAATCCAGTTGCTTCTGGTGTTAAATCTCTTAAATTTGTTGGTGTTTTAATAGCACCAACTTTTTGACCAGCAGTTTTAATACCACTTTTTACACTAGTTATAGCAGTGTCAGTAGCACTAGATAATTTATTACTAAATCTTGCCCCATCTATTTTTGCTAAATCTGTGTATGATGCTCCACCTAATGATTTCATTCTAGCAGAAGTATCGTATGCTGATTTTAATGCTGTTCCACCAACTCCCACATCACTTATGCCGTGATACCAACTCTTGCCTTCTTTTTCTGCTTCATCCATCTTTTTAGTTTGACTATTCCAAGTATTAGTAGTGACATTATTAGCATCTCTAATACTATCATTAGCATCCTTTGCTCCACTCAATAGCATATTTGCTTGTTCAAAACTTGACATCTTTATAATATATATTAAATATTTTCTTTTTCTTCACTTTTTTTTAAATTTTGTGGTTCTATATCTGCTGTATCAGTTTTATATCCACCAGTTGCTATTTGTTTTTCAAAATTACTATACATAATAGGTGGATTAGATTGTAAGTCCATATAACAAAAATCATATTTATTAGGTGTTGCTTTTCTGTATAGTTTTAACCAATTGTCAGCACCTCCAAACAGATCACCATATTCCTCTGCTACTGCGAATAATTCTTTTTGATTAGGAAATGGACTACCAATAATTACATCAGTTGCGTTTGCTCTAATAATAGGTGATACTGAACCCTTAAATTTTTGCGAACTTATGACCAGCATTTTAATATTAAAGTGCCTATAACGACTACAAAGGTGATTAATTTTACTTTCTCTTTTTATACTACCAAGACAATCATCTAATACTAATGCCATCTCTGGTTGGTCTGCTTTATCAAAACTTTTTTGTCTATCAATTATTCCTTCAATAATACTATCACTATAATAATCATATACATTAAATGCTTTATTTAAAAATCTACTAGTGACATCATTTTTAATTGTATTACTTATTATTTGAACGTCATCAAAAAAATCTTGACCATAGCATAAATCACTGAGTAATAAGTTAGAAATAATTGTAGATTTACCAGTTTTTACTGGACTAATCATTAGTAATAACGCACCACCACCAGCAACACCACAACCAACTTTTGGTAAATGTGAATGATGAGGTTTTGCTTTTACTCCATCTGGTTCAATTACTGGTAATATTTTAGGTATAAATGCTTTACTATCCATTTATTATATTAGATATTTAATTTTTATAAATATAAATTTAAATATTTTTATTAATATAATGGTTAGTGTTAAAATTTCTAAAAGCACCAAAAGTGGTAAAAAATATATGGCAGTATTTACTAGGGACAATGGTAGAACTAAAACAACTCATTTTGGCAGTGCTGGAATGGACGATTATACTAAAACAAAAGATAAAGCACAACGTAAAAGATATTTAGACAGACATAGGAAAAATGAAAACTGGAACAATTATGAAAGTGCTGGATCGTTAAGTAGATATATCTTATGGGGTAGTAGCACTAGTTTAAGGGAAAATATTAGAACATATAAGTCAAGGTTTAATTTAAAATAATATTTCTACTATAAAAAGTAGTAATTACTATATTTTAGAGACGTCTTAAAATTGTCTTTTTTAAAACTATTTTCATAATAGCGATATTACGATTTCTATACTTTTTTTTATTTATACTAATATATACTATACTATAATATATAGTATAATACTATAATATATAGTAAATTACTTAAAAATAATATGAATATATAACTTAATGAATAAAGTAGATGATAAGGTGATTAAAAGGGTATTAGATTTTATTGATTTCAGTAATACAGAAAACAATAAGAAAAAAGAATACAATAAAAGGGATAAGTTTAGAAATCGTAAGAACTGGCAAGATGATAAGGACATATTAACACAATTAACTATATTGTTTTATAATCGTCTAGAAGATAAACCTACTACTATTATTCAGTCCCAAGAAAATTTAGAAATACAAAGAGAAAATATAAAACTATTAAAAGAAAATGATAATTTATTAAAAGAATTAGAAAGTTATAAAAATACTAGACAACAAAATATTAAAAATAGAAAGATAATAGATGAGAAACAAATTGAAATATATAATCTACAATTACATATTACACAATTAAAAGAACAAATAAAAACATTAGAAAACAAAGATAATGATAGTATTGATAAAAGTGTATTTGATGATGAACCTAATAAAGATATAAATGAAGCATATGATCCATATACTAATGATGATAGTAATGAACCTACAAAAATGACTTTACAAGATTATAGTAAATATGAAATAGGACAAGCAAAATTTACATATGGTGGTGAGTTTTGGGATACTTGTGATGACGAACAAAAACTTACATTACTATTACAACTAAACTAAACTATTCATCTTTTCTTTTGATACTTCTTCTTTTGTTAATTCTCTATTACTATCTAATACTTTTAGGGGGTCTATTTCCATTTCTTCTTCAATAGTTAATTCTACGTTAGTTTTCTTTGCTGGTCTAGGTTTCGGTGTGGGTGGAATAATAACTTCATCAAGTATTTCTTCTTCTTTCATTAATATTTCGTCTTCCTTCTTACTAATTTTATTTTGTTTATTTTTAAGTGCTTTGGTTTCATTAGCAAGTGTTTTCATTTCATCAGCATTAGGTGGTTTTCTTTCACATTGACATACGTAGCATAAATTTACTCGGCAATGACATTTGCTCTGCCACACAACAAGTAATAATGAACCCACAGCACCTAATATTAATACTACCGCACCAGCAAACTGGTCGGCACTCATCTTTTCAATTTGTATTACGTCATCACTGTTTGACATAGTTTATATTAATAAGAAGATTTTTTTTTAGTTGTCTTTTTTTTAGTTTTCTTTGGTGTCGTCTTTTTGCCAAACACTTCACTATGTTTAACTTTTTTACTTTTATCTACACTATCTTTCATATCATAATAATTTGCTGGTGCTGATTTATATTTACTTTTTTTAGGCATTGTATATAATATAGATAATTTTTTTTATTTTTTATGATTTTTTTTAAAATATAATATATGATTATAAAAGATGTCATATGTTGTATGTAGTAATTCCACATTTGATAATGAGAATTTACAAGGTATATCCAGTGCGAATAGTTTTCAAAACCACTTTAAATCACCATTAATTATAGAACCTAATAGTGAAGTTGGTGTAGAAAGTGTAAAGATAAATCGTCAAGATAAATTTGATATAGTTGAAAGTGATGAGTTTTTTATTTATTTTGGTGAAGAATTAAGTTCAACAACACCAAGTGGATCTGCTACAACGAATGGTGTAAAGATTAATATTCCAGTTGGTAGTTATGATACAAAAGCATTTGCCAGAGTATTAACAGATAGTATAAATAAAGCACCATTAAATCCAGCAATATATGAAAAGTGTAGTGTAAGTGTAAAAAGTGATGGAAGTAGTAATTTATTTGCTGGTTTTAAGTTTGAATGGGAATTAAGAAAAACCGCAGACCATACAGATATTTCTGGTGATTTTACAGAAAGTCAGTTTGTAGATGGTAATAATACTACATCACAAGAAAATGCTTCACTTATAGCAAATGCATCCACAGTGAGACAATTTGAATATGATGAAGGAACTAGCACTATAAATTGTTGTAGAACAAGAGCAACTAATAGAGATTATAATGATGCTAATGAAAATTATTTTAATACAGATTGTGCTGTAAGAGTTCAAACTAAACCACTATCAAATGCTAGTGGTTTATTCACTATTGATTTAACAGCAAATAGTGCTAGTAATAGTTGGTTGGTTGGATTGTCTAGACCAACATCACATTGGTATAATGCTGGTTATCCAAGATACATTACATCAACAGCAGAAGGTGGTGGTCATAAACAGCAAAGATTTTTAAATCCTATGCCATTTTGTGATTATTGGGTTGAGTTTAGTAATGCTTGTGCTACAACTAGGGGTGTAGATAAACTTAAAGTTAAACATTGGGGTAAAAACGAAGACCCTAAACAATGGACTATACAAGAAATAGAATATTGGGGCAATGCTAATTCACCATTTAATGCTAGTAGTCAAATAAATACTGAAAAAATGAATGCTAGTGGATTAAGATATTTACATTTTAATTTAATAGGAAATGAATTAAAAATATTTATTGGTAATAATGAAAATATAACAAAAGGTAATCAATATTATTTAGTTGATAGTATTCAAGCAGATGGAACTACTGATGCTGAATATAACTTTCCACCACTTGGGAATGGTGAAGAATTTTTATGTCCAGTATTAGCACTGACATCAGCAGACCAAACTTTAACAATATCAAACTATGATACATTTGATGATATAAAATTGTTTAGTTTTCCATCAGCAAATAGTTTTAGACGTTCAAATAATTTTATGCCTAAATTAGATAATCAGTTAATTGCTGGTAGTGATTGGTGGTCGCAAGCAGAAGTATCACAGAGAGGTCAAAAAGAAATAAGATTTAATGAATTAAGACCATCTACATTATGGTATGATAATAACGATGCCCCAGATAATTACAGATATAAAAACCTTAATGGATCTAATGCTATAAATTATAATGTTGTAATGGTAGTTAATAAAGAAGATTTCGTAGAAGAAACAGATGTATATACACAACCTTTATATGTAATTCCTATTAATGAAAATCAAGCAAATATGGGTAGAATATTAGGATTTCAAACATTCCCCATAATTCCACAATCGTTATATGGAAGTCCTACAAGTAGTAGTAGTTCAGTTGAATTTGAAAGTTTTAATGCTGGTGAGTTTGCTGTATCAAGTTGTTTTGTAAGATTAAATGATTTAACTATTAGTAGTTTTAATGGTGCTAAAAATAGTAAATCACAGATATTATATCATATTCCAAGATTTACTAATGATGGAAAACAATATGGTGAGTTGTATTTTACAGCACCAGAAAAAACCTATATTAAGTTAAATAATACAGATAAGATAATGTTAAATAATATTAAAATAGATATTGTAGATAGAAATGAAAGGGTAGTTGGAGATTTAAGTGGTTCTACAATTGTCGCTTTACATTTTCGTCAGTCAAAATAATATATAAACCAATTAAACCAATATAAAAAATAATAAAATATGCTGGTATATCTAAATCATCATTTTCATTATAAATCATTTAAAATAATTTTATAATATATATTATAAATGTATGTTTTAAGTATATGTATTCCTTCATTAACAGAAAGAATAGATACATTTTATAAGTTAGTAAGTGGTATTCAATCACAAATAGACAAACACAAACTAAATGATAAAGTTGAAATAGTAAGTATGATTGATAATAGAACACAACCATTATCTTATAAACGTAATGTATTACAAAATAAAAGTAGAGGATTGTATTTCGTTCATTTAGATGATGATGATAATGTATCAGATGATTATGTAATAACATTATATGAACATATCATAAATATCAAAACGTTTAAAAAAGAATATCCAGATGTTATAGGATATTGGCAATTAGCAAAAGTAAAAGGTAAAAGATTTATAGTAATGTGTGATATTAATAAACATTTTGCTACTGAATATGTTGGACTATATGATAATTATAAAGGAGATAATAATATAGATTTTAAAGAACCAATAAATACATATGTAAGATTTCCTTGGCAATGGTGTGCTTGGCATAAAAGATTTAAGAATGTATATAGAAGTGATATTGATACAAATGCTAGGGAAGACCAAAACTGGTTAAGTAGAGTAAAGTTAGAATATCCTAAAAGTATGAGTAATATACCAAAAATACTTCATATCTATAACTTTGACGATCCAACACAATCTACTTGCCAGTAAGAAATAATTTAAAATTTATTTAAAGATAAAATTATATATTATACTAATATAAATGAACGAATATATTACAGAAATTATTAAAAATCAAAAACCATATTTAAAAGATGCTAGTGTTTCACAATATGTCAAAAGCATTGAAAGATTATCTAATAAACTTAAACCAGAAGATGAACCAGTTGAAAGTTTCCAATTTGTCAAGGATGCTGATGCTGTTCAAAACTTTTTATCAGTATTTAGTTTTACTACGCGTCGTAATTATTATAGTGCTATTATCACCCTATTACAAAGTGAAGAAAAACCAGATAAAGTTTTAATTAAACAATATGATACAATTGTAAGAGAAACGAATAAGCAATACACTGAACAAAACGAAAGTATGATTGTAAGTGAAAAGCAAAAAGATAAACTACTAAAAATGGATAAAATTGATATGCTACTAGAAGCATTAAAAAAAGAAAAATCCCAAATGGAGTATATCTTATTTAAACTACTTACATTACATCAATTACGCAATGAAGTTGCTACACTTCGTAAAATTACACCAACAGAGTATAAAAAATTATCAAACGAAGAAAAACAAGGTAATAATTATCTAGTTGTTGGAACAAAGAAAATTACAATTTATCGCAATGATTATAAAACAAATAAAAAGTATGGAACTATTAAGTTTGATATTACAGATAAAGAATTTCAAAAAGAGTTTAGGGAATATTTAGATACACTAAAAAATGATATTGTATTTCCTTATAATAACGAGATGATGACAAAAAAACGTTTAACAAATCATCTTATGTATCACAGCAAGAAACATATAAATGTAGGTATAAGCACTACTATGCTGGCAAAAAGTGTGCTTTCACATAAGTTTGCTAAACAGCAATTAGAACAAAAAAAGGAAGCATCTATTAGAGGACACAGCGTTGGAGTTCAAAATTTAGTATATATTAAGGCATTACCAGAAGATGTAGGTAATGAAGAAATAGAAAAAGAAATTGAAGAATAATATATTTATTTATTTACTAATACTATATTGATTAGATTTAAACATTTTTGAAAATCTTTTAATAAAAGTATTATATTGTGTTTTAGTTAAGGTTTTAGTATATCTAGCACCTTGTCCCATTCTAGTATTCATTTGTAGTTCCCAATCGTTTTCACCTAAATATGTTATAAATGGATCACCATCAACATAAAAATCTTTATCAAATCTATTAAATGTATCTGGATTAGTAGTTATAGTATATTCTTTTTTAGCACCACTTGGTTTAACCGAAGGTTTTTTTACTTTTTTAACTTTATCTTTTTCGTCCCAATGACCAGCACTTTTTAATCCTTTAATTAAATCATTACGTTTCATTGATAATTTAATCTCTGGATGATTTAACTTTTTTTGTCTAATATAATCTTTCATTTCTTTAACAGTGAAGTTTTGATTTGGTTTAGGCATATTTGCTATATATAATAATAATATATAAAAATTTTCAAATTTATTTTAAATTTATTTTTTAACCAAATGTTTAGCATCTATCTTTGATGCTTTACCACCCATAACTGCTGAATACACCCTAGCAATTCCCCATTGAGTAGCAGATTTAACCATAGGTCTTACACTACTAGGATTAGATTTAAAAGCACCTTCACCCTTTTTTACAATAGTTCTTAATCCACTTAACTTGTATCCAGTTAATCTACTAATTTCTGCTAGTGAATGTGAAGCATCTTTTTTAAAACCATATTTTTTATTAAACTTTTGTTTATAAGTTGGCATTGTTATATAATATTACTTTATATTTTTTTCAACATAATTTTTTATAAATTTTTTATGTCTATTTACTAACATATGGATATAGTTTCTTTTAAATTCAACTTCATATCTTGGATCACCACCAACATTATATAGTTTATATTCCTTATTCCAGTATCCATATTTTTCACCATAAATTTCTGTCATCCAATCATCACAACCCCAATTTTTTATAGTAGGTGGATAAATATAACCGAAAATATCAATATGAGTTTTATGAATTAAAAATTGTGTAGGTATTCTATCATTATTACTATAACCAGCACTAAATCCAATATTCTTATTTTTATTTAAGTTTTTAAGAAAAACACCTAACCATTCTTTACGTTTGTCGCAAACAATATCATCACCTAAAACCATAAAGTATTGAAAATCTTGTGCCATTGCTGTATGTCCTATATGGTTCCATACACTAGTAGGCATACCATTCATACCCATACATTTAACCCATTCTAGTTCAAACTTTACACTATTATCTTTTATATTTTCGTAAGGTGGATAAAATTGTGGCAACCAATTACTATCTTTACCATAAAGTTTATCATCATCATCATAACCTATAAAAACTTTGATTTTAAAATCTTTACACAGTGGTAAAATACTTGGTAGTAAATGTTGGTATAAGTAAGTATCATTTAATTCTTCCCAATCTCTATTTTTACTGGTTGAAGGAACAAGAAACGCAATACTTTTCATTTTATTATATAAAACATATTTTTTTTATATATTAATTTTGAAAAATATACATATCGTCCCATTGATTAACTCCATAAAAAGTATAACCATTATTACATAAGAAATCTCTAATACGTTGTCTAGTTTTTTTTTTATAATTATGTTCTACACTAATAAATCTAAATTTATATTTATTATGGTCTAAACTTTGTAGTATTTCTAATTCAGTTCCTTCTGTATCTAATGATAAAAAATCCATAATACTTGGAGCATTATGTTTATCTAATAGTTCAGTAAAAGTGATACTATCAACAAATTCAAAAGTGGAAGGGTCATCATCACCAGATCCAATATGACTTAACATTTGGTAATCATCTTTACCAACAACACTAAATGCTAAACTACCATTAAAACTACTTATAGCATTATGACAAACAATACTATTAGGTCTATTATCTTTACATACATTATACATTTGTAAGATTGGTTCTATACAAATACCAGTCCAATCATATTCAAACTCTAACTTTTTAGTATTAGATAAATCTAAACCATCAAAAGCACCAATATCTACATAAAAACCATTACGTTTTTCTCTTAAAAATTCTAAACACTTATCATCTTGACCTAATTGTGAAGGACGATTTTTAGATATATAATTATTTTCCATATTATTTAATAATAATAAACATAATATTTTTATATATATAATTTTAAAAGATGTCAAACTATTCTCCAATTAAACACAATCAAGAAATGCTAAAAGGCATATGTAAAGATATGAAGTCATTAACAGATGATGTAAAATCTATAAAGGAAATGTTAAGTGTAATAACAAAAAATATAACAAACGAAGAAGCAGATAGTGTTAAAGTTGAAGTAATATTAGACAAACCTAATCCTCCTCCACCTCCTCAATCACAGACCGAACTCTCTGTTCAGAAGGGGTGGTTTTGGTAGTTGAACCTTCGGTAAAATCTAATGGAATACCGATACAATTACTTACAACTTTTAATAATTCAATATCTAATTCACCAGCATTAATATTTTTATCTTTAAACATTTCTTTATCAACAGTGTTATTTTTATGAGCAATACAAATCATACATTTATTAACTTCTGTTTTATAACATTTATTATCATTCCAATCAACTAATTTAGCACCTTCACCATTACCTTTTTTATTAAAACCTCCCATACTATTAAAGTGTTTTTTAGTAAATACCATTGTTGCTTCGTGGATCTGCCTTTTACTTTCACAACGAATACCAGTAATCTTCCACTTATGGTGTGGATACAAAAATAACATTTCTGGACTACCAACTAATCCATATTTACCTTTACGTAAAGTATCTACACTATATTCAATATAACTAGGAAAATAAATATCATCATCATCCATACAAGCACATATTTTATAATTAGCAAGTTTGACGGACTTGTTCCTTTTTTCACCAATAGTATAATGTTTGCTAGTATCTCTAATATAATTTATTTTAATACCAACTTGACTACTGACTACTTTAACTTCATCACTATTAAGAAATAATGGTTTTTCTCCATCATCAACTATAACAACTTCAAGTTTATCTTTTGGATAAGTTTGACTATATAAATTTGTCATAATTAAAGGTAAGAAATTACGACGATTGTAAGTAAGTAATAATATAGATACAAAAGGTTTTTCTGCGTTTGCTACTTCGTTTGCCATTTATAAAGTTAATACATATTTATTTTAAATAATAAATTTAAAAAATAATTTGAAAAAAAAATTTGAAATTTTATAAATAAAAAAACGATAATATAAAAATAAAAATGTCATACACAGAACACTACGTATCAAAAGACGACCAACCATATGCTTGTTTTCTAATGTATAATATGGAAGGATTAATAGAAGACAAAAAGATTGTTGAAACAAAATCATACAAAGATTATATCTTAAAAATGATGAAAGAAACTGATACAGAAACAATTGAAGAATTAGGTGAATTTTATGACGAAAATTTTGGTGAAGGTGAATGGGAACAACATAAAAAGAATAAAATAATTACTTGTATGATGGAAGAAAAAATTTTAATATTTAATCCAAGATTAGAAAAAGAAAATAAAGTTTATTATTTAGAAAGTGAAGTATTATATTATTAATATTATAATTTGAAATTTATATTTAGAAAATTTAAAATTATATAAAGAATAGAATACTAATATATATATATAATATGGAAAACTTACAAAACTTATCAAACGAAATAGATAGTATTAAAAATAGAATTAAAGATAATGAATATAAAACTATTATGGAATTACTAGGAAAGATAAACGAAGAAAAGAAAAACAATGAGAAAGTTAAAGTGATTGAAATTACAGCAAATGTATTTGCTTTTGTTGAATGGTCAGATGGAGAAAGTAGAGTAGATACTATTAGTAATTATGGATTTACTCATAAAAAAGAATGTAATAATGATGATGATGATGAATGTAATTGTAATTGTTGTGATACTAATACTAGTATAAATCATATAGAAGTATCAAAACCTAAATTTGATTTTAGACAATATACATTAAATATTGAACCTAGATTAGCATACCGACCATCACTTGATATAGATATGGAATATATTGAAAGACCAATATATGAAGAATTAGAAAAAACAAAATATATTGTATATGGTGATAAAGTATATATTTATCTAGAAACTATTAATTGAACTCAACTATAAATTTACCCCTAGCAATTTTTAAACTATTTTTCTGTTTTTGTATCATACGTTTTTTTCTTTCTAACTTTTTACGACACCTACTACTCATTTGAACGCCTATACATTTACCCATACTTATCATCTTTGGATCTTCATTAAATCCATCAACTGCTTTTCTTACTGATGGAATATCACCATAATCAGCAATATATTTGACTTTATCAAACATATCATCCCAATCTAGAAAAGGACTATGACTTAAATAATAATCATTTTTACAATACATAATAATATATTTTGCTATTTCCATAACTTCATTTTTTTCTTTAATAGTAAGTGTTTTACTACTATCTGGATTAACTAAATATTGTATAAGTTCTGTTTTATTTTTAATAAAGAAAAAATCATTATCTTCTGGTATATTATCAATTTTAGTTAATTCATACATTAAACTATAACTAATATCTTTTTTATTCATATTTTTATAATTAGCAATATTAAGTTCAAATACTTCAATAATCTCTTGTAGTTCTTTTTTTGAATGACTGCTGTGTATTTTCTCCATATATTATATATTATATATTATAAAATAATAAATTTTAAATAACTTTATTTTTTATTTCTTTTATCTTTTAAAACTGGATTATTATAATCTTTCTTTTGTTTAATAGTCATTAAATCTGGATATAAACCTTGTAGTATATTTAGTTCTTTATCAATATTTTCTGCTCTTTTGCCGTCATATTCAGCATCAATACCACCTTTGGCAAAATATTTAGTTTGAATAGTATAGTCGTTCATTCTAATTAATCTACCATATTTTACATAATATTTAATACTACGTTCATAATCTTCTCCGTGGGATACACTGCGAACTTCACATTCTTTATCATTAATTACACCACAAAAACAACCAATAACATATTTTAGATCAGTAGATACATTATGTTTCATAAAATAAGGATTATGGACTGGATAAACACCCCAATTTTTACAATTATTTTTATAACATAAATCAAATCCTTCTTTACAAACTTCCATAAATTCATCACCATTTAATTCTATTAATTCTTTATCATTAATTTTCTTTTCTATTTTTACAATATCATCATCTAAATAAACTATTCTATCATCATCATCATAATAATTACTCATAAACATTCTTTGGTGCTGTATTCCTTTTTTACCTATAATAATATTAATATCATTGGGTAATACTTTTTTATAAATATAATATTCTTCTTCGTTGGCAACAAATATATCAATCATATCATAAGGAATATTATAATTTTTTAAAAGATTAAAAGTTTTATCTACTAGTATATCACTTCGTTTATATGAAGGAATTGCTATTTTAAAATTATAATCATTAGTATCAGTATTAGGACAATCTATCATTTTTTCTCTTAAATAACAAACAAAACTAATTCTATCAAAATTATATTCACTACCAGTAATAAAGTTATTTTTATCACTTTTAAAATATGGTTCTAATGTATCATTATATTTATCATTATTATCTGTTGTAAAAAATTCACTATTACAATGATATTGATGAACGTCAGCAACTAGTATATCACCTTGTCTTAAATCAACACCAATACCATATTTTGGTAGCATAAATAAACCACCACCATATTCACCTCTTTCTAAAACACTTAATACAGCAACACCACCATAATCACCAGCATCTTTATGTAAAGCAGTTCTAAAATTTCTATTAATAGTAAGTGTGCTAAATGGTGTATTATGAATACTATATTGTTTATTCATATTCATTCTATCATATTGATTTTTAAAAGCAGTAGGATTACATTTAAAATACATATCACTTAATTCTTTTACAAAAGGTTCTCCTTCATAATATTCTTTAAGATTATTACTAGTAAATCTAGTCATTCTACAAGGTTGTTCTCCGTTTCGTCCTTTTCTACTATTAAAAAATCCAATAGTATTAGACCAAACTGGTGTATTAATTTTCATTTTACTTGGTTTGCCATCAACTTTATAACCAGTAGATATACCTTTTGTATTAATTAAATCTCTACTTTTGAAGTAATTGCTAGTTGGATCTATTTGACCAGCACTAGAACCTCTCATTAAACTTTTATTTAACATTTTAGTATAATGCCATCCATAATCGGTATTTTTAATAGCACCTTTTCTAAATGATAAAACAAAATTATCATCTTCATCATATATATCAACGTCTTCATTAACAATAGTAGTAATCCAATTACTATCTAAATGTTGTCCTTTTAGTTCGTCTAGTTCTTTATCACTACAAAGTGTTTGAACGATTAACTTTTTCATATTATAATTATAAACATATTTATTTTAAATAAATAAAAAATAAAAAATTGACATAATATTAGATTTTATTAAAAATACTTAAAGATTTAATGACATAAGTGATTAATGAATTATATTAGGTGTCTTAACCAAACACAAGGGAAAATAAATGAAGCAAAAGTATTAGCATATCTAAATCGTAAGAACGACCCAGAGGATTATTGGGTTGATAATAATGAAAAAAATGATAGGGAAGTAATTGATTTTAAACATAGTGAAAAACAAATTAAGATTGAATTAAAAAGCAGAAACTTTAATTATAGGGACTTTCCAGATTGGCAAGTAGGATTAAATAAGATTAGGGAAATGACACTAAATCCAGAATATACATATTTTATATTTTTTTTATTTTATGATGGGTTATACTATTGGAAATACAATTTACCAAATCTAATTAATCATTGTAGTTGTAAGGAAGGTGGAACAACTAAAAGGGGTGAAAATGAAATTACAGATAATGTATTTATCAAAAGGGAACATTTAGAACTTATTTCAAAAGAAGTATTAAATGAACCACTTGAAGAAGATGAAGATGATGGTTGTTTGCTATAATTACATAAAGCAATGCGACCATTTATCCAGATCTGGATCACCACTTACTGCTCTATTAATAGTATTAAAAATTTGTTTTTTCTTTTCTTCCTCTGCTTTTAATTCTTTCTTTTTTGCTTTTCTAACTTGTCGTTTTTTATCTTCAACTTCTAATGCTTTTGCGATTGCCATTTGAAGTTGGTCTTCACTATATCCAGTTTTTATAACTTCTTTTTTTGTTTCAACTTGTTGTGGTTTAGGCAATACTTTATCTTCAACAATATCTTTCATTTTACTTACTCTTTTACGACGCATAGCAGTAGATAATTGTTTTTCTTGTTTAATAAGTTCTTTTTCTTCCTTACGTTTCTGTGCGTTTATCCTTCTAGTTTCCAGTGCTTTTTTTCTTGCTTCGGCAAGTTTAAGTTTTTGTGCTTCACTCATAACTCTTTTTTTCTTAACTGGTTTAACTGGTGCTATTGTAGGTGGTTCATCTTCTTCAACATCATCAACAATCTTAACTTTAACATTCTTTTTAGGTTTCTCACTTATAAACATTTCATTTTGGTTTATCTTTTCAATTTTAGGTTTAATCTCTGGAACAATATTTTCTTCTTCTAAAACCTCTTCATCACTTAATTCTACTTCGTCTTCCAGATCCAATTGGGGTTGTTGTGGTGCTTCCACTAATGTTGGGAAAAGGTCTTCCTCGTTTTCGTCCATTTATTATATAAAATAAAAAATTATATTATAAATATTTTTAAAAATTTCTATAAAGTATTAGTATTTTCTATATTATGTAAGTATTATTATATTTTGTATAATATTATATTTAAACTTAATTTTCTTTGATAAACACAACGTATTCATCAAAACTACTTTCCATATAGTAGTAATCAATATTTTTGTATCCACAATACCACTGAACGAATTGGTCTTTATTATCATAATCATTCATAAAATTTTCTAGTAGTTGTTGGTTTTGTTCCATTTCTTCAAAAGTTCCTACAAATTCTTCGTCGTCGTTATTTTCGTCCATAAAATCAATTTCATCACCTTCTAACCACTTCCTCCAATATTCAATATTATCAATATCGCAAACTTGTTCTCTAAAATAATCTTCTGAACAAAAGTCATAATTTGATTTGCTAGGATTATCAACCATACCAAATAGTATCAAATCATTAGCAATTCCTCTTGGTAGTTCGTCCCAAATATTTTTTTGTAGATAATCTATTTGGTCTTCAAAAGTATTATCTTGTGCTCCGCAAATAAATTCAAATACTAAATCTTGTTTGCTTTCTACGTAATTATGAAGATTTTTTAGTTCCTCTTCTTTTTCTTTTAAACTTTCAACTTGATTTTTTAGTTCTTCAATTTGGTTCATAAATAGTTCAGTAATAGCACTTGCTTCACATTCGTCTTCTGCTTTTTCTCTAAATTCTTTCAAGGATACGTTTTCCATTCTTAATATTTCGTTTGCTTTTCTTAATTCTTTTCTACTTTCAAGTATAGCACAAATACTATCACTTTGTTCATTTAGTTCAATATCTTTTAGTTTTAGTTTTTCTTGTAGTATTTCGTTTTCTATTTTTAGTTTTTCAATTATACCCTCATATTGTTCTTCTGCTTTTACTTGACAATCAAGGGATTGGTGAAACTCATATTCAAAAGCATTTCGTTCTTTTTTTAGTTTTTCCATTTTTTCATTCTTGAAGTAAGGAAACATAGATACGTCGGCGGTGTAAGTCATTTTAGAATTCTTTTTTCAATAATATCCAAAAAGTATTTAGAAAATTTCAAATTACTTCTTGAAAATAGGATTTATAAGTATTAATATTTTTGATATAAAATTTCAAATTACTTTGCTAAAATAGGATTTTTGTAATAATATTAATTTTTTGTATAGAAAATCTTC
>VMHT01217652.1_pt1 | contig 16418 bp, 18 predicted proteins | sample 4693611 | NCBI WGS metagenome assembly VMHT01 (sample SAMN12280063, study PRJNA550983) | marine metagenome | isolation source: seawater sampled from same location over 5 years 0.02-0.2 micron viral filtrate | place: USA: collected off the coast of southern California halfway between the port... ... | reverse complement strand
CTAGTGATAATGAAAGTGTTGAAGATGATGCAGAGCATATGGAGATTATTATTCAACCTGATGATCCTGAGGTTATTGAAGTTCAAAATTTATTGAATAGAATATCAAGTAAATTAGAAAATTACAATGAATGGATCAAGGTTGTATTTGCTGTACATAATGAACTAGGTGGAAATGAAGTTGCATATAATTTAATTCATGAATGGTCAAAAACATCATCACATTATGATGATGATACTTTTGAAGAATATTTTAAACCTAAATGGAAATATTTAGATAATGAAAAAAGAACTGATGATACAAAATTAAGTAAAGGTTCTTTAATTTATTGGGCAGAACTAGAAGATCCTAGTAATCCTTTTGATAAAGCATTTCATAAAGATTGTGAATGGATTGAAGTTGAAGAAAATGGAAAAATGGTCAAAAAATGTGTAAATAAACATAATCACAATGAAGTTGGAAAACCAAATATAGATGCTATGATAGAATTGTTGAATAATGAACTTATATTTATAAAAGAAACTGGTGAATTTGTTATATTAGATCAAACAAATGCAGGTGATGAGGTTTGGTATCTTAAAAAAGAAAATAATACTAAAACACATTATAAATCATATACTTTTAAAAATAGAACTGAAATATCTGTTGGTGATAAAAAAATTAATCCTTTTATGTTATGGATAAGCAACTTAAATAGAAGAGAAGTTAGAAAGATTGGATTTAATCCAAAAGATAAAGATGATCCTGATATATTTAATATTTGGAAAGGGTTTAGAATATCGAAAGCAATAGCAGATGTTTATGATGAAAAAGATGCTGAACCAATATTAAATCATATTAAAAAAAGATGGTGTCAAAATAATGAAAATACTTTTGATTATGTCATGGATTATTTTGCACATATTTTACAAAAACCTTATAAAAAATCAGGTGTTGTACTTACTTTAAAATCAGATGAAGGAGGTGGAAAAGGAATTATATTTAATATCTTACAACAAATTATAGGTGACAATCATTATGTTCAAATAAATAATATAGATCAATTAGTTGGAAGTTTTAATGGAATTGGTGAAGGTAAAATTTTATGTAATTTAGATGAAGCATTTTGGGGTGGTGATAAAAAGAAAGAAGGTATTGTAAAAAATATTATTACAGAAAATAAGATAAATGTAAACAAAAAAAATAAGGAAGCATATACAATAGATGATTATTGTAATTATTGTATTACAAGTAATAATGAATGGATGATTGGTGTATCAGAAGGATCTAGAAGATATTATGCATTAGAGTTGGATAATGAACTATCAGGTAGAAGTTCAGATGAAAAAATGAAGATTATTAAACCAATATTAGAAGCACCTCCTGAGGCATTTGCTAAAATATTATATAATCGTGACATATCCAACTTTAATCCAAGAATATTTGATAAGACAGAATTATTGCAAGAACAAATTGAGCAAGGTTGGTCACCTATAAAAAAATGGTGGTATAATGTACTACATGAAGGTGGATTTACAGGAAAAAAACTAACTCAACAATTTAGTGATTTTAATTCTATTCCAACAATTGAAATAAAATCAGGTATGGATAGTCATGAACAAGGTTTTGGTTTAGTCAAGTCTATATACAAAAAGAATGCAGAAGGAAAATATCTTGATAAAGATGGAAATATTTGTTCATATTATGATAGAGTATTATTGAAAGAATTTGTATGTATTGAAAAAGATTTCTTATATGATAATTATATTGAACAAACACAAGCACAACATAAATCTAGTGCTAACCATTTTTATAAAGATCTAGGTAAATCATGTTTAGGTGATTTATTAGTTGAAAAAAAATTACAATCAAACAATGGAAGAAGAAATAGATATATAGTACTTCCAAAACTAGAAGATGCTCAAAAAAGATTTAACGAATTACAACAATATGAATATCAATGGGATTGTGATGGTTTTGATGATTTATTATCTGATGATGAATAATCAACTTCTTTGTTTCTTAACTTTTTTTTGTTTATATCCAACAAATACATCTTTTGCTTTTACTTTCTGATCCTTAGCAATAGCATCAGGAACATTAAACTGCATTGGACTATCAGATGCTCCATTATTTTCCATTGGTTTTATATTTCTTCCACCTCTTTGAAAAGTTTTCTTTGGCATTATTATATTTATAATTATATTTTTTTCCAAAAAAATAAAAAATATAAATAAATATATAAATGTCATTATTAATCACAAGTAATACAGCAGATACAAGTAACTATGGTGCTTTAAGTGGAGGAATAAATAGACCTTACTCTTTTCAGAACCATTTATCTTCTACAATTAAAATTCCAAAAAACTCTGAGATTGCTGTACAATCTGTCAAGTTAAATCGTGAAGGTAATATTTCAACTAATAGGTTGAATAATCAATTTTATATTTATTTTGGACAAGAATTAACTGGTGAAATAAATATTGAAGATACAACTAATCATCCAGCATTAACATGGTTACGAGGTGATACACAAGGCAACGATGTAGTTGGAAATTACAATACAGATGAGTTTGCTGATGCTGTTCAAGATAGTATGAGAAGAGCATTATATTATCCACAATTACAAGTATCTTCTGTAAATAGTAGTTCTGCACAAGTATCTGTACAAAGAAATGGATCTAATTTAGATTTTGAAGGTTATAATATTAGTTTATATTCTGCTAGTTCAGGTGATAATGCTTGTCGTCTTCCTGCTGATTGGATTTCTGTAAATGAAAATGATTTTGTAGGAAATAGGTTTACTAAAACTGAAAGTGGAGGATCTGTTAGAATTACACACTCTGCTTCGGATGGTGTTAGATCAGAAGCAATAGGAACTAATTATCCACTTAGTTTATTAAATGGATCTTGTATATTTGAAGTTGATTTTAATAGTTTTGGTTGGGAAGTTGGAGTAGTAAGAAGTTTAAGAACTACAAGAGAAGATCCAACTAGATTATATGCAGATGATAATCTTGCTTATCCATCTTATTTTTTTGGAGGTGGTGCTGAACCATTTTTTGATTGGTCAGCAAAAGCAAAGTTTGATGCAACTGATAGTAAAATTAAATTAAGATTATATCATGCTGTTTGGAATAATGCTAGACAACAATTAGAAAAAAGAGAGTTTGTATATGGAACACCACTTGATATAACTACTGAAAAAATAGATAATGTAATTTTTAAACCAGTTGGTGAACAAATGCATATATCTGTTGTAAATCAAAGTGGAACAACAACTTCATTAGCAACTGGGACAACAGGTGCAAAAGCAACAGATATGAAACCAATATCATTAGTAACTAGTTGCTTATTTCCAAAAATATCTCAAATAGAAAAAGATAAATTTGTAAAACTTATCGAATATCAAGGGGTTGATATTACTAATTGGAAATATGGTTCAGAAGATAGTACTAAATCATTTGAAGATCAAAATAGACAAACTAATCAAGATTTTTGGGCAACACAAGTAAATCTAAATAAAGTATATTTATGTAAAAATATTGAAAGTAGATACATGTTTGACTATGATGATGGTCAAGCATATACTCAAAAAGGACTTGCAGGTGCTGGTAATTGGGTTGGAGCAACTGATGGATATTTGCCTGTATATTTATTTACAGAAAGTCAAAAATATACTCCAAGTAGATATGCAGGTATTTCAGGATTATTAGGTTTCAAAAATAATGGTGTTGTAACTGGTTCAACTACATTTGGTGCTAATCGTCGTAGAATTGTAATAAGTCCCGAAGTTCCTAAATTTTTATCAACCAATTCCATGTTTGTTAGAATAAATGATCTAGCAATAAAATCATTCAATTTAAGTAAAGGTTCAATATCCAAGATATTATATCATATGCCAAGATTTGATAATACTGGAAATGAAGTAGGTGGTTTATTTTTTGAACCAGCAGAAAGAGTATATCTAGATATAAATAATGCTGATGATTTATATATAAATAATATGCAAATTGAGATTGTAAATAGTGATGAAACACTTGCTACAAATCTTACAGGAAAAACAATTGTAATATTTCATATTAGACAAAAAAAAGATTAGTTGATTAATCAACTTTCAGGTTCAGGTTCAGGTTCTAGATTAAGTTCTCTTCCTTCTTTAACTAAATAAGGTTTTCTTGGAGTTTGTCCAGTATGTCCAGTCATTTGTAATTTTTCTTCTTGAATTACTGCTTGTACATCTCTTTTGCAACAACCCCAACAAATACTTTCACATTTTGATTTTTGTAATATAACCATAAAACCACCCAAAGCACCTAGAACACCAATAACAAATAACATCAATTCTTCCATAGTAAAATCTGCCATTTTTGTTAATCTTCTATGAGAAGAGCATTCTGTTTCCCAAACTCTAATACATTTATCTAGAACCTCACAATAACTATATCCACATGAATTACAACATCCATATTCATCATACATATTATTCATTATTATTATAATTTATTTTTTTTTATATTTATTTATATTATAATAAATATTATGCCTTACAAAAGAGGAGCAAGAAAAGGAAAACTTACAATTGCTGAACTTCGGAGAGCAGTCAGGTTACATAATAAACTAACAAAAGTAACAATTCCAAAAGGTGCAAGTTATGAAGAAATAATAAAAATAATAAATGATAATGGTTATAATGTAGATCATGCAAATATGAAATTAGTTCCAAGTGGTGATACAAAGAAAGAAGTTCCAGTTCCACCACCTGCTAAAAGAAAACCAAAATCAGATGTAGATAAAAAGTTTGATAAGGAACTAAAAGAACTTATGGCAATTGCTGATAAAAATATTGAAAAAGAAAAGAAAAAACCAGTTGGAAAAGTTAAAGAAGCAGTTGCAAAAATAGAAGGTAAAGAAAAATCAAAAGAAAAACCTAAACCTAAACCAAATTTTAAATTAAAATCACCAAGAAAAATTGGTGAGGTTGCTAAACCAACTAAAAAATCTGCTGGGTTCGATATGAAAATCACTTTTAAAACTGGAAACTTAGAAAATCAAGTAAGACAAACAACAAAAGGTTTTTTGAAAAGTGCAAGTAAAGATAATGTAAAACCATTTATAACAAAAGTTAGAAGAAGTTTAGGTGTACTAAACTTAAATGAAAAAGATCGTAGAGAACTTGTAGATCTTGCTAAAAGTATAATAAAATTAAATAGACCAAAATTAGCAAGTTTAGTTGAGTAAAAAGTTATTAAAATTATTTTTTGTGTAGTGATATTTTTCTTGTGTATGATCTGTAAAATAAATATTACTGATCATAGGGAAATTAATTCTTTGATGTAATTGTGGTAAATTAAATAATCTTTGAATATAATATCCTCTATTTGTATATCTGTTAATATGTTTGAGGGATTGTTGATAGACATTATTTACTTGGGATTTAGTCAAATGAGTAAACTCACATATTTCTTGTACATCTTTAAAATAATAATAATTATTTTGTTTATCAATAAGTAACCATTCTTTGTGTTCCATCTATAAAAATAAAATAAAATAATATTATAAAATGAACTTAGAAGAAAGAGTTGATAATTATCATAAAACATTTCCAAAATATTCTAGGTTAATAATCAACAATAATGTTATTGAAGGAATATGGGTGATGGGAAATAATTATACAACAAAAACAGATTTATATGGTGCATATCCATATGGATATTTAGCAAGAATACATTCTTTATTTCCAAAAACAAATAAGATGTTACATTTATTTTCAGGATCACTTCCTGATAGTGAAGAATATGATAAGGTTGATTATAACACTGGAATAGATGCTCATGAAATGTCAAAGGTTTTGCCTGAAAATTTCTATAATTTAATATTATCAGATCCACCATATTCAATTGAAGATTGTGATCATTATGGTTGTTGTATGGTAAAAAGAAATGTTGTATTTAAAGAATGTTATAAAATAATGGAAAGTGGTGGATATTTAATATGGTTAGATCAGGTTCTTCCAAATTATAAAAAAATAGAATGGGATATAGTTGCAAGAATAGGAATGGTAAAATCAACAAATCACAGATTTAGGGTCGTAACAATATTTCAAAAAAAATAATATATAATATAAATGTTTATTGAAGGAGATATTCATGAAGTAATAAAAACAATAGAAAATAATTCAATTGATTTTATATATACAGATCCACCCTTTGCAATAACAAAAAGTAAATGGGATAAACCTTTGAACTGGAAAGAATTATTTCCTGAAATGTGGAGAGTTTTAAAACCAACAGGAACAATTGCTTTATATTCATCAATGCCATTTACATATGAATTAGTTAAATATGAAACTCCAAAATATCATTATACTTGGATAAAAAATAATAGTACAGGATTTTTTCAAGTTCAATATCAACCATTAAGAAAAAATGAAGAAATATTTATATATTATAAAAAGAGAGGAATATATAATCCTCAAATGATTGGTGATAAATTTTATCCAAAAAGAAAAGTAAAAGTAGGTGGAGATCAAAAATATTATGGTGATGAAGTATCAACTAAAAAAAATGAATATTCAACAGAAGAAGGTCATGTAGGTGAATATCCAACTAATATAATAACATATCCAATAAGAAAAGATAAATCAGGAATAACTCGTACAGATGAACATATAGATTTTTTTATAAAAACATATACAAATGCAGGTGATAAAATATTAGATATGACCTGTCATAATAATTATGTTTCAAAAAGATCAGAAATATTAAATAGAAATTATATTGGGGTTGATTTAGAAATAAAAAATGTATAATAATATATAAATGAAAATTGCTTTATTAATTCCATCTACTTCAAGAAATCGTGATTGGAAAGAAACAAAAGATTGTTATTTATTCAACTATTTATTGCAAAGTTTCAAGGATACATATAATTCAGAACATGAATATACAATATATATTGGAATAGATGAAGATGATGAATATTATTGTAATAGACAAAGAGCAGAAGAATTACAAACAATAATAAATGTTCCAATAAAATTTATAGTTCTAAAATCAAGAAAAGGTCATGTAACAGATATTTGGAATAAATTATTTTACTTTGCATATCAAGAAGGAAATGAATATTTTGTTCAAGCAGGTGATGATGTAATATTTATGGATAAAGGTTGGGATAATGCTTGTATAAAAATATTAGAAAAAAATAATAATATTGGTGTAGTTGGATTTACAGATGAAACAAGAAAAGGTTGTGAAAAATTAATATATACACAAACATTTGTACATAGATGTCACTTCGATATTTTTAAGTTTTATTTTCCACCTGAAATTACAAATTGGTATTGTGATGATTGGATCACAAATGTTTATAAAGATACACAAGATGGATTTCTAACTATTCATAGAATACAAAATGTAGGTGGTAAACCAAGATATCATGTAGTTGATTGTCCAATAAAATGCAATTATCTAGTAAAGAAATATAAAATAAATATCGGTAAATTTAAATTATCCGATAATATATTAAATGGATCAGGACAGGGTCAAACTATTGAAGAAAGTAAATGATAAATCTGATGTACTAAATATTAAGGCAGATGATACAATAAAAAAACTTTCAGATATATGTGATCAATTAAAAGAAATAAGAGAAATAGTTGATAGATTGCCTGAAAGAAAAGAAGGTTGGTTGGGTGGTTATTGGGATAATTCCAAAAAATAAAATATATTTATAATATAAATGTCAATTGAATATCCACCTGTTTCTATTTGCACACCAACATTTGAAAGAAATAGATTTATTCCTTTAATGATGAGTAATCTTATGAGATTAGATTATGATAAAAGATTATTAGAATGGGTTATAGATGATGATGGGATTGAAGAGAAGTTGGATATTGAACCTCTAAAAAAACATTTACATCCAATAAAAATAACATATAAATATTATCCAAATCGTAGATCTATTGGTGAAAAAAGAAATAATTTAGTAAAAATGTCAACACATAAATATATTGCAATGATGGATACAGATGATTTATATTTTAGTACTTGGATAAAATATTCAATTGAAGAAATGAAAAAGAATAAATTTAGTTGTGTTTGTTCAAATCAAATGTTGTTTATTTATCCTGAATTAGATTGGTTAATAACTGGAATAAAATGTCAATACAAAAGACAAGGACATGAAAGTGGAATGTTATTTACAAAAAAACATCATAGAGCATCAGGTGGATTTGCAAAAAATAGTCAAGGTGAAGGTGTAGGAATGATTGATTTTATGAGAGATAAAAATGTAGGATTATTAGATATATCTAAAATGCTTTGTTGTATTTGTCATGATCATAATACTATAAATAAAGATAGATTTATTGATTGTGGAAATGTTGATGGTTCTATTTGTGATACGGACAAATCCCTTATTTTAAAATGTTTGTATAGTTAAAATGAAAGTTTTTGTAGTTCACTATAAAAAACTTGAAGAAAGAAAAAAAAATATTCTAGAACAATTCAAAAAAAATAATATTAAAGATTTTGAGTTTATTGAAATAGATAGAGATGATTTACAAGAAGTTGATAAAAGTTTATTTTCATATGATTATCCAGCAAGAGAAATAGCAATAACTAGTTCTCATTTTAAAGCATACAAAGAAATAGTAGATAAATATGATCAAGCATTAATATTAGAAGATGATGCAATTATGAATGAAAATTTTACTGAAACTTTTGAAAAATATTTACATGAACTTCCAAAAAGTTTTGATCAATTATATATTGGTGAAGGATGTGGGTTACATATTCCACCTGAATTAATAAAAGAAAATACTCATATATATCTTAAAGGTTTATATCCAACTAATTGGGGTGGACAAGGATCAAGTAGATGTACAGATAGTTACTTGGTCAATAAAAAATGTGCAATAAAATTATGTGATTATATTTATAAAAGAAAAAAGTTAATAAATATTCCAATTGATTTTTGGATAAATTTTGCTAATAAAGATAATAATTTTGAAGTATATTGGGCAGAACCAACAATTGTAAAACAAGGATCTGAAACTGGATTATATCAATCTGTTTGAGGTTTTTTAATATATACTTTATTTTGAGTTTCAATACTATGTCCCATCTTATCACTATCTTTTTTTTGTTCTTCATTTTTATCTGCATATTTATCAGATAAATATATTTTTCTTATCATAGTTGTGCTGATCTTTTTTCCATCCATATATTTTTCAGATGCTCTTGTTAACATTTTTGTTAAATTATTTTTTGATAAAGGTTCATTTTTCTTTTGAATAAATACATGATTATTATCTCTATTATATCTATTAAACCAAATAGTTAATAATCTTTTTGCAACAACTGGCATATCTATTTCTTTAACACCATATTTTTTAGCAGTTTTATATTCACCAAGTGATAATGACATTTTATTTTTAGATCCAATAATTAAATAATTTGCTTCTAATTTTTGTTCATCAGATAATTTATCATAATCTGCCTTCGATATTTTTTGTAAAGTTGCTAATTCATTTCTAACTGGAAGAACTCTATACATCTGTAATATTACAAATAATTGAAATAAGTTTCTTTCATCAAGAGTTGGATTTGTAACTTGTTTAAGTTTTTTAAATACAACTTCTTTTCTAACTTGTTCAACCATTTTATCAAATGCTTCTTGTGTAACAAAATTGGGTGCTTGTTTATCAGATATTATTCCAGTTGCATTATCTTTTTCATATTCTTTATTAAATTTATCTCTAATTGCAATATATTTTTTCCTTGTTTCAGGATATAATTTTAATGCTTCCATTATTACAATCAAACTATTTAGATAATTTTTTTGTGTAGTATGTTTTAATTTCATTTCATTTAATTTATTTACAACTGCTGGAAACTTATCAGTCCATGATAAATCTTCAATATTATCATCAATTTTTTTTAAGTTGGATATGTAAGTTTTTATTGTATTTATTTTTAAAGGTGGTTTTTCAACCTTTTCACCTTCTTCATTTGTTTTGAATGATCCATCTGCATTCTTAAAATATTTTTTCTGATTTTGTATAGCATCAATTATTTTCTGTTCCATTTATATATATATAATATATTTATTTTTTAAATGATTTTTAAACGGATTATTTTTTATATTTTTCCCAAATATCTTTATCAACTGCTCTTGCCTTGCCTCCGACTATAACAGAAGCAAGACGAGATCTTGCCCATGCTTCCATAGAAGTGTTAGGTCTAGATCCTGCTGATTTAAATGCTCCACGACCTTTGGAAAGTATTTTGTTAATACCAGTTTGAGAAATAATATTCTTGGAGATGTAACTATCATTTGTTATTTTAGTACCATATTTTTTTTCAAACTTTACAACATGTGAAGATCTCTTCGATGGTGCAGAGGTTTTTGGTCTAGTAGTATCTTTACCTTGAATTATTGATTTTGCTTGTGCCTTTTTTTCAGCACCTTTTAAATTTCCTACATATTTTTTTGGAACTTTTTTTTTCTTACCACCATATTCAATAGTTGTTTTTTCAACCATTTAGATATATATATATATTTAAAAAAATATTTTATCTTTTTATTTTTTTTGCATAACTTGTGAAATAATATCAAATGATGCTGGAATATTTTTTGTAATTTTATAAATAACAGCACTATCATTATTTACTTTTGAAAAGGTTTGATCAGGATCATGTATTGATGTAGTAATATTTGTAATAACTTTATCTTTTGTAAATGTATGTTCAACTCCTTCATTTTCTTGAAAAAAGAAATCACCATCACCATTTATTTTATTTACAACTGCAACGACTGGAAGAGGTTGTCCACTATCTTTTGAACCAATATAAAAACTATCATCTGTAACATCAGATCTAATACAATAATATGGTCTTAACATTTTTCTTGGCAAATTTGGAGCAGATAGTGAAATACTTTGTGCTTCATTTTCAATTGCTGGATATACTTGTAAATATAATCTACCTCTGAGAGATGGATTTGTTCCAGCATCAAAAGTTGTATTTCCAACAAATAATTCAGGATAAGGGATCTGATTTCCGTACATTTTTGCTCCAAAAATATTTGCAGAATAATTTATTGTATCACCAGCATTAATATCAGCATTTGTAAATGCTTCAATTAAATTATTTTTATTACTTTCACTTATTCTTTTTGTTAATGTATTACTTGCACTTCTTTTTGAATTAAATTGATCATATGTAAAACCTAATATTCCCCACATTCCATTGTCCCATTGATCACTATCATAACCAAAATCTTTTATAATTATTCCACCCATTGCATCCATGATGGAAAATGGAAATATATTTACATTTAATAATGATAATTTATAATTAACTAATGATCCTGATAAATCATTTGCCGATGCATTTGCTGTTCCTCCTTGATAAGATATCATATCAGGTGTCCAATTAGTATTCATTAGTCGTTTATTCAACTTATATACACGATCACCTGCTGTTGCTTTTATTGGAATAATTTCTTGACCATCATTACCTTTTCCACCAGCATTACTATCATTTTGTATTCTTTCAGCACTATGTAAATCAGTAAACTCAAATCTATTAGATGTTGTATTAAAAGCAAGTTTAGGTTGATCTGCACCTAAATATGAATATCCACCAAATTTTATAACATCAACAGATGCATTTGCAGATGCATTTGCAAAAAAAGGAGCAGATGTTAAATTATTTAGTTTTCTTGTTCCAATATTATTAAACTCTACACCAGCAATTCCATCACATATTTGTATACAACTAGTTCCATAAGCACTAAAATGTACATCAAACCCAACCAAAGTATTTTTAGCAACTTTTGTTGAAACACCACTTGAACTTTCATTGAACTTATAATAATCTTCTGCTATTGTTTTTTCACCTGAAATAGTCCAACCTAATGCTTTATCAGTTGTTAAAGCAATATATGATATTCCACTAGCATTTGTATATTTTTTAGCAAACCCAAATGAATATCCACTATCCCATGATCTTCCCTCTGTATATATATCTTCATACTCAGGATTAAAATCAAAAAATAATGGTTTACTACAAAAACCTGCTAAGAAACTAGTATGACTAGCACTTGTATAGATCATATCATTACCTAAAAATGCTGAATGATTAAAGTTCATACCTCCTGTAAAACTGGCAGAATGATGATTTAAATGTAAATATCTAGAATTACTTGCATTACAAACTCCCCTGTAATGATTTGTCTCATTTACAAATAATTCAGGATAATATTTTTGCTCTTTGAAAAAGTTACTAAATTTTTCTAGATTATCTTGTGTCCATAATACTCTCAATGGAATAATATTTGCAGATGCATTTGTACTAGTTTCATATCCAAAGTTTGCTTCTTCAAGATCCCATAAGAAACCAGTTCCTGCCTTACCTAGTTGAGTATTTCCTGCCCAAAAATTAGTCATCAAAGATTTAGCAAGGTTTCTACCTTCTATCCAAAGATCAGGTCTTTTATGTCCAATATATTTATAAGATGCTTCCCATAATAATGTACCATTTGATGCATTATCAATAGTCCAATCTAAATAATTTGCTTCATTATTATTATAAACATTACATGAATAAAAAGGTTTATATGTTTTAGATTGTTGAAGTGTAGAAATAGGTCTAGGAATATTCGATGCCGAAAACACATTTGTTTCTAAAATATTTTGATGATAAAATAAATTATATGGTTCTTCTGATTGTTGTAATTGATCTGTAATTCTTTCAGCAATTGCACTTGGTGAACTAAAACCTCTATCTAGTTTAATATCCACCCTTTCAATATATTCATGATATTCTCTTTCAGAAGGTGATATCACAGATGTTGGATCATTATCACCATTTGATTGTATACCATACCTTGTATCTTCTGCTATGAATATTTTATATTTTGTTCCATCAGTCCTTTTTTTTATAAAACTATTTTGTGGCAAACTTGTATCTACATACATCCAATCATCTTCAACAAAAAACTTTTGAGGAGTAGCAATGCCATAGGTTTGAATAGTCATACCTGCTGATACATATGGAATTGTATTACCTTTATGATTAAATTTAAATGAAAATGGTCTACCATGTCCAACATTGTCTTCACTTGTCCAAAGATTATAATCATATCCTGAAACATTATTCAAAAAAAATCTTCTAGGTTGATGTACATGACCTTCACCATTTGCTGTTTTATAATAATTTATCAATAATGTGCATTCATTGTCCTTGACTTCAATCTCCTCTGTTACATTACTTGCCTGACACCTTTCAAAACCTTGTGGTTTATCATTACAAGCATTGATTGGGTGAAGGTTCAATACATTTGTATAGGTTATTGATCTTTTCTTGTTAAAATTTTCTCCTTTGAACTCAATAGCATCTGCACCAGCACCAATTTCAGAAATAAATGAACTATATACAGACATCTTGTCACCTGCTTTGACTTGAATACCATGTCCAGTTTTGTTTGTAAATAGTGCAGGGTTTTCATTGTTACCTGCTTTTGCTTGTTCACTATGTAACCTATTGCAATCAATCAAAATAGTATTAGAATATCCAACTTGATCTGCCATTTATATACATATAAAAAATATATTATTATTATCTAAACTTTTTTTAATATCCGTGATCTTTGTATTGTTGAAGGGTTTCCTTTGCCTCATCTAGTTCTTCATAGGCATTGCTTAGTTCCTCATCTCTTTCATCAATAGTTTCTTGTAACTTTTTATTTTTCTGAATATATGTCCATCTTTCATTGTCATATTTACTTTCCCATTCATCTGCCTTACTTTTCCAATCAGTATTTTCTAATCTTTTGATCTCTTTCTCAGCACGATCACATTTTTCCATGAGTTCTTTTTTGCTATACATATCACCTTTGTCTAGTTTGTATTGAAGTTGTTGATTTTCTTTCTTTAACTCTCTAAAACTTTCTTGATAACCTTCTAGATTAGTTTTAACACCATCTAGTTTCCATTCAAGATCTTCAACCTCATTTTTCATTTTTTGATTGACCATTTCAGATCTTTTCATTTTCTTATCAATATAAGGTTTAGTCCAATACACATCACCTTTGTATCTGATAGTAGTTGATGAGCAGACCTCAATCTCTTCACCATCAATCACAGGGACATCAAAGGCAGGTGCAGGTGCTTTGACCTCTTGTGCCTCTATTTTTAGTTGTTCAATCTGACCTTTGTAACTATTACAATGATATTCTGCTTCTTTGTATTTATTTTCCATATCTTCTAGTTGTTCTTCTAATCTTTGATTTTTTTTCTGACTAGCATATCTAATTTTAGTCATTTCTTCAAGTTCTGATTTAATATGTTGATAGTTAAACCAATTATTGTCTTGATCATCCTCACTGATTAGATCAGTTTGGGTTTCAATCTCAGTAGTAGTTGGTTTATCAACTATCACCATGTCTACTTTGTCTGCAAGTAGATCATCAAGGTGCTTATTAAACTTAAAATCAACAACTGCTTTTTTGATTTTTTCATTGATTTGTTCATATCCATCCATTGCTTCCTTGACTTGTGCTTCAAGTTCAGCAACTTTCTTTTTTAGTTTTTTATTTTCCTTTGTCTTAGTGACTAGTTCATTCCAAGTGCTTTCTTTGTAGTGGTCATATCTGCCCACAACCTTTTCAACCACTACTTCCTTTTCAATAATTTTTTCAACCACTTGACCTTGTCCACCTACACATTGATCATAAATACAATTAATATATTGGATATCGTTGTTCTTTTTATTGAACTCCGATCCATCATCTACTTTATAAGATCCCCATACATATCCACCTTTGAGTGACTTTTTGAGGGAATTAATTTTATTGTGCTTTTTAGCACTAGTAAAAATATAAGGAAGGACAAGACCACACTTATCATACACTATATCAAGTGCAGAGCATTTGTGATGCCATGCCCCTTTCATCATTTCATTTACTGATTGGACTGATGACATTGTTATATTATATAATATAATATATATTTATTTTCTTAAATGCCTTTGAGGTTTATATATTGCTTATTCAATTATTTGTTATATATCAATCTGCTTTTTGTTCTCTTGTATACTCTTATAAATAATTATTCTTTTAAGTATTAACCATCCGATTTAATTTTGAAAATAATATATTGTACATGATATATGTCTGAAATAATTTGGAGTAAGGGATTGAAAAATAAAGACCAATATTGCCTTGCATCAACTGGATACATATCCAATTGTGAGGAGTTATATTATCAACTAAATAAATTAGAGGATGGTTGCTTATGGATCAGAAATAATAGATATGATTTATATTTATTACAGCAAATTTTGGATCGTCCAGTCAAAATATTTATGTCTGATGGTGATTGGTGTTTCCCTGATGATTATAATGATGAATATGTAACTGGGTTGATTAATAATCCATTTGTACTAAAAATATTTGCTCAAAATTATAATTCAACTAAAAAATTAAAGAAGGTTTATAATTATCCAATTGGATTGGATTTGCACACAAAAGAATGGTTCATTGGCAACTATAACATGGAAAAAGTAAAATATATGTTAAAGATCAGAAATAATATAAAATTATTTTGTGCATTTTGTGATTGTCACCTCACACCTGAAAGACATCCTGATAGAAATGAATTATATTTATTATCCAATAAATTTATAGAAAAAATAAATAAAAGAATATCTTGTCAAGAAGTTTTAGATATATATTCAACTTCAAGATTTGTAATATCAGCACATGGTGGTGGGTTGGATTGTCATCGGACTTGGGAAGCATTATTATGTGGTGCAATAGTAATTCATAAACATTCCCCACTAGATCCATTATTTGAAGATTTACCAGTTGTACTAATAAATAATTATGATGAAATAACTGAAAAAAATATGATAAAATGGATAGATCAATTTTCATCGAAGACAAATATCCAAAATATTTTGAAAAAATTAAGTTATAAATTTTATAAAAATATATAATATAAATATAAATGTCAGAAGAAGATCCATTCACCATCCATGATAAATTAGCAGAACTAATAATATGCAACCAAGATTTCAATAATATGAGTGAACTAGATGATTTTCTAGAATTATTGAGAGAAAGTTTAGTAAATTATTTTGATCCAACTTATGAACCAAGTGAGGATAGTTCAAGTACAGATGATCTAGAAGGTGAATGCAATATAGAATTAGTAATAACAGAAGTAGATGAAGAAGGATTTCATGAGATAACAAGTAATGAAGTATCTCAGAAAAAAGTTGGATGGTCAAGGAATAGAAAAAGTCACTAGATTTTGTCCAAGTAAAATGTTGGAAAAAATTAGTGATAAAGATAAATTTATAAAATGATTTGATAAAAAAAAAGTATATATTAGGTTGGACATTTTGTAGTGAGATTATTTTTTCTTT
>VMHT01184474.1_pt1 | contig 16427 bp, 19 predicted proteins | sample 4693611 | NCBI WGS metagenome assembly VMHT01 (sample SAMN12280063, study PRJNA550983) | marine metagenome | isolation source: seawater sampled from same location over 5 years 0.02-0.2 micron viral filtrate | place: USA: collected off the coast of southern California halfway between the port... ... | reverse complement strand
AATGGCATTAACAAAATTAAATCATTCAAGTATGCCTACTGATAGTGTATTGCAAGTTGTAACTCACAAAAATTCTGCACCTAATAGTACTGCTCAAAATACTTTTCAGGCTACAAATTCAGCAGTTACAATTACACCAAAGTTTGCAACAAGTAAAATATATATTCAGACAAATGCTCCATTATATGGAAATGACAACAATGTTCATACTTACACAACAATTTATAGAGGTAGTACAAATTTAAATGGGTCATCAGAGCTGCAACTATTTGCTACAGGTTCTGACTCAATGGGAAGATGGACTAATGGTTCAATGCAATTTTTAGATTTTCCAAACACAACATCAGCGACTACATATACAGTTTATTTTAGAAACTCTTCTGCTGGAACGTCACATTATGATGCAAATGGTGGAATGGCAATTATAACTGCTATGGAGATAGCTGGATAATGGCAAAACCTAATCTCCAAGAAATTCATGTAACCCTAGAAAAGCATATCGCTGTATCTGATGAACGCTGGAAAGAAGCTATCCTAAGAATAAAAAGAATAGAGCTTTATATGATCTCTTCAGTATCTGCGATTGTGCTGTTGCTCATAGGCTTATTAGTGAGATAGCCGTGTTAGAGGCTTTAGTTCTCGCAAATAGCGCCTATCAGGTTATTCGCCAAACGATACAAAATGGGCGTGAAATAAGTTCAGCTGGGCAAGCCATCGCTAATTTTGTAGGTGCAGAAGATCAACTTCAACAAGAATTACATAAAAGAAAAAATAGTATTTGGACTGCTTTTTTAGGTAAGACCGACAATGACCTAGAAGAGTTTATGGCATTAGAAGAGATCAGACGAAAAAAAGAGATTTTGAGAGAATTCATGCAGCTACACGGCCGTGCAAATCTTTATACGGACTATATAGCTTTCTGCGCAGAGGCTCGTAAAAAAAGAAAACAAGCAGCAATAGATCGTCAAAAAAACAAAGAGAAAATTCAAGATATGATTTTAAAAATAATTTTAGGAATATTAATTACGGCTTTGTTTAGTGGCGTTATCACAGTCCTGGTAATTATAGCTAAAAAAAGAGGCTTGATATGACTTGTTTCTTACTAAGCTGTATGCTGGGAATTGTAAATACTGGGTCTGTGTATTTTAAATCTGTAAACGATTGTTTGTATTATTCCGAAAAATTAAGTGGCCAGATAATAAAAACTGAAAATGGCAATGAAACATATGAATGTTCTTGCAAGTTAATACCTTATGTAAATCCAAAGAAAGTAAAGGTGTATTGATGAGTGATAAAAAAGCATTGTCAGATTGGGGCAACGTAAAAGTAAGCGATAATTCTTTTGAGTTGTCTTTAAGAATATTAGGCAACGAGTTTGTTGCTATCAAAATAGGATCAACAAATTTTAGTGGAAAGTTAATAGCTGGTGGAATCTTACTATTATTTTTTACTCTAATTTTGCTTGAGGGTTTTGGTTTAAATGAAATGTTGAAAGGAAGTTAGAATGTTACCAATATTAAATGCCGTAGCTGGTCTAGCTGGTACATGGCTAGAGGGTAGGCAAGAAAAATCTAAAATGAAACAAAAGCTAGAGGTTGCCAAAGTAGAGGCACAAGTAAAGCGTGTTGAGCAAGAGGGATCATGGGACGAAAAAGCAGTCGATAGCATGGACGGAAGTTTTAAAGATGAAGCCTGGACAATTTTTTTCATTTTAATAATAGGTGCAAGTTTCATAAAACCATTACAGCCAATTATGAGAGATGGCTTTGCTTTTCTAAATGAAGCACCTGATTTTATTAAATACGGAATATTAGCAAGTATAGCAGCAAGCTTTGGCCTTAAATCTATAGCAAAGTTTAAAAAATGATTTGGTTTTATTTATATATATCGAAAAAATTTACAAAGATTGGCAATTATTTTTGGCATCTTCATGTAAGCAAACTTCAAGACAAAAGGAAAAAACATGGAAAGTAACTTTGATAAATCGTTAGTAAAAGTATTAGAACATGAGGGAGGCTACGTTTTCCACCCTGAAGATCCAGGAGGCGAAACAAATTTAGGTGTAACAAAAAGAGTTTACGACAATTGGACAGCTGAAAACGATTTAGTTGTAAAAGATATGCAAGACATAACTGTAGATGACGTTATGCCTATTTATAAAAAGAATTACTGGCTAAAAGCTAAATGCGATCAATTACCTATTGGCATTGACTACATAATATTTGATATGAGCGTTAATCATGGCGTAAGCAGAGCAGCAAAATTTTTACAAGGCGTAGTAGGAGCAGAGCAAGATGGCGTTATTGGCTCAAAGACACTAGCTATGGTTGATAAAATGGAGCAATCAGACATAATTCAGGCTTTATGCTTAGAAAGAGAAGATTTTTACAGAAATTTAAAGACATTTAATACGTTTGGAAACGGCTGGTTAAACAGAAACTCAGGCGTAAAGGCTACATCATTGGAGATGCTTTCTACATGAGCAACAAAAAGCAATTAACTGAGTTAGAAACAAAGATAGCTGCTGCTAAACGGCAAAAAGTAGCTATTGAATCACGCACAGATTTTATGAAATTCACAAAATTTACAATGCCTGATCCTGATGATTTTAATTCTACTGATATATCGCTATTTAAAGACTCAAAGCACCACCGAGCATTAGCCAAAGTGCTTGAAAAGGTAGAAAAGGGGCATATTCCAAGATTAATAGTCTGTATGCCTCCCAGACATGGGAAATCAGAACTCATATCAAGGCGTTTTATACCTTGGATAGTCGGAAAAGACACATATAGAAACGTTATTTTTGCAACATATAACGAAGATTTTGCAAAAGACTTTGGTGCTGATTGCAGAGCGATTATGTCATCTGCTCAGTATAAAACAGTATTTCCTAATTTTGGATTGAGGCTAGGTGGTGCGTCAAAAAGCAGAATACAAACAGCGTCAGGTGGCATGGCAGTTTTTGTTGGTAGGGGTGGATCAATTACTGGACGAGGTGGAGATTTTGTTATTTTAGATGATCCTATTAAAGATAGTTTAGAAGCTGGATCTCCAACATTGCGTGAACAGTTATGGACATGGTTTACACAAGTATTAATGACACGATTAATGACAGCATCTGCTTCAATAGTCATAGTGCAAACTAGATGGCACGAAGATGATTTGATAGGCAGATTAACAGATCCAACAAATCCACATTACACAGAAGAAGAAGCGTCAAAATGGAAGATAATAAACTTACCAGCTATTGCAGAGGACGATGATCCATTAGGACGTAAAAATGGCGAGTTATTGTGGCCTGAAAGATTTGATATGGAATTTATGGAGGCACAAAGAAGATTAGATGTAAGAGGATTTACTTCATTGTATCAACAAAGACCAACGCCTGAAGATGGAGATTTGTTTGAGCGATCTAATATAGTTTATTATGACAAAAAAGATTTACCAAAAGATTTAAGAATATATGCTGCAAGCGATCATGCTGTAGGAATAGACAAAACAAGAAATGACGCTACTTGTTTGTTAATTGTAGGCGTTGACGGCAATGATGACATATATCTTGTTGATGCGTGGTGGGAAAAGCAACCTACAGATAAAGTTGTTACAGCCATGCTTACACTAATAAAAAAGCACAAACCCCTTATATGGTGGGCAGAAAAAGGGCATATTAGTAAGAGTATAAAACCTTTTTTGAGAAAGAGAATGGCAGAAGAGCGAGTATATTGTAGAATTGATGAAGTTACACCAGTAGCTAATAAAGTGCAAAGAGCGCAATCTATTTTAGGTAGAATGGCTATGAAAAAAGTATTTTTGCCAAAAACATCTCCTTGGACACAAAAAGCTGTAGATGAGTTGTTAAAATTTCCAAACTCAAGACATGATGATTTTGTAGATACGATAGCTTGGATAGGTATGGGATTAGATAGAATTACAACGCCTAGTGGATTCATAAGCAGTAAAAACAAAATTCCTGAAGTTGGCACAATGGGTTGGGTTAAATGGGATTCTGAGCAACAAAAGAAATTTAATAGATTACACAATGAAACTGGAGGCTGGTAATGCACGAAGATAAAACAATGATGATTGCAGTTGAGAAAGAGGAAAAGCCAGAACCAACAGAAAGGCGTAAAGCTTTAGTAAGTGATTGGCTTTCTAAAATAAAATCTGCAAAAGGTTTTCACGAAAAAGCATTTAAGCAAATGAAAAAAGATATGGACGCTGCATTAAATGGATATGACGATACACAATGGAACGATAAGAATTATGTAGCTAATATATTACAGCGTCATGTTCAGCAAAGAACAGCATCTTTATATGCAAAAAATCCTAAAGCAACGGCTAAAAGAAGAGAAAGAATGGACTATGCTGTTTGGGATAGCGATGAAAAAACATTGCAAGCAGCATATGAAGCGCAAATGACAGCTGAAAAAAATGGATTAATGCCACCAGCTGAAGCAATGGCAATTATTCAAGACTACACTTCAGGTCAAACTCACAGAAAGATGTTAGATAATGTTGCAAAAACATTAGAGCAGTTATTTGATTATTATATGGCAGAACAACAGCCAGCATTCAAATCGCAAATGAAAGCGCTAGTTAGAAGAGTTGTTACTACTGGTGTTGGTTACGTCAAAGTTGGGTTTCAGCGTGATATGGATAGAATGCCTGAAATTTCAAATAAAATTTATGATGTTCAGATGCAGATAGATCACTTGTATCGAATAGCCTCAGAAGCAGCTGATGGAACGATAGAAAGAGATGATGCTCAAATAGAAGAGTTAAAGCTTTCATTAGAGGCTTTGTTGAATGAGCCAATGGTTACAGTAAGAGAGGGTTTGACGTTTGATTTTCCAGAGGCAGACTCCGTTATTATTGATCCTAAATGTAGACAAGTAAGAGGCTTTGTAGGCGCTAACTGGATTTGCCATGAGATGTATGTATCTCCTGATGAAGTAAAAGAGATATATGGCATAGATATGAAAAACCAGTTTAGATCATATGATATGAAAGGTCGTTTGATGAGCGACAGAAGTAGCTATGAGAGAGCATCTTACGCAGAAGTTGATATAAACGAAAAAGAGGGATTGGTATTACTGTTTGAGATATACGATATAAAAAGTGGATTACAAATGTGTGTTGCTGATGGCTATGACGACTTTTTAAGAGAGCCGTCCTCTCCTGATGTAAAGGTTGAACAATTTTGGCCAATATTTCCATTAGTATTTAATGAAGTAGAGCATAAAGATATTCTTTATCCTCCGTCAGATATTAAATTATTAATGCCAATGCAAAATGAATATAACAGAGCAAGACAAGGTTTGAGAGAACATAGAAGAGCAAACAGACCTAAATATGCTGCACCAGCTGGTATGTTAGAAGATACAGATAAAGAAAAATTAGCAACGCACCCAGCCAATGCAGTTTTAGAATTACAAGCTTTAGCTGCTGGTCAAAAGGTTAATGATGTTATTCAGCCAGTAGCACAGATTGGTATTGATCCTAATTTATACGAAGTCAAAACGTTATTTGACGATGTGCAATTAGTTGTAGGCGCACAAGAAAGTACGTTTGGTGGTGTGTCAAAAGCAACAGCCACAGAAACAAGCATTGCTGAAAGCGCTAGAATGTCATCTTTAGGTGCTAATGTTGATGAGTTAGACTCTTTTATGTCAGAAGTTGCAAGAGCAGCTGGTCAGGTAATGTTGCATCTAATGTCTATTGAGGAAGTTAGAAAAATAGTTGGTCAAGGTGCTGTTTGGCCTGAAATGACTCGTGAAGATATTATGAACGAAGTATTTCTTGAGATAGAAGCTGGATCTACTGGCAAGCCTAACAGAGCAGCTGAACTAGCTAACATAGAACGAATTATGCCATTCTTGTTACAAATTCCTGGCATTGATCCATTATGGTTAGCAAAAGAATTACTGAAGAGATTAGATGATAAGCTTGATGTTACACAAGCCGTTGTCGAAAGCATTCCGTCTATTGTGTCTATGAATCAGTCGCAAGGAGAGGGAACTGGCGATCCAGCGTTACAAGGTTCGCCAGGTGGAGGGGTAAACAATGCGCCTATCCCTAACACAATAAATGGTTCTTCTTTACCACCTATAGGAAATATTAATTAGCTATGGTGTTGAAAGATAGGATCAACATGGATATACTAAATTTAATAATAAGAAAGGACGTATTATGGTCAACGACCTAAAAGAGTCAACATCGTCCGATGACTCAAACAACCAGGACGAACTTGAACTAGAGCAAAATCAAGATCAAGAAGTGCTGTCGTCCAGCACAGAAAGCGAAACTGAAGAAGATTTGTTGTCAGTAGTGCAATCAGCTATTGACGATGAAAAACCTGAAGAAACGGAATCGCAATCCGTGGAGGAAGAAACAGAAGAAGTTGAAACGCAAGAACCTTTAACAGAAGAAACGGAAGAGCAAGTCCTAGAAAACGTACCTTTGCATTTACAACCTAGATTCAAAGAAGTTATTGCTGAAAAGAATGAGTACAAAAAAGGGCATGAGCAATACGAAAAGATCCAAGCATCTTTAAAAGAGATGAAGCTGAGTCCTGAAGAAACTGCTCAAGGCTTGTCAATTATGGGATTAATGAAAAGCAATCCCCAAGCTGCCTTAGAAGCATTACAGCCAATTATTAGCAATTTGCAACAAGTAACTGGCCAAATACTTCCTGATGATATTCAGCAAAAAATTGAAGATGGATATATGGACGAAGATGTAGGTAAAGAGTTAGCTAGAACTAGAGCAGATGTTCAATTGCAGAAAAACGCTAATCAACAAATGTTGAATGAGCAAGAACAATTGAACGCTCAAGAACAAATTAACGTTATTGCTCAATCTGTTACAAGCTGGGAAGATAATGCACGCAAAACTGATCCTGATTTTGAACTCAAACAAGATGAAGTTGACGACAGAGTATCGGCTTTGGTTCGTGAAAGAGGGCGACCTGAAACACCTGAAGATGCAGTAGCTATGGCACAAGAAGCTTATGACACAGTTACCAAGCGTCATCAAAGTAGAATGGGAGTTAAAAAGCCAATACGAAGTTTGTCTGGTGGAAAATTAGGTGGTTCGCCTATGCCAGAGCCTAAGAGTCTTATGGAGGCTGTTCAGAATGCTTTGGCAACTGGAGGATCATAATACTTTAAGGAGCAATAAAAATGGCTTTTTCTTCAGCCGAAATCGCTAATATAGCGAATGCTGCTCTTGACTATTATATAGACAAGGGCAAAGTTTACGCAAACTCACTTCAAGACAAGCCTTTGCTTGCTGCAATGGACAAGTCTGCAAAGACTTTTCCAGGTGGTAAGGAAAACGTTAGTCTAGCAGTAAAAGGCGTATATACCTCAACTGTAGCTGGATATACACATAATGATACTGTGTCATATGCAAATCCAGCCAACATCGAAAGGGTTAATTACCCTTGGAAAGAGCATCATACTGGTATCTCTTTGACATTAACCGAACTTAAAAAGGACGGCATTAGTGTTACAGATAGTTTAGCTGGTGCAAGCACTTCTAATCATAGTGGTAGAGATACTACAGTTTTAGTTAATCTTTTAGAAGATAAGCTAGACGATATGATGGAGGGTTATGCTAGAGGTATGAACACTTTATTATATGGAGATGGAACTGGCGATGCTAATGCGTTAGCTGGTATCAGATCAATTATTGTTGATGATCCGTCAGCAAGTGGAACTACTGTTGGAGGATTATCCACAGTAAGTAATACTTGGTGGAGAAACAGAGCAAATGTGGCAATCGCCAATACTGCCTCTGGTCAAGAGTTAATTGAGTTTCTTCATACAGAAATACGTCAGTTAAAAAGATTTGGAGGCAAGCCAACTATAGCTTTAGCTGGTTCTGCATTTATGGATCGTTTAGCTGATGAAATCAGAAGAAATGGTAACTACAGTAACCAAGGTTTCTCAAAGAACATGGATATTTCTGTAGGCGACATTAGTTATGCTGGATTAAAATTTCAGTATGATCCAACGCTTGATGATTTAACAATTTCAGGAAAAAATCCTGATAAGCGTTGTTATATCATTGATCCGTCCAAGCTTTATTTACATTACATGGACGGCGAAAAAATGAAGCGTCATGCACCAGCAAGACCAGCAACTCAGTATGTTATGTTCCGTGCGATCACAACAACTGCTGTTCTTTGTGCATCACAATTAAACTGTCATGGTGTTTACGAAATAGCGTAAAGCCAATAACCCAATGGGCAAGTGCGTTCTCCAGCTTGCCCATTGATTACAAGGAGGATTAAATGGAACAATTAACTGGCAATATTGCTATAGGTGGCAATCTTGGAAATGTTTTGTATAAAAATTTTATTACAATTCCTGAAGTTGTAATGTTGAGAAACATACATGGCGAAACTTCTGTGTTTAATTTAGCTGTTGTTGGCGATGTGGAAACCGATGATAAAGCTGAAAGAGATAGATTAGGTATTTTATACGGCGATCAGAAAGTAGAAGAAGTGTTTGGGCGTTACGGCGCTTTGCCAAAATCTTTTGAAGATGCACGGATAGATGATGGATATTTAGATAAGCTATATTTGCAAAACAAAGCGAAAAAGCCAGTAAAAAAAGCTAAAGCAAAACCAAAGAGAGCAAGAGATAATAAAGGTCATTTTATTGCAGATGATCCTAAGACTGAAATTAATGAAGCTTATGAAACTGAAACAGAGGAGGTGTCAGATGCCAAAGACTAAAGGTAAGGGAAAAGGCAAAGGTGGAAAAGGTTATTAAATGGCTAGGGGTACAACACTAGCAATATTAATTAATGACTTGCGATCAGAAATCGGTCATTCATTGCAACCAAGTTTAGGTAAATCAACTAGAGATGTGCTTGTAAACGTATTGCAAAGAACACAAAGAAGATTGTGGGAAGATTATGGGTGGCCTTTTCTGCGTGTCATAAGAGATATTGATATATCAACAGATCAAAGATATTACGATTTGCCTAGTGATCTTACCTTTGAGCGAATAGAAAAAGCTGAGTTTAAGCACGGAGATTATTGGACAAAATTAGATTATGGTATTGGGGCAAGGCAATATAATCAGTTTGACTCAGATAGAGGCATAACTTCATATCCAATACAAAATTATGATACGCACGAAAATAATCAAATTGAAATTTGGCCTATCCCATCTACTAATAGTGTATCTAGCACAAAACAAGGTATGGTTAGGTTTCATGGTATAAAGAATTTAGGTGGATTAATAAACGAAACAGACACAGCTGATTTAGACGATCAGCTTATTGTTCTTTATGCAGCTGCTGAAATGTTAACAAGGCAAAAACAAGCAGATGCACAAAACAAATTAGCACAAGCACAAGCACATTATGCGAGATTAAAAGCAAGGTTAGCAAAAAGCGAAACTTTTGTTATCGGTGGTGGCGAACCAGAGGGAATGTATAGACCAAAGAGTCCACCATTAATAGCTACAACTCCGAGCAGTTAAATGGCTTATGTGTTAATTGAGGATTTTAGGGGTGGATTAGATTCAAGAAGATCTAATGTTACGGCTACTCCTGGAACTTTAATTACGCTAAAAAACGCACATATAACAAGAGGTGGAGAAATTGAAAAAAGACCAGCTTTTGTTGAGTTAGCAACTTTACCGTCTAACACAACTGGATTAGCAGCAGCTAATGGTCAGATATATGTTTTTGGTAGTGATGCAGCAAGTAGCGTAACTTTTGCAAGTGGCACGCCAGCTAACGTAAACTATGTAAGGTTACAACACCCATCAGGCACGGCATTAACAAAAGTTTTAGATACAGATTTTTTTGATGGAAGAGTTTATGCCTCTGCACAATTTGCAGATGGTAGGATATTTCATTATTACGATGGAACAAGAATAACAGATTGGTTTGACGGCAGAGCAAGAAATCAATTTTCTGTTACTGGAGGATCTCTTGGAGGCACTTCTGCAACTGGATCATTTACTGTAGCTAGTGGTACGGCTAATCCTGGAGATAATATTCGTGTTGTAAGGGTAAACAATGTCGAGTTGTTTTCTAGTCCAGTAGCACATACTGGCACAGATTCATCTACGGCAACAAACGTAGCTAACGCTATTAATGGTGCTACAACTACTCCTAATTATACAGCTACGGCAAGTGGAGCAGTCGTAACAATAACCTCGGTAACAACTGGTGTTACAGTTAATGGATTTGCTGTAACAGTAGAAGTAGATGGTGCAGTTACTGTGTCAAGTATTAACAATATGTCAGGTGGTGTTGATAATGCTGTAACAAATATAACTGTAAATGGCGTGTCAATTATTAACGCACAAGTACCTTGGGCATCATCTAATTCTAATACAGCGTCATTAATTGCAGATGCTATTAATGAGGCAAATACAACTCCTGAATATGAAGCTACTGCAACTGGTACATTAGTTAATATTATATCCAAAGAAAGTGGTGCGTCATTTAATAATTTTGCTGTTGTTGTAACTGTTTCAGGAAATGTAACAACTGCATTTACAAATAATATTTCTATTATGGACGGAGGAGCAACAAGTAACGCTGTTAATGGCTACACTCCAGGCGCTTTTATCAAGCCAGTAAAAACAAAAATGTATGCTTTGTCAGATTCATTGTTGCATTATAGTGGTGTTAACGATCCTACAGAATTTAACAATTCAAGCGTTGGTGCTGGGTTTATAAATTTATCTAATAATGCTAGTGGATCAGAGTCATTACAAGCTATGGCAAGTTATTATTCTAACCTTGCAGTATTTGCAAAAGAGGCAATACAAATATGGTTTGTGTCAGCAGATGATGCGCAAAATAGTCAAATACAAGTGTTAAACAATACTGGTACAATATCTCCACAAAGCGTTATTGAGTTTGGCGACAATGATGTTTTTTATTTAAGTGAATCAGGTATTAGAAGTTTGCGAGCAAGAGATAGTTCTAACGCTGCTTTTGTTGGAGATATTGGCAATCCTATTGATGACACTATATTAACTGCTATTGCGTCTGATAGAGATGCAGCTATAAATGCACAAGCTATACTTGATCCAAAGAACGGCAGATACTTGATTGCTATTGGATCAACTGTTTTTGTTTTTAGCTACTTTCCATCAAGCAAAGTTAGTGCGTGGTCAACGTATGAACCTGGATTTGTTATAGATAATTGGGCGTATGATAGCGAACAAGTTTTATGTAGAAGTGGCAATAAATTATTTTCATTAGGTGGTGCAAGTGGTCAGACATACGATAGTAGCACAGTAGAAATACAGTTACCATTTTTAGACGCATCACAACCAGCTACCAGCAAAGATTTTACTGGGATTGATATGGCTTGCACTAATCAATGGCAAGTTTTTGTAGCAACTGATCCAACTGATATAAATACAAACGAAGAAATAGCAACAATAGACAGAACAACATATGGATTAGGCCGAGCAACATTTACTGGTTATTCAACACATTTAGCACCAAAGCTAATTTGCACTTCTGCTGGGGCAGCAAAGATAGGCAATCTAGCGTTACATTACGATATGAGTGAGCAAGGCTAATGATTTGGGAAGAGGGAACAATAGGCAACATTTATAATGTAGCTATGAATATGAGGCAAAAAGACTATGAAGAGATAGTGGCGTTATCTTTTTGCGAAAATAGAAAAGAATTAGCAGATCAATTAGCTAGAACTTGGGCAAGTCATAAGACAACAATTGTTTGTGGAACAAAAGAACATGGGGCAATAGCTGCATTTACTTATGTGCCAATGCGTAAAGGTGTGTGGAATTTGGGGTTATTTGCGACCAACAATTTTCAAAAAATTCACTTATCCCTTACAAAGCTAGTTATAAATAGTATAATACCAGTATTAGATAAAGCCAAAGCACATAGAGTAGAGGCACAATCTATTGATGGTTACGAAACAGTACATAATTGGTTGAGGTTTTTGGGATTAGACGAAGAAAGCGTACTTAAAAAATACGGAAGAAACGGAGAAGATTTTATTAACTTTGCATGGGTACGAGGCGATGAACAGCATAACGTATCTTGGATTAGAAGAGGAGAAGTAGCGTAATGTGTATGGGTGGTGGTGGCGATGGTGGTGCAGCCGAAAGAGCCAGAAAACAAGAAGAAGAAAGACAAGCTAGAATTAGAAAAGGCAACGAAGAAATAAACACAGCCTTTGCTAAATTTGATGATGATTTTTACAATCAACAAACACAAAACTATCTTGATTATGCAAATCCACAATTAACAGATCAATTTAATGAAGCTGCAAAAGAATTAACACTATCTTTAGCTAACGCTGGTTTGCTTAATAGTTCTGTAGGAGCGCAAAAAAGAGCAGCTTTAGACAAAAAGTTAGATTTACAGAAAAAGGCTATTGCTGATAAAGGTAATGAATATTCTCTGCAATCAAGAAAAGGCGTTGATGCAGCAAGAAGCGATCTACAAAATCAAAATATGAATTTAGCTAATCCAACATTGATAGCGCAAAATGCAGCATTAAGAGCGCAATCAATAAATGAATTACCAGCTTATCAGCCGTTACTTGAGTTGTTTGCAGATGCTACAGATGGAATAGCTACACAAGCAGCGTTAGAGCGTAGAGGTATGAATAGATACGATACTGGGTTGTTTACTCCAAAAAGCAGTCAGAGGGTTATTAGTTAATGTATGTAGGAGATATAAAATCATATGTTATGGCTGATGCAATAAATTTGATGACAATATCAAATTGGCACAAATCATATAAGCCAAATGACGTTAGTCGTTACATATGTACTCCAATAATGAATGACAGAGCAATGTGGTATTTCGATGATGAAGAGGGAACACTACAAGGTTTTTTAACTTGGGCGTTTTTAGATAAAGATGCTGAAGAAGCGTATTTAAATAAATCAAGGCCATTAGAATGGGAAGATTGGAATAGATTAGAGGGCAATCTTTGGATCATTGATATGATTGCCCCATATGGAAATGTTTTGGAAATGGTAAGGCAATCTAAAAAATGGTTTGAAGATACGTTTGGAGAAACACATAGCGTTGCTTACTTCAAGCGTAATAGCAAAAGGATTGGTCATATTAAACGTAAATTTGTTTATCATTGAGGAGTAAAGCATGAATAGTGATAGCGATTCAACTGGCAACGCAGAAGATTATAACAGCTTAGAAGTTACTGATGTTGGATCTCCAACTAATACCGATGGTGGCGAAAATGATATGCAGCCTATGCGTGTCGATCCAAACATTGCACTTAATGCTGCAAGAAAAGAAAGAGCAGAGGCGTTAGCACAAAAGCAAAAACAATTAACAGATGCTTTTAGTGCGTTTGGCGATGATTATTATAATGATCTATCTTCTGCTTACACAGATTTTCAAACTCCGTTGTTATCTTCAGCGTATGATGATGCACAACGAGGCGTTTACGATGGATTCAAAGCTAAAGGTATATTAACGCAAGCAGAAGTAGATGCTGGGTTAGGAGATTTACTTACGCAAAAAACAATTGATTCATCAAATATTATGTCAGGTGCATCTGATTATGTTCAGGCAAAAAAAGATGAAGTGGCAAAAAAACAACAATCCTTGGGAGATGCTTTGTCATCTATGGCTGGTGGAGCAACTACGCTTGATGAAATTAACAAACAAACAGAAGATATAAAAGCGTTTGATTTTAGCAAAGATGTAGAAAAATTAAAGCCAGCTGCTGCAAAAACAGCATTAACGTTTTTTGACGGATTTACAAAAATCCCGTTAAGCCAAGCACCAGTAGAAAATGTTGCACCAGTTTCAACGTCAGGAGCAGCGCAAACTGGAAGTATAACTCCAGCATATTCATATACTGGTATTAACGATCCATTTAGAGGGTCAAGATCAAGGGTGGTGTCATAATGTGTAATCCAACTTTAGCTTTAGCCATAGGAGCGCAAGTAGCTGGTACAGTAGTTCAAAACCAAGCATCTAAAAGAGCGCAACGAGCAAGAAACGAGGCAATTGCAAATAACAATGCAACTAGAATGGGGTTAGAAGATGAAGCTAGGCTTGCAATTGACACTAGCAAAAATATGTTTGGTCAGGATCAATTTGATGCTGGTAATCAAGCATCGCAAGATAAATTTGCTAAGTTATATAATGATACAATTAATATTCCTAATTACTCCATACCAAATGTAGGTTCTGCACCGAGAGTAGTGCAAGATACTATAAATAATGAAATGGCAAAAGCAGCTGCTTTTAACAAACAACAAGGAGAGGCAAAGGCAAAACTTGCATCACTTGGAGATTATTTAGCTACACAAGTTAATCCACAATTTAGCAGATCATCTGAAACTGGTCAGATGATTGGTAACTTTATACAAGGCCAAGGTAATGTTCTTGATATGGAATTAAAAGCAGCAGAGAAGAAAGCAATTAGTCCTCTAGCACAAATTTTATCTGGAAGTGGTCAAGCTGCTATGGGTAGTGGATTAACAAAGGTGTGAGGGTAGAATATGTCAACAAAATACAATCAACTATATAACAATCCAGCATTAACTAGAGCATTTAGTAATATTGCAAATACGTTGATTGGTAGTGCTAGTGATGATGCAGCTATTGCAAGAGCAAATTATTTAAGAAGCCAAACTAAAGGCCAAGATTTGAAAAATCAAGCCATGACTGGATTACAGAAATCTATAGAGCCAACCACAAATGTTATATCTAATAATATTTTGAGGAGTTTTACTGGCCAACCTAATGCACAATTTAATCAATCAGGTCTACCAATTGTAGATGGTGGTAATAAGAGTATGTCAGTAACAGGCAATATCGATGTTAGGCCACCAGCTAATATGACTCAAGAAAATTACTCAAACGTTGCAAGGACAATGCTTGGAGATTTAACATTTAAGCCAAATCAATTTGCTAGTGCGTTAAACACACTTGGAACAACAGAAAGAGAGAAGCTAGCACAGAATCTTATTACTTCAGGCAATCCTGATGATAGGCGTGCTGGATTTAATTTACTTGGCAAGAGTCCTGGGCAATTTTTTGACGCTGGATCAGCTAAGTATGCCACAGACAAAAAAACAGAAGTAGGCATGAACAAAAACAAGCTTGATGCACAAGTTAAAAAAGAAATTGGATTAGATAAAAACGAAAAAGTTTTTGAAATAACAAAATACAAATTTGATAACAGAGATATAAGCATAGCTGTTGGCAAAGACAAACAAGTATTTCTTGATGCAGCTACTGGTAAAAAACTTGGCATTCCACCACAAACAATAAATGGCGAAGAAGTTTATGTCTTAGACGGCAAGCAATCTCCTAATAAAGTAGTTGTAAAAGTTGGCAAATCCGATGTTTATTTAAACGAAGAAACAGCTAAAGCTATAGGCGTGCCAAAGAATAGCGAGGGCAAATATGTTATTAAGGGCAAGGGATTTGCTGATGAAAAAGGTGATGGATCAGGTATCAAAGGAAACATAATAAAAATTTTTGATACTGAATTTAAAAAGTATGCAGATTACGAAAAGTTTCCTGGTAAAAATAAAACAAGATTTCAAAAAATATTACAGAAAATTGTTGAATCTAAATTAAAAAATAGCAAGGAGTCATTTCAGCAAGTATTTATAAAAGAAGTTTCTCCAATTATAGGTATGGGAACAACCGAAATTACAGAAGGCACAAACTTTTTTATACCTACTTATTTTTTCGTAAATTTTTCAAAACAATTAGCCAATGGTAGACCAGCTGCACAAATACAAAAAGATTTGCAAGATGATTTAGGTTATTCTGAAGATCAAGCAAAAAGAGCCATAGAACAAATGTTAGGTGGCTAACATGAGTAAGTATAGCTTAGATACATTTGGAAGTGGCGTTTACGAAACAGAAGAGAAAGTTACAAATCAATCTGTAAAGCCAAATAAATATAGCTTAGATACTTTTGGTCAAGGCATTTACGAAAACGACAATCAAATTACAACTCCAGTAGTGCCTAACAACGTTGTAAATCAAACTATTGAGCCAAACCCAATGTCAAATACATTTAGTAATGTAATGCAAGGTATGGAACAAAACGATCAGCGAGGTATGTTCGAGCCAAAGCCAGTATTAGATAATGCTGGATCTCCAATAGATATAAACAGACCAATAGTATTTGACGATCAGGGCAATCCACAAACAGAAATGGGAATGACTATTGATGCAGCTGAATTAGGCTATCCGTTTAAACCTGGGCAAAGGTTTGTAAACATACCTACAGTTATTGATGGCGTGCCAATGTCAGGCGATGCTGCATTACAGTTAACTAAAGAAAAAATAAACAATAATACTTTAGACGCATCACAATTTCCAATGTTTGATTCCGTTGACAAAGCTACAGCTGGTTCAATAGATAGATCAAAAAAGATAGCTGAGTTACGCAAAGACGATAT
>VMHT01072012.1_pt1 | contig 16431 bp, 11 predicted proteins | sample 4693611 | NCBI WGS metagenome assembly VMHT01 (sample SAMN12280063, study PRJNA550983) | marine metagenome | isolation source: seawater sampled from same location over 5 years 0.02-0.2 micron viral filtrate | place: USA: collected off the coast of southern California halfway between the port... ... | reverse complement strand
ACCTTTTTGACCTTTATCACCTTGTCCGCCTTGGGCACCTTGAGCACCTTGCGGTCCTTGTCCACCAATTTCACCTTTTTGACCTTTACTACCTTGAGGTCCTGTGGTACCTGTTGGTCCTGTTGTGCCTTGTGGTCCTGTAGCACCTTGCGTTCCTTGTGTTCCTTGTGGGCCAGTACCACCTTGTGGTCCTGTTGCACCTGTGGCACCTTTCTGTCCTTGTGGGCCAGTAGCACCTGTTGGGCCAGTTGCACCTGTGGCTCCTTTATCACCTTGTGCTCCTTGCGTTCCTTGTGTTCCTTGTGGACCTGTGGCACCAGTTGCACCTTGACCACCTTGTGGACCTGTTCCACCTTGGGCACCGATTTCGCCCTTTTGTCCTTTTGTTCCTTGAGCACCTGTATTACCCTGAGGACCTTGTGGACCTGTGGACATATTTACCCATTGATAATCTGTTCCATTCCATTGTAATACTTCTAAATTACTAGCAGTACTGGTATTTAAATGACTGTCTACTCTGGCATTTGTATAATATAAATTTGTTCCTTCACTTAAATCTGTTGTGCTTCTTGTACTTAATGCCGCGGCTTGTAGTTTACCACTTGCATCAAATAATACTGTTGTTCCTGGACCTGTGATTGAACTGTTAAATATTGCACCGGAACTAAATGTTTTTACACCTGCTATTGTTTGAGCACCGCTGGTTCTAACAACTGAACTATCAACTGCTAATGAAACAGCACCACTAGTACCGCCACCTTGTAATCCGTCTCCAGCAGTTACACTCTCTATGTCACCTGCGTCATTTGTAAAACTAATAACACCTGTAGAGTTATCGTAACTTAAATCACCACTAACACTAATAGCACCTCTGGCTCTAGCATCTGTGTAATATAAATTTGTTGAGCCTTCTGAAAGATCATCTGTATCAGCCGCCGCTATTCTAACGTCCGCTCTTGCATCTGCTCTTGCATTTGTGTAATATAAATTTGAACCTTCGCTAATTGCACTGGTTGTTGTAGGACCGTTGACTGTAAGTGTTGTTCCTGTAACACTTGTGGTAATATTTGTACCACCTGCAATAGTTAGGGTATCATTATTTGTGCTTACACTAAATGAACCTGAATCTCCTGCAACGGTTCCAATCTTAGCAGTCTGGCTACCTCTGTCAGTATTTGTAATTGTTATAACATCACTTGCTGTACTAACAGATATACCTGTTGAAGCACCGACTGTAGCAAAGTCAAAATAGGAACCCGAATCTCTTAAATATACAGGCTCACCACTACTTGCTGAAGGTGATGTTTGAACGTTTTTATTAACACCGCCATTGGGTGCTAATTGGAATGACTGTCCGCCTACACTTGCATAAAGTGTATTATTCTTCATCCATAATGCACTATCTGGTGCATCACCGTCACCAAACACATCATTATTAGAAGTTGCATCTGCTAAAGGTTCTGTGTTAGCAGAATAATTTTTAAAAGTTATATGTCCTAATGCTATACCTGAGTTGCCTGTGCTTCTTAATAATACTCTGTTTGCACTTGCACCACTGTCATTTAATTGATCTCTAACTATAAACGATGAACCAGATTGTGATCTACCAATATCAAGTATTATATTTTGTTTTGCGTTTATGTTCATATCTAATGATGATAAACTAGTAATATTATTATCGGTAGTACCGCCATTATCAAATAGTATTGTACCGTTGTCATCAAATCTTAAATGTGTTTCACTAAGGCTTGAACTTCCAATACTTAAACTACCACCTGTGTTAATAACAGGAGATGTACTTGCATTAAATGTTAATTGCTGGCTTACTGTTTGTCCACTACCGCTTGTTCTTAGTACTGTTGAATCTACTGCAAATGTTCTATCTGCGGCTAATGTTCCGCCTCCACTTAATCCGTCACCTGCAATAAGTTGCCTACTGTTTAATGTAGCAATATTATTTGTATTTTGTGTAATTTTTGTTCCAGCACTTGCATCATCATTTAATGCCGCCGCTAATTCGTTAAGTGTATTAAGTGTTCCTGGTGCGCCATCTATTAAACTTGTTATTGCTGTTTCTACATAAGCAGTTGAGGCCGCTTTAGTTGAATTATCACCAGCAACATAATTGCCGCCTGATGCACTAGGCATAGTTAATGCAGGTACAATTACTGTACCATCAAATGTTTTGGTACCTGATATAGTCTGGTTGCCTGTTCTTCTAACAACTGAACCGTCTACTGCTATACTACCAGTACCGCTTGTATAATCTATTCCATCGCCTTGTGATAAACTGCCTCTTGCAGAACTTGTAAAGTTTGTAACAGCACTTGAAGTAATACTAATTGCTACGTTTGTTGCCGCTGTTAGTTGTCCTCTGGAGTTGACTGTAAATGTTCCTACTTTATTAGCATCACCATAGACACCTGCGCCTACTCCTGTGTTCGTAATCTTAATTTCACCACTGCTTGTAATATTTGCTGGTGTGGCCGTAATACCATCTCCTGCATACACATCTGTGAGTGTACCAGGTGCATTAGATTGCACCCATGCTGTTGTGGCAACATGTGTACTGCTGTTACTGCCTGCAACTGTATTTGCTCTTAATGCCCCATTAAATGTGATATCTTTTTCTACAGTACTTAAAATACTAAATGCACCGTTATTTTTATCATAGCCAATTGATTGTCCTGAGTCTCCGGCAAAGTGTTCTCTTAATTGAGTCGGAGTAGGTCCTGTATAAGTAATTACGCCTGTACTACTATTATATGCTATGCTACCATCATTAGTACCGGATTCTGTTGCTGATATTAAACCGCGTACTTCTGCGTCTGTTCTTTCTGTGAAACTAAACACACCTGTTGTACTATTGTATGCTAAGTCGCCACTTACTGAAAGTAATGCTCTTGCTTCTGCATTAAAGTCTGTAACTTGCGTATGTGGAATTGCTATATTTACTGATGAAGCACTTGTTATTTGCCCTTGGGCATTTACTGCCACTTGTGGAACTGCTGTTGCACTTCCGTATGTAGCGGCACTGACGCCACTGTTAGTAATGCTTATTGCACCACTACTTAATGTAATACCGGTACTACCACTAAAATGTGCTCTTACTTCTGCGGCACTTGGACCTGTGTATGTTAGTACACCAGTACTATCGTTATATGCTAAACTTCCGTCGCCACCTGCATCTGTAACAGTTAATGAACCGGCAATAGGTGCTGATGTTGTAAGAACGTTGCCTTCCCAACTTACTGTTGCGTTTGCTGTACCATGGCTAAGTTGCAACGTGGCAGTTCCGGCGGCTTGATTATTATTGATAATAATCTTATCATCGTTTATTCTAAGTTCTTCACTGCTGTTTATTATCGGATCACCGTTGAATACGATATCACCCGGGGATCTAAATATACCTTTTTTGTCTGCCATTAATTACTCCGATTGCAACATTGCTTTAACATATTTATCAGATTATGGTATATTTTCTTGCGTACAAAAAAAAGCACCTTCCGAAGAAGGTGCTTAATTCGTTTAAGTAAAACTAATACTTACTTGAATGAGACGTTTGATAGTCCAATTTCACCTAAGTAGTCAGCCGCGTTACCCAATGAACTTGCTGTGTTAGTAAGTTCTAAGTAACCGTATCTTGTCATAAATGACACGACAGGCTCAAAACTGCTTGGATCCATAACTGGACCTGTGCTCATTAATGGAATGTAAGGACAGTAGAATGCTGGAGCATCTGTTTCAGATGAACCTTTATATCCTACTAGTACTGGAGTTCCGTCTACCGCATAGTTGTCAACAAATACTTTAACAGTACCGTTTAATGTACCTACAAACTTAGAGTTTGTTGGAGCATCAAAAGGACCTTCTGTACTTCTAACAAATGTTGAAGTTGTTGCAGATTGTAGTATTGTTAAAGCCTGTGGACTTACAACAATATAGTTACCTGCGCCTCTTCTTGTTCTAGCGGCAATCAAGTTTGCAACTCTGTTGATAAGAATTGCCAAAATTGCGTGTCTTTCACCGATATATGTTTGAGTACCTGTGATTCCGCTGTTGAAGTCTAAAGTGTCAACTGTTGGAGCAAGTGCTCTTAACTTTGCTAACATCTCTTGGTCGATTTCAACTGCAATTTCTTGTGCTAATGCCTGCATAATTTCTGCTTCGATGTCTACACCGTGCATTGCGTTGGCGTCTTGAGCAGATTCAAAAGTCCATCTTGCTGATAGACGTCTTGTTTTTGCTTCGACTGTTTGTTTGAGGATTTGAATAGACATTTTGCTACCCGCTGTTCCTTCACTACTTGCAGTAGCATCAGGATTTCCTGAATATGCTGTTGCTAGTGCGAAAGGACTAAGTGCTTCCTGTCCTGCTGTTACTGAGTCTTTAGACTCTGCGTATCTTACCCTTAATGTGTGGATTTGTCCTACTGGTCCACTCATTGGTTGCACACCAAGTAATTCGTTGGCGATCAAAGAAGGCATAACCCTTCTAATCAATGGTAGCATAACTTTGTTAAGTGATGCAACGTTTCCTGCCATTGTTGACCCTGCTGTCGCTGATTCTTGTAATTGAGTTTTTGCATTTTCTAAAATTACGTCCATTGTAGACTTTTTAGAACCTTGCAACCCTTCAAGAAGAGCGTCCTTGGTTGCGGACCAATTTGATTCAAATAATGCTTCTGCCATTATAATCTCCTAATTATTTAAGTCCGGCTAGTTTTCTGATTTCGTCTATAGCGACTACATCAACTAATTCGCTGTCTGGGCCGGTTTGTCCGTCCAACGATCTATTACCAGTGTGTTCTGTCTTCACTGATTCACTAATAACTTCTTTCTTAGTTCTTACAGAACCTTCTTCGTTCATAACACTTGGAAGGTACTTGTTAAATGATTCTTCAAGTTTCTCTGTCTTTACTGTTTCTAGAAGTTCTGTCATAAGTTCTTTTTTGTCCTTACTTAAAGGTGCAATTAAATCACTTAAGACATTGTTTCTGTTGTATCTATCTTCTGCTATTCGCAATTTAGATTCAACTAATTTCTTCTGCTCAGAACTTTTGTTTGCGGTAGCCTTGGCTTCATCAATCTTGGATTTTAATCCAGTAATTGTTGATTTGAGTTTTCTAACTTCTGTATTTTCATTTAAATACGAAGTAGCATACTCGCCTGCCATCGCTTCAAAAATTCTTCTACCAAATTCATTTTCACGAGCCTTAGTAATATCTTCTTTAAATTGTGATACTTCACTTTTTAATGAAGATGAAATAGTTTGTTCAACTTTTTCTGCGGCTCTTCTAATAAACTCTTTTTTAGCATCCGCAAGTTGCTCTCTTCCTTCGCGAACTAACTGAACTTTCTTCTCTGCTAGTTCTCGCTTATCGGAGTGGAACTCACGAATTTCATCAGCAACTGCTTCAAGAACAAAGTTTTCAAGTTTAGCAAAGTTTTCACTTTGTGCATTTCTATCTTCTTTGAGTTCCTTGATTTCGTTGGCTAATGTTTCTGAAACGAATTTATTTAAAACGTCAGTGTGTTGACCGACTGCTTTTTTATAATTAACTCTTTCAGCAATAGTTGCCTTCTTATCTTCTGCAAGTTCTTTCAATTCCTCTTCTAAGTTTTGAGTAATGAATGTGTCCATTGCTTCTACTATTTGACCTTTGTCATGTTCGAATCTCTGTGCAAATTCTTCTCTTAACTCAGCAGTGATTTCATCTCTTGCTTCAGCAAGGCGTGTTTCCCATGCTTCTTGTATGTTGACTCTAGTCTCTTCAGACAAGTCACCATTTTCAAGAAGTTCTACGAATTTATCCGCCATGTGCTTTCTCCTATTTGAGTTCCAATTCACGAATGAAGTTTTCCATCATTCGTGCAAGGTGTTTTTGTGCGTTTCTGTCACTTTTTGTTATTTCACGAGCGGCTTCAAATATTTGAGCGCCGCCACGCATATTAAATAAACTTTCGTAAATGGCTTTAGGGTAGGCATCTGGGGCACTTGGTTGTGCTACGATGTCAACAGTTACTATATCAAAATCGCTTACCCTACCGCTTTCATTTACATTGCCACTACCTCTACTGCTAACGCCTAATTTGGCGCCACCTTTTAGTAATGCTTCAGCAATCTTACCCATTGGAGTATCCAATATTTTAAGTTTACCAAAGCCATCTGCGCCTTCACAACGCATATCAGTAATCATGTGGCTTACTCTATCTAAATTAATTTGTAATTCTGCTGGGTGATCCAACTCGCCTAAAACAGTTTCGCCAGTTTGAATTCTTTTACCAATTGATTCTACAGCAGTCTGTATTTCTTCTTTTGGATAAACTCTTCCATTCTGGTTCTTAACTTCGCCTTGTATAAACAGACCGCTCATCATCATATCTTTGCCATCCTTAGATGACTCAACTATGATATTTGCTTTATCTGGACTATAGTATTCGAATAACTGTCTTGACATTATGTCTCCCTAAATTACTTAACTTTTCCTGCTATAGGACTCTCTGATTTCTCAGCATTTACTTTTGCTGGGGAAACAGATGCTGGTTTTTCGCCAATGTTATCACTTGATGGATTATCTTTGGCTGAATCTCCTTTTTTACCCTCTGCACCGTCTTTACCAAAAAGTTCTTTTTCGTCTGTTCCGAAATTTTCTTTCTTTGGAAATTTAGGTGATGCGTCGTGGTCTGCACTTGAGTCATTTTTAGCAGATTGATTTTTACTAAAATTAGTTGCTTCTTCTAATTCTTCATCAGCAACTTCTTCATCTAAGTCAATTTCTTCTTCAAAAGATTCCATTTCCATTTCATCTTCTAAATCTGCTTCAGCATCGTCGGCTTTTTCGCCGTCTTCGTCTGACATTAACTTTTCAAATTCTGCTTTAAGTTCGTCTAGTTGTGCTTCTAAATCATCAACTCTATCTTCGACTTCTTCGTCTTCAGACTCTTCTTCACCGTCCATTTCCATATCCATTTCTGGTTCCATTTCGTCTTCTTCTTCGTTGACTCCTGATTCATCAGCAATAACGTCTGCTTCTACTTCATCGTAGAAGTCTTCACTTGGTGAACCTGCTACAGTTTCTTCTACAGCCTCATCGTCTGATTCAACAGTTTCTTCAACTGCTTCTTCATCGGATTCTTCTGCTTCTTCAACTGCTTCTTCAGATTCAGATTCTTCTTCAACAACTTCGTTGTCGATTGCTTCTTCTAGAGCATCTTTATCTAAGAGATCTTCATAAATCTCTCTGGACTTCTCTACCATAAAACTATGTAACAAGTCTTTGGCTTGAGCATCGTCCTCTGCTAAAAGATGTTCCAGTACTTGTTCTAAAACACTTTTATCTGACATCGTAATTTCTCCTTTAAACTCAGGCAACGCCTGATATATCGTAATTGTATTTAATAGTAATCTACTGTTTTATGTAAAAAACGGTGTTTTTTTGAGGTATTTTAGTTAAAACAAGTTATAAAGAACGAGTTTTAACTGCCTCTATGATGTGATCTGCATACATTCTATGTGCGTATGGACTGTTATGATTGCTTACTGGATAGTGTGTAGTTTCGTTTCCTTGTTCGTCTAAGTGCTTTGGATTATGTTGAGCATAGTATCCTGCACCATTTTGTAACAAGTATTTATCAGGTATGAAGTCCCAATTAAAACTGCCTATTTGGTGATGATCCTCTATCAAACCCGTTTTATCAAACTCACTGAATTCGAAGGTATTAGGGGAGAATAAAAACGGCACATTATGATTTAATATACTAAGTAAACCGCTTTGTAATACATAGTAATCATTGTGTGCTTTTATGTTTTCGTCAAACACATAGTATGCATAGTCTTTTAGTGCATTTACTCTGTCTTCGTCTATGTGATGATAACGTCTTGCTTCTTGGCTTATAACTGTGTAAATGCTGTCGCACCAAATTTGCGGGTCATATGTTTTGCCATAGTTTATATGGTGTTCATGATCAAAGTGATCCCAATCAAAGTCACCAAAGCAAATTTGATCATATGCTTTGTTATGATCGTATGTGTTATCTAAGTCTTTGAGTATTTCGAATCTGTTTACACCAGTTGCATTAATGATCATCAAATCTGGTTGTAAGTGTTCTAGTGCATAGTCTATCTGCGTACGAATACCAAAGTTACTCATACCGCATCGTGCTAAATTAATGTAATTGTAGCCTAGATGTTTTGCTACCAAGTAGCCATATTCAAAATTGGGATAGAGTGGATCGCGGCAACTCCAACTGCAACCGCAAACAACAAGGGTCTTCATTTAATTATAGTAAGCCGCCTGCTCCGCCACCATCAACTGGTTTGGCATACATCACAGAAGCAAGTTTTTTATGACTTTCTGCTTCTGCTTTTTTGAGTTCTCTAATTTTTCTCAATTTGCCTAACTCTTCTAAACTCAACATCTTTTTTCTAGTGTCAGTTTTATGCCTTTGCTGTATAGTGTCTTTTGCCGGCTCGTAAAATTCTCTTAATTTCATATTATACTCCTAAGTTACCGCCTTCATCACCAAGTTCACCTAATGCATCTACTCCACTAGCATCAGGAGTATCAACTGGTCCCATGTCTATTGGTGCTGTAGTAACATCGCCGCCTGGTTGCGGTCTTACACCTACTTGACGCAAGTCTGCTGATGTTGTATCATCTACAGCATCTACATCAAATGCGTTTTCTTCTGCCCACAGTAATTCGTTCTTTCTTATTTCGTCTTCGCTTAGACCTAAGTACTTAGCAAGTTTGAACTGAGTAGACAAGTAAGGTATGCCTTCTAGTGTTCCAAACAGTTGTGTTCTTGCTTGGTCTAATTCTAGTTCTCTGTAAGAACTGAAGTTTTGTGGTTCTGCAAATGAAATGTCAAATAAACTGTTGTCTACTTCTACACCACTTGCTCTTAAATATACTTTGAATTCTTCATTCATGCTTTTTATGATCTGTCTTTGCAGTCTTTCGCAGTACTTGGCAAATCTATATTCCTGTATGTATGCAACACCAACCTTACCATCGTTATAAGGTGCTGAACCATCATCTGGTCCTGTTGGCAAGTAACTGCTAGGTATTCTCAAACCTCTAATCAGTTTGTTGTTGAAAAACTTAAGGTCATCAATTTCACCTAAGTTACTACCGCCTGGTAGTGTGTCAACTTTACTACCTCTACCATCTGCCGTTTGTGCAAAGAAGTAATCTTCCAACATGCTCATTGGATTGTAACTGCTGTCTGCAATGTTTTGTCCGCCACCTGTTTTGTTAGGAATACGTTTTTGTTGTACTTCGTATCTAACACGTTCTAAGTATTGTTGTGCTTTGTGCGGTGGCATGTTACCTACATCAATAAAGAACACACGTCTTTCTGGTGCTCTGTGTACACGATAGATAATAATTGCATCTTCTAATAATTCTTTTTGTTTGTAAACTTTAAAAATAGGATCTAGTATGCTGTTACCAAACGGCCAAGTTGTTTCCATACCTTCGCTCATGCTGATGTGTAAAACATGTTGTGCATCAACTGGCATTGCATTATTGGCATCTGGTCCATATCCTGAACTACTGCTTTTAAATCCTGCACTTGATTGCGGATTAGTGTAGTCACTCATAATTGCACCTGAACCATATGGTCTATCTTGATTAGGTGAAACACTGGTTGCCGCTAAATCTTTTAAATGTAGATCTAAATTTTTAATAAAGTACTGTTCAATCTTTTTACCATTGCTTTCGTTTACTAAAACTTTTTCTACTTGGTAAGGATCTACCCAGTAAAGTTTTTTAGTTTCTGGGTCTCTTACAAATAACTGGTCTCCGTATTTTAATGTGCTACGGAAAATTTTAAATATACGTCTTGGAAGTTCATTTAGTTTGCACCATTTCTGTAATCCTTGTTGTATAACTTTTACTTCTGGGTTACTAGGAGTATCATTATACTCTACTTTGAATGGTAATTTTGTATCTTCTTCTTGCGTACAAAATTCTGCTATAATATCTAATGCGGCATTGATTTCTAAATCTCTATCCATTGCATCATACTGATAGTATCGCATGACCCTATCAGGTGATCCGCTGTAAACTTCTGGTAGCCAACTGCTGTATCTACTAGCATACATGTCTGCTTTACCGTCATTGCCTTGTACGCCTGAAGGTAAACCTGCGTTATCTACCGGATTAAAAAACTTTTTCCAACTCATATATTTCTCGTATTAGTTATAATACTATATTTATCTCTTGATGTCAATCGGAATGATTGTTGTGGCTGGATTAACCTGAGTTGTCTTGGATTATTGCACCTGTAAGCGACTTCTGTGTTGTAATTAGTTCCATCAGATTATTTAATAACTCTTTGCTAAGATTTGTGTCTCGTAGAGCATTGATACCACTTCTAAGTTCATTAAATTCTGTATTAGTTAAAACTGCATTGCCGCCGCCCTCTTCTGTATCCGAGGACATCATTTTTTCTAATGTTGTTTTAAGCAACTCGTTGTATTCTTTTTGACCATAACTTTTCATGTCTGCTGACTCCATGAACGTTTTGTAATCGTCGCCTTTTAAATCTTTATAATATTCAGAAAAATTTAAGTCTTTATTATTCATCATAGTTTTAAATCTGTCTACGTTAAGACCATAGGATTGGACGTCAAACCCACTTGCTCTTAAATTTGTTTGACCCAAGTTTGCATCATATATTTCCTGTAATCTATTTAATACCCTATTTGCTTCTGCTGTGTTATCTTCATCAACGTCATTATTCAGTATTAGTGTACCGTTATTAATATCTTCTAGAACATTATTCATATCAGAAGTATAATTTTGCCTCATTAACTGCCCTGTTTTAAAATCAAGTCCCAATGCATCTGCTTGATCAACAAAATCAAATACAGTATCTTTGGAACTATCGTTGAATGCTTGTACAAGTTTGATTCTTTCTTCTAGCATTGCTAACACTTTGTCTGCTTGTACCTTATCTACATCTTCTCTATAATCGAAATTTGTACCGTAACCTTCAAAATAAGATTCAAACATTTCTTGAAATCCATCTTGGAAATTATTCATGGCACCAACTGCTCGTTTTTGATTAAATGCTGTTTGTTCTTTGAATGCTACACCTCTTGATAAAGGTATCATTTTGTTAATATCGTCTTCTGAGATGTTAAGTCTTTTTGCTTCTTCTACTATACCTCCAAACATTATTTGGCTAGTTTTTTCTCTTTCAGTACCAGATAAATCACCTGCATGTAAACCAAATTCAGATGCACCTATGTCGCCTTTGACAAATCGTCTTGCTTGTATTTCGTGTGCTGAATTCTTGAATAATATTCCACCTGTGGCATCATATATGCCCATCATTAGTTCGTCTACGAAACTTCTAAAGAAATCAGATAATGTCTGTATAAACGTTCCTTTTTCCAATGCCTTTCTTAAACCGTCGCCTATGTTTTCGGCTAATCCATTAATGTTACTTGAGAATTTTTTTCTTGCGGCTTCTAAATCATCAGCATCTGTATCAGCACCAGTCATTAATTTAATATAGGACATAAAATCAGCCACTACATCATATACGTCCGAGTTTCTGCCAAATATATTAGATGTTAAATCTAAAATACTTTCAGACATAGCCTCTATACCTTGAGTCACGTCATACATTCCATCTTCTGCTTTGCTAAAACCTAGCATAGATAGTAGTGCAGTTTTACCAAAGTCACCAATTGATGATGTTGCTTGGTTAACCACAAATCCTAAACTATTAAATGTTCTTAATAAACTTTGTCTTTCTTCGTCGGGTTCTAATCTCATGGCATTGATCATTTCGTTAGTCAACCTGTTTGCATTTTTCTGCATTTGTTGTATTGTCGCCGCACCGCCTATACCTGCTCTTTGCATATTGTTAATAGTTGCTTGTTGCTCGTCTGACAAGTTTCTCATCATCATCATGATGTCATATCCTAAGTTAGCACTCATCTCACCATTTTGTAAGAAGTTTGCTGATTCGTTACCAACCATAACTAATAATTCTGGTAACACTTGCCCCATTTCTACAAATTCATCTGATAGACCAGTTGCTCCTTTGGATATGGATTCAAATAGAGGATTTATTAAATCTTCGCCGCCTATAGCCGCTAATACTCTTGATGTACGTTGTGCGGCATTAATCATGTTTTCCATTTCGGATTCGTTTTTGCCCATTGCTTTTGCCTGGCCTGCCATTAAGTCAATGTGCTGTTCTTGTATCTCTGCCTGCTGTCTGAGATCTGCTTCTGATATACCTACAGCATTTGCAAATACCCTTAGTTCTCTTGCTGAACGTATCAAGCCAGATTGTAGTTCTAATGTACTTTGGCTAAGTACTATACCAAAACGTCTTCTGTACTCTAATTCGTTCATAACACTTTCTACAGCATCGTCCGCCGTCATGCCTAAGTCGAGCAAACCATTACTTGCAAGTAGTGTTTTAGAATAAAGATCAGCAAATCCACTTGCACTCAATGTCCTAAGTATTTTACTGTTTGCCGCGGCAAAGTCTGCAAATTCTTCTAAACTCATTCCAGCCAAGTTCGCCGCCGTGGCAACATTATCTACGCCTTGCGTGAGTCCTATTATACCTCCAGTACCTTGTTTTAAACTATTGTTAAGAATATTAAATGTGTCCATAAATTCTTTACCAATATAACTAGCGACACTGAGTATTACACCACCTAGTATTTTTATACCGCCTATTAAGCCATCCAATACTAATCCTAGTGCGCCAAATATTTTACTGCCACCGCTGGCAAAACTCATTAATCCACTACCTGAGTCATTTAATTGATCTAAAATTTTATCTAGGTCTTTGTTTTGCTGAGCAGTTTCCTTGTTAAGTTGACTTAATTGATTTACACCATCTGATTGTATTTTGGTCAATTGGTCTAATCCGTTGTTAATTGTATCAGTAGCGGCCTTGCTTTGTTTTGTTTGACTTGTTGCATGTTTATTGTTGTCTTTATTAACACGTTCAAATAAGTCTGCAAGTTCTTTGTCACCTTCCTTGCCTGTTTTTACCAATTGCTTAATGCCTTTACTTTGTAATTGCAATAGTGCTTCGATTTTATCTGCAGATGATCCGATACCTTTCAATGAATCTGCAATAGTTTTCTGAGTAGCCTCAGTTGCCCATGCAGGTATATTGTTAATAGTACTTTGGCCTTCTGGACCGTTGATTATAATGTCTGCCATTTCAATTCCTGTAATATACGCATTTTATGATCGATAAATAACACTTACAAATAAAGTGACGTTTCGATAGTTAATATTTATCGTTTTTATTAAAACATCACATATTGGAGAGATTATGACACAAAATACTAACCCTTTAGCAGATTTCTATAGAAATCCTAAAATTTACCTAGCATTACCCAGCGGTACCGGATATTACACTGAGGACATTGTAGAGATGCCAGATGTTGGCGAACTGCCAATTTATCCAATGACTGCAAAGGACGATTTACTTACTAAAAATCCAGATGCATTACTTAATGGCGATGCAGTAATTAAGTTAGTTAAAAGTTGCGTACCAGCAGTAAAGAAACCTGCAGAGTTATTAGCACCAGATATGGAAGCCGTATTAATTGCAATTAGATCTGCAAGTAGCAAAAACAAGTTTATGGAAGTAAATAGAAATTGTGAAAAATGCGGTGAACCTAATATTGCAAACTTGGATTTATCTGTTCAACTTGCAACTGCTCAAGAAGTTACACCTTTAAAAGAAATTACTTTATCAAACGGTTTAGAGTGTGTGTTATCTCCGACTAATTATATTCATACTGTTCAAGGTGCAAAAGCAATTATTGAACAAAATAGAAACTTTAGATCAATTAACACTGAAAACAACGACGAACAACTTAAAGCATTAGGCGAAGCATTTGAAAAACTTAGCACAATGAATTACGAAGTAATACTAAAGTCTATTAGAAGTATTTCTGTTCCAAATGGCGATACAGTATCTGACCCTGTTTTAATATCAGAATTTTTAGAAAATGTAGAAAGAGATATTGGCATAGAACTAAACGATGCTGTAAGCAAAATCAACAACGGTGGTGTAAGCAAATCAATACAAATGCAATGTGAAAAATGCGAACATGTATTTGAAACACCTATCAATTACGATCCTGTAGGTTTTTTCTTGAATTCCTAGGTGGAGCAGAGCCTGACCAGATTAGGAACTATCTAGGATTATTAGAAACCGACTCAGAAGAAATTACACGAGGCGTTTCTGATTTTGTTATATACACCGAAGGCTCTATACCATGGGAAACTGCATGGAATATATCTGTAATTGATCAAGGCATACTGTTAGAATCGTTCAATGCATTAATGTCAGCCAAGTATGGCGGCAATAAGAAAGACGAAATGAAGCAGGAAATGATTCCCGACAATGCACCCGACTTTCCATCAGAGGAATAAGTCAGTACTGTCGTTACCTTTTAATTGTTCTATATGATCGACTCCGTCTTGATGTTCGTCAATCAAATGCTCTAAATCAAGTTGCTCTAACTTGTCTATGATAGATTCGATTTCATCTGAGAGATAACAAAACTCCGATACACAATTGACCACATTGGCAGGTACAACACTTGCTTGTAATTTATACTTGGTGCGATCAAACATTGGTATTTGTTCATTGTGTTTTAAATGCAGTAATGCATGGTTGATATTCCTGTGCATTACAAGACGCATAGCATCTAATTCTTGTGCCGCTATACCAATGAACCCTTGATGTGTATTGTGTTGCATAGCGACGTTTATAATGCGTTGTAGGCCCCCTAAGTGACTGCATACTAACACTCTGTTATACAGTTGAAACCAACTTAACTTTAAAATGTAATTATCGTGTTGTGGGTCTAAGAGGTTGCGGAACTTTTGTACATGCTCCGGTTTAAAATTTTCATAGTTTCTGCCTAGCATATAACTGCCGGCATCAGTTCGGATAACCCAGTCAGCATACTCCGGAGCCTCTGCGTTTGTTTTAACTATGATTTCATCAGGGGAATCCTTGTACACTAAGTCGGCTGTTTGCTCCGAAAATTGTTGTATAAGAAAAGGCATACTACCTATCTTTGCAAACTCATGTGCAACTGTTACATCATGTTCTGCTATAGCCAATATACATTCTAAAAAGTCTTGTGGGTGTCCTGATAAACCGTTGTATTTTTTATCCAGTAAAAGTTTAAACAATCCTAAGTTTCTAAAAGTCATGAGATTGTCAATAAAACTATTGTTGTTTAAGTTACTACATGCTTCGTGAAATTCATGTTTTATGTGTAACCAATTATCTTCTACTGGTATCATATTAATATTTATGTGTTAATGTTTATAGACACTTCGTGTCTTTGCCAACTACAAACTTCATTCACTTCGTTCATTTCAGTTTTTGTTTGCAATTTTTTTAATAAAGAAGTTATCATGTATGTTGAGTCATAATTCACCTGTAGCAGGTGAATCAATAACGGGTCATCATGTGATGCATCGTCATCTATAACTCGGGTGCTGTTAAGAAGCGGTGGGCCTTTACTCCTCATACACTACCGTCACGAATCCCACGGAAACCGGTATAACATTGTATAGTTCTGTTATACTGATTCTCAGGTTGCTTTTTCTCAGAGCCTGAATCGTTTAATACTGTTTGTCGTGCTATTGTATCTCATTTGCCGCCATACATTCCAGATCTCGCACCGTGTGAACGGATTGTCAAGGAAATCGATATTATATGCCTCGATGGGGTGGTGTATGGTCCTATGTGTTTGCCGGGTGTGCCGTGATGTGCCTTGTGTGCCTTAGTCCTGTTGTTCAGTTAATAGTTATCGAGGCTTGATGTTTTCTTTGAGTATTTTTGAACCACCTATGCGAACGTTGATGATTCCGTTGTAATAGTCGTCTGTGAGTAACACTTCTCGTTCGAATTGTTCTCTGGCTTCTAAGTAACTGGCTATGCCTCTACTGGCACAGAAGTAAAGTATTTCTCTGGTGAATTGATCTTCACCTAATTTTTCTACATCTGCTTGTAGGTGATCTGAACTACCCCAATAGTCTCTCCAGTCGCTTTCTTTTGTACTGCGTCTTTTATTCTTTTTGCCTTTAAGCGGAGGGCGAGTAACTTTACGTTTGGCTAATTTTTTGCCAACGTATTTCATACCGTTTTGTTTGTTTGTGATAAGATAAACGATTGCTTCGCAATCTTCAGGTAAGTTGTCTACTACTTCTCCGTTATAGGTCCAATCGCTCATTAAGTTCCTACATATTCTGTGTCTGTGTTGTAACTTGTGAAGCCGCCTTCTTTGATTACATACAGCACATCATTTACTCTACCACTGAGTTCTTCTCTGTGTGATATAAGCATAATGTTTTTGTTTTGTTCTCTGCTCATTTTCTTGAGTATGCTTAATGCATTCTCAACACCG
>VMHT01186181.1_pt1 | contig 16434 bp, 2 predicted proteins | sample 4693611 | NCBI WGS metagenome assembly VMHT01 (sample SAMN12280063, study PRJNA550983) | marine metagenome | isolation source: seawater sampled from same location over 5 years 0.02-0.2 micron viral filtrate | place: USA: collected off the coast of southern California halfway between the port... ... | reverse complement strand
ATCGTTCTGCGAGCGGTCCGAACGCAACGACCACAACCTCAACCAGCACGTCCTCGTTGGTCATGTGCTGCCCTACGGGCAGGGATTTATCAATACAATTCTGCATGGTGCGGCCATGACACCGGCGCTTCAAGCCCAAGCCCTCTGGAAACTTTACCAGGCTGGAGAATCAACCGTTGAAGCCGTACGCGGGGTTGAGGTACAGGTGAAACCAGGTGAGATGGTGGCCGTGATGGGTCCGTCCGGGTGCGGGAAAACGACCCTGCTCAACATTTTGTCGGGCATCGACGAGCCCACCTCGGGCATGGTGCTGGTGAACGGTCAGCCCCTCTACGGCATTTCCGACGATGCTCGGACGGACCTTCGCGGAGAGCATTTTGGATTTATTTTTCAGGATTTCAACCTTCTACCGGTGCTCTCGGCGGTTGAAAACGTAGAACTCCCGCTGTTGCTCAACGGCCGGTCCCCCCAACAGGCTCGCGAGCAAGCCATGGAGGCACTGACTCGTGTTGGTTTGGGCGATCGTGGAGAACACCGCCCTGCGGAATTGTCCGGGGGTCAACAGCAGCGTGTTGCCGTCGCACGGGCCATCGTTCATCGACCTTCAATCATCTTGTGCGACGAGCCCACGGGCAATCTTGACAACGCCACCTCCGAAGACGTCATGACTCTCCTCAGCGAAATGAACGAGAAGCAAGGCACCACCTTCCTGATCGTCACCCACGACCGACGCATTGCCGCGCGCTGCCAACGCATCATCACGATGAACGATGGCAATGTCCTCTCCGGCTCAACTCAACTCCACACTGAGGAGGAGTGATCGTGCTCCTCTCGCTGGTCATCGTTACAGCAGCGGTCGCGCTGCTGAGCGTGGTCGGCGTCGCTCTTTCGGGGCGGTGGTCCTCAACCTCGTGGTCAAAACGTCTGGTCCTCATCGTGTGCGGGCCGATCGACGGCGCCCTGAGCGCTCTGCTGCTTCATTGGCTGGGTGCCTCAGCACTCACCGCAACGGTCGGAGGGCTCTTGCTTGGCCTAATGTCGATGTTGTTTGTTCAGCCGATGCTTCTCCCGCAACGGCTTCTGGTGTGGCGACTCGCCCGTGAAAACATGCTGCGTCGCAAGCGTCAATCAGCGCTGATGATCGCAGGGTTGGTCATCGCCTCAGCCATCATCACCTCCTCGATGGTCGTGGGGGATTCTCTTGATCAAACGGTTGGATTGGAGGTTCGGGCAGCATGGGGTGAAACCGACCTGTTGGTTTCGGGTATCAGTCCAACGACCGGGGTTTCCGTGGCGTTCGAAGAAGACCTTGGGGAGCGATTTTGGAACGCTCTGATGGACGATGAAGTTCTCTCAACTCAGCTTGATGGACGTCAACTCGGCGTGGCTTCCGCCGTAAGCATCTCGGCCACCAACGGGCTTGCGGAACCGTCCGTTGCGCTGTTTGCGCGCAACGCAACGGTGGACGATAACGGGGTTTGGGCGCCCCTCTCTCGGGAAACAGGACTTCGTTATTCGGACTTGGTCGCCGTCAATGAGGAGGCTGAACTCTCAGCGGTTGTGCTGAACAGCGTTGCCGCAGAAACCCTCGAAGTATCCGAAGGTGACACGCTGGAAGTCGGTGCTTTCGTGACCCGAGACGCCGAGCGCGTTCGAACGACCACGCAGGTGGTCGTCCACGCAGTGGTTCCAAACGAGGGACAGGGCGCAATGGCTGGAACCCGATCTCCGGCGGTGTTCACCGACCTGTTAACCGCCCAATCGATGTTGGGCCTGGAAGGTCGGCTGAATCGGGTTTCGCTTGCCTTTGACAACGACGTGGACGACGCCGATCTCCGGGATGCTGTGCAACGGGTGGAGGGTGCGATGGACGCCGTCATGACCGCAGAGGACGTGGGAACGGTGTGGACCGTGGACGAAGAGACGTCGTCCTTGACGGTCTCGTCAACCCTCGACCTGCAGCGGGTGTCCGGTGAAGACGTCGTGGCCCTGAGAGAGAATCGCACGTCGCTCTATCCTTCTGCACGTCTTCTCGAAGTGCTTCAGGTCCCGCTCATTGACGCCGAGCACAACGGGTCGTCGCTGTTGACCCTTGCCGATGGTTCGATTTCGGAACTGCGAAGCGCCCCTCAAACCGTCTGGCATCTGGCCCCTAACGGGCTTGGATTCGAACGGTTGGACACGAGCGATGCGTGGATATGGCAGGTGGATGAAGGCCAGCGGTTGGTGGACGCCGCATGGGGTGAAAACAACCGCACCGTGGCTTTTCTCTCCGGTCAATCTGCGTACTTGGCCGACATCGATCTGGTGGATGAAACCGAGCGGTCCATCGCTGAGTTTTCCCACGATGCTGTGGCCCTGACCAAATCCCCGTCGGGCTGGCGTGTGCTGACGGTCAACACCACCGGGTTGACACTGGTTTCGCTCAGCGAGGACTTCGCGGTTGAATCGACCGCCTCACTGGATGTCCCCTTGCCCAGCACCGTGCTCTCGTACGATTTGCACGAGGGTGACCAAACCCTGCACCTCAGCGTTGAGGGTCTCCTTTCAACCACCCATTACCGGTCCTCAACCGTCGCCGTTTCGTTCCAAGAAACCGACGCAGGCCCGGTTTTGACTCCACCTCATTCCTCATCGGATGCTGATTCTCCTTGCGACGGTCGCTCTGCCTTGTTGATTGGGGAAGAGCGTCTTTGGTGCACGTTTGAACACGGCCTGTTGGTCATCGACACCGCCACCGGAAACCCCACTTCGCTGCGTTTGCCTGTCCTTTCCGATGCGCTGGGCTTCGGTCAACTGCCTCAGATGGTTCTTGCGTTCGGCGGGGAAGGTGCTGCTCTTTCGGTTGACGAAGGGAAGGTGCTGACGTCTGCACGGCTCGCTCGCCTTGGGTTGACCTCAGACTCGACCCTCGCTTTGACGGGTGTGCTGCCCTATGCCTACGGCAACGACTCCGCCGTTGTGCTGGCTCACGGTGGCGATTACACGTCGGTGGATGGGTTCGATCAACTGGCCGATCTTGATTCCGTGGTGCTGGGCCTCGTTTCGCTTATGGACGGTGAACGCCTTGCGCTTGCAGGTGAGGACGACCGCTCCCTGCTCATGTTCTCAGGCGATGGGTTCGGAGGTGACAACACATCGTCCATCGTCGCTCTCCAGGCTTGGTTTGATCAGCGCAGTGGCCTCGATGACGTTCACCTGACGGTCCGTGCGGTGCAACTTGATGCGGCTGAACAAGCCGAGGCATCGTCGGGGGCACTCTCTGCGATGTTCCTTGTGTTCGGCACGTTCACCATTGCGGCGGGTGCGTTGCTGTCGTTGACCCTCATCATGCTCCTTGCGGACGTTCGCCGAACGGAGTTGGCCACTGTGCGAGCGCTCGGTCTCCGGAAAAGCGACGCCCGCTCTCTCTTTGTGTACGAGGGGGCTGTTCTCGCGTTTGTTTCAAGCGGTGTTGGTTCGCTGGTTGGGCTCGGCCTGGCTTGGGTGATTTCGGTGGGCTTTTCGAGCATATTCTCATCGGTGGGGGCCCAGGAGTTCACGTTTGCGTGGACCATTGACTCGCTTCTTGCGGGTTGGTTTTGGGGAGCGTTGCTGGCGCTGTTGCTGCTGTGGTCCAGCTCGGTTTACAACGCGCAACTCAACATCGTTCGTGCCCTTCGAGGGGCGCGCGCAACCGTCAAACAGGGCGTGCCATGGGGGGTTGTTTTGGTTCAAGTTCTGGCGCTTGGATTGATTGGCTTGTGCTCGCTCTCCTTGCTGGTCTCCGGCCTTGAGGGTGGAGCCGCTTACGCTTCCTATGTCCTTCTCGGCGTCGGTTTTGTGTTGCTGCTCACCCCGCTGTTGACCTGGCAGATTCCAGTTCTGCTCAATCGTGGCGGTCCGACCAATCGATGGACTCGGTTTGCGGCACGGAACACACTGGGGGCTGTGGGGCTTCTCTTCTTGGTGTGGACCTTGTTCCTCGCCCCGATTGACCCCGTTCGACAACGAATGGAACCCAACGAACTTGCGTTCATTGTTCTGGGCCTGCTTCAGGTGCTGGCCGGCGTGTTGGTGCTCACCAGTCTTGCTCCGTTGGTGGTTGGCTGGCTTGCAAAGCAGCGATGGGTGACCCGTCGAACGGGTCCCGTGGGCTCGGTAGCGCTGGCCCATCCGTTGGCTCACCCTGTGCGAACGGCAGTCGTGATGGGGATGTTTTCAATCACGATGTTCTCGGTGGTGGTTCTTGCAGGCTACACCGAGCAATTTGACACCTATTCTTCGGACTTCGTTGAGGAGGCTGAGGGGGAGTTTGAACTCCTGTTGACCTCGACTCGAGCGAGGCCGATTGAACTGGGAGACGATCCAGCCGAATGGGGCATCGAGCACGAGGCTCTTGAGCAGATTGATGGAGTGGGCGGCGTCTTCAGAGCCCCGGTTCATTTGGAGGATGCCGACGGCGAACGGATGCCGTACCTCTTACGCGGTGTCGATGAAGGCTTCCGAGCACACGGCGGACTGCCGCTTCATGCCTGGGACACATCCCTTGGCAACACCTCCGCTGATGCATGGCGTGCGCTGGAGAACTTCGAGAACATCGTGTTCGTTGACGCCTCGTTTGCGCTTGAATCAACCACGGACGGAACCACTCTTGTGCCCTTGCAGTTTTCAATTGGAGATTCAATTTCGCTAATTGATTTTTCAAATCCGAAAAACACCCGTGATGTCAAAGTTGGTGGCTTTTTGAAACAGTCTTCGTACATCTTCTCTCCAGGGGTGTGGATGAACGGTGAAGCGGTGGAAACACAATTTTCTGGAAAGATGACCCGGTTGTACGTGAGCGTAGCACCGGATGCAACCCCGACTGAATCGTACGACGGCGGATCAAAAGCACCGCAAGGCAAGTCTGTCGGAGAACGTCAGGCAGCCGCAGAGCTGGAGGGGCTGCTCGATGTTGAGCTTGCATCTCGAAACATCAACGTCCAAACGGTGGCCGATGAAATCATGATCATCCAATCGCTGGTCTTGGCCATCCTCGCCCTGTTTGAGGGGTATCTCGCCCTCGGACTTTTGGTGGGTGTGGCAGGCATCGGTGTGGTGACGGTGCGAAACGTGAGCGAACGACGCAGAACCATCGGCATGCTGAGGGCCATTGGATTCAGGCAACGCCACGTCCTCAGGTTGTTCTCCATCGAAGTTTCTTGGGTGGCTGTTCTGGGCATGTTGAACGGTTTGGTCATCGGGTACGGATTTCATCTCGTTCTCTACAAGGCGGTGTGGGAAGGAGAGGGTGCGGCGTTTGCGTTCCCCTGGCCCAGTACGTTGTTGCTCTTTGCCGGAGGTTGGTTGGTGGTGCTGCTCACCACGTTCGTGCCGGTCCGAAAGGCCTCGAAAATACCGCCGTCTGCTGCTCTCAGAAATCTGTAACATCAACGGCACCGTTGAAGCGTTCCGACCTCCTTGCCTTGAGCTACGGTTCGTTTGTCGGACAGAGTGGGTGCGGGAAACTCCCAAAAAACCCCAAAAACCGCGAAAATACGTCCTAAATCATGTGTCCCATAGTATAAATACGACGCATGGCGTGGGGAGGGATACCGAACCTTCGGGGGTATTGACATGAAGAATATGACACCTGTAATCCTCGTGACGTTGTTGCTGACGAGCTTTCTCGCTAGCATCGACTTCAACGAGCTAGAAGAACAAGTGGCGATCGAGGAAACCGGTGCACGCGCGGGAGCGGATGCATCGGTGGTCGCCATCACAACACCAAAAGAAACCGCGTGCAACATTGTTGGTTGCAGCAACACCCTGCAAGTGGGGGATGAAGTCTCCTTCTCTGCGTTCATCAAAAACATGGGTGATACGGACATCACCGAGATGGGCTACACTGTTACGGTCTACCTGACCGACGCCTCCAAAACGGTCGGCGGTGTCGCCAAGAACGCCAACGGCGACGACCTCATCTGGGAAAACCCAGACGCCATGTGCGACGACGGCACGATCTGCGACTTTGACTCAACCGTTGACCCACTCGCTGCAGGCACCTTCCTCGGCGGCGGTAAGCACACCCTCCAGCGCAGCGGCGTTGACATTGTGTGGACGCCCACGACCGGTGAATACATGGTTGAAATCGCCGTGAACGCCGACGGAGACGTTGACACGTCCAACAACGCTGAACTCGTATACGTTGTCGTTGAAGACTGGTACGACGTCGGCCTCGACCTCACCTGGATGGTCGACGACGGCACCGGTACCGGAACGCTGGTTGAATACGAAGGCGACACCCTTGACGCAAGTTCAATCTCAAGCGCAACCTTTGTCCTGTCCGTTGCGGCTGACGGTTCGAACGACTTCAACCCCCGTGAAGTCAACATTCGTGTGGAAGTCACCGGACAGGTGACCGACGCCACCCTTGAAACGACCGACATCAGCGAAATCTCCTACATGACCGTGGGAACCACCTCAACCGTGGAGATTTTCCAAAACGAAACGGATCCGAACGCTACACAGACGGCCTCCCGCAGCGTCCTTGCTTACGGAACCACCGTTGAGATGTCAGGAGAAATCATTCCCGAAGCATCGGTTTCAAACGCTCGGTTTGAAATCAACGCTGAAGTGTGGAACTACACCCTCTACGGACAGTACGAGGAGTGCGTGGAAACTTCCGAAGCCACCGAGGGCGACGAAAACGTTACCACCTGGAACAACTTCTGTGAAGTGCTCCAACAAAGTGACGACCGACCCAAGAACGACTACGACGAAATCCTTGGCAGCAAGGACACCTACGACGACATCCGCATCTCTCGAATGGGCGTTTACCAGGGCTACAACTCTGATTGCACCGGCGTCGCTAACACCTTCATGCAAGAAGGGGAAGACGGCGACCTGAACGTGGGATGTTCCCTCGTTTACGCTGATGTGGAACACCGCGGAAGCGACCCGAGCAAGGGCTACGGCTGGGACATGGCGTACACGATTTCGCTCGACGGCAATGAAGTCACAAACGGAACCGTCAATGAGTGCACGGTCGGAACGGAAGTTCCCTACGTGCACAACGCACTTGGTGGAACATCCATGGGTAGCTCCCCCGTCGGCGCAGTGTGCATCCAAACCATCCTTGAGCCCGGAGAGTACACCTTTGACTTCCAACTTTCGATGAAGGAGAAGCCAAACGACCCAAGCGACCCAATTGAATGGTCCGGCGGCATTGACCAGCGAACCAGCAACAACGACGTCTCCATGACCGTCAGCGTTGTGAACAACCTGCCCGTCATCACCTCCTTCGAACTGACCACAGAAGGCGACATCGTCGTCGGCCAAGAAGCTCCATTGGTGTTTGCGGTCACGGCCTTTGACGTTGACGACCCTGCAGGCAGCGGCTTGAGCTTCTCCTATGCGAGCCCAAGCGGCGAAATCGGTGGCTGCAGCGGCACGCAAGACGAAGGCGCTACGGTGTGCACAACGCCGGTTCTGCCCGAGTTCATTGGCAACTCACCTGTCACGGTCGTTGTGACCGACACACACGGCGGCGAGGTCTCCCAAGAAATTGACCTCTTCGTTTGGAACAGAGCCGTTGCGACCGCAACGAGCGACTCAGGCGTCGAAGTGCAATACAGCCTCGACTACAACGGCCAGTCCGAGTTTACCGTCCCCACCTTTGTGGACGCTGACGCATCGTCCTACGACGCAGTGCAGTTGGAAGGCTTCACCGGCACCTATGCCGCTGTGGCTGCAATGGACTACGCTCCAAGCACCACCTACACCGCCAGCGACGTGCTCTACCAGTCCATATCGGTCATCGTGGCCAAGGACGTCGAAGCCACATCGTTGTGGTACATCGACGGCTCTGGCAAGTGGATCATCCTTGACGACCAGTCGTCTGATGTCGACGCCAGCACGGAGGTGTTCACGTACGCCGTTCCTGCCAACAGCCCAGTTGTGCCATCCGGCATGATGGTGCTGATGGGCGGGGAACTCGCTCAGGCCTCCATCCCCGATGCATCCGTCAGCGGATTCAGCGCACAAGGTCAGAAAGGCGGCGCCATCGCCATGACCTGGGACATCACGGGCACGCTCTTGAACTCCGACAGCATCGTGGTCAGCATTTGTGCTGACGCAGCTGACTGCACCGATGGTTTCGAAGCAACCGTTGCTGACGAAGACCGAACCTACACCTACAGTGGTTCACAAACCACGCACGGTGTTACATACCACCTCGAAGTGGCCGTTTGCAACGAGCAAGGTTGCTCCACGCCAGGTATTGCCAGTGTGGTAGCCGACAAGCAGGTCGACGGCGATGTCTCGGCCACCGGGTTGACGGTCACCGCTGAAGACAGCTCTTGGGTGATCACCTGGACCGTCTCCGGTGACGCAAGCGACGTCGAGATGTGGAGCGTTTGCTACGCCAGTGAAGACTTCACGGTCGGCGAGATGCCAACGGATTGTCCTGACACCGCCATGGGTGGCGACGCAACGACGGTCACCATCCAGATGCCTTCCATCCGAACCGGTACAGAGTACTTCTTCACCGCCGTTCCCTCGGACGCACTCGGAAACATGGACGCAGCAGCTTCGATGAACAGCATCATCGACACCCGTGTGGCTGACAACAGCAACACCGACGACGGCAGCGGTACCATTGGCGACACCGGCGATGAAGCCTCCAGCAGCGTCCCAACGTGGACCTGGGGTCTCATCGGTGGCGTGGTCATCGTGGCCTTCATCGCAGGCGCTTTCATCCTCTCACGAGGCGACGGCGAAGGCGGCGAAGGCAAGGACTGGGATTACTGATCCCTAACCCGTGCTGAAGCACATCCACCTCCTTGAGGTGTACAACGCTGGAGGGGTCGCCATGGCGACCCCTCTGGCCTTTTTCTTCAACCCCCCTCCAACCTTGTTTGTCCTCTCACTTTGTCAACGCTGCCCACGGGGTGGACCGCAATCCTGCACGATCTGAGTCCAAGACACCGACGTTTGTTCTTCGACCGGTAGGTGTCTGAGGCAGAACTTCGCACGCTCTTGCGGTTGTGGGACGTTGAGCTGCGAAGGTTGATCCTTCAAAAGTGATATTTTTTTTACCGAATTACGGGCAAAAACCCCCCGGTTGGTTGCCGCTTTTTTGCATTTTCACAACCCCAACCTGCAGGACATGGACATTTTTTCAAACAAACTGCACCCCAATGCTCATAAATGGTGTAAGTTGTGGGATGCAATGCATACAGTCCGTATGGGGTGAATGACATATGTTGGAAAATAAGAAAAACCAGAAGAAAACCGTCTTCGGCGGTATCGGAATTGCACTGTTGTTGTGCGCGTTGATGGTGCTCATGCCAATGAGCGGCTACGTTGACAACAACGAGGCAACGGTGGAGTCTGTGGAAGCAGACTCGACAGGAGCGGAGGAATACTTCCAGCTCCCCGAAAAGATCGCTGAAGAGAATTACGAATACGACCCATCGCTTGAGCTTCAAGGGATGCGAGACGCCAAGACCAAGGCCTTCCTCAACGAGGACGGCACCATCACGCAGATGGTGAGCAACGAACCTGTTCACTACATGTCCAGTGAAGGAACTTGGGAAAACATTGACCTGAACATTGAGGCATACCCAGAAGGGTGGGGCGTGACGGAGAACACCTTCACGACCTACTTTGCACCTGAGGTGGCCAACGGAATCGCCGTTCAGGCCAACGAGTTCGTTGACCCCGTGATTTCGGGCCTCAACCCCATGCTCGTCACCCTTGACGCCACCGGCTCTGCTCCAGAGCCGTTCATCGCTGCTCCAAGCCCCAACGGCGTGGAAATCGGCGGCAACGTCATCCGCTACCCGCTTGCAGAAGGCTACGACCTTGACTACCACGTTGAGGAGAACCAAGTCAAGCAAAACCTCATCGTCCGAGAGGTCCCAGTGATCCCAGACAATGCAGAGTACTTCGGTTTGTCTGAAGGCCTCCGCATGCCTGCTGGCTACGCACTGTTCTCCGGCGAAACGATGCTCGGACAAGAACTCTTCAAGACGCAAGAAGATCTTCAAATCCGCCACATCGAAACCGGTGAATTGCTCGTTGAGATCCCCGCTCCTGTCATCATGGAAGCCGGTGCCGATGAGCCCTACATGGGAACGTTCTTCGTCACGGTCTACGGACCCGAAATCGTCCTTATCACCGTTGTTGAGTCCGATTGGCTCCTCGACGAGGACCGCGTTTATCCAGTCGTGATCGACCCCGCCCTCCGAGTCAACTCGGCCAGCGGTGGATACTGCTACATCTACTTCGCCAACTGTTACACCAACACGCTCCGACGCCACTACCGATACTACGGTAGCTACTACTACATCCCGTGGCACAAGTACAGCTTCACCTCCTCGACTGCGCTTCCTTCTGGGGCAACCGTCGACAAGATTGAGTGGAAGAAATACATGAACTACGCCTACGGGACCACCCGTACCTTCCAAGTCAAGGTCCTGGAAAGTTGCGGTCTCGCAGCTCGCTACTCGTACAGCATGGGCAGCGGTACATGTTCCGGTTCATCCATCAGCAATTCCTACATGACCACGAACTACGGTGGAACGGCTGGACGAAGCCTGAAGGCGTCGATCGGTCTTTCACCATCGGCAGCCACAGTGAGCAGCAGCGGTACCGGTTGGAAGACCGTCAACCTCTGCAACTCCGCCACAGCATGCGCCGCAACCTCTGGTGGTGTGTCCATCATCACCAACGCTCTTGCCAACACCGGCAACATTGGTATCGGTGAGTACTACACCGGCGGCAGCGCTTACTTCAACACCTACGGCATCGCGTCAGGCAGTCGAAACTCGCACATTCTCATCACCTACTCTGGTGGTACGGATGCCGACGCTCCGACCGCAGACTTTGTTCCCTACACGGGCCTCGATTCCTACATTGAAGGCGAGCGAACGCTCTTCCTCGGTTTGAACGACATGTCTGGAATTGACACGACCTCGAGCGGTGCTCCCGTTCTGTACTACTCCACCAACGGTGGTACGTCCTGGAGCAGCACCACCTACGGATTGGGTTCCAACAACCAATTCGACGCTGGTGAGCTCGTGGCCATCGGTACCTGTTCATCCACTTCCTCGGACTGCTACTTCAAGGCACGAACGTCCGACTTGACCTACGGCGATGACCTTCAGTACTACTGGAAGTTCCAAGACCTGAATCAAGGCAGCAACGGCGCCAACGTTGGCTACGAACCTGCCCTGACCGGTACGCAAACCACGCCCACACCCTACCAGGTTGACATCGTCGACCCGGCCAACGCCCCACAGTCGCACAAGAAGATGACCGTGCTGGTCACCGATGTCCACCACGGCAGTTCCTACAACGCGGTCGGATTCATGGACCAACAGTTGACCTACTACTCCGATTCCGACGAGTACTTCTTTGAGTGGGACACGTCCAACTGTGGAACCGGTTCAAGCGCCTGTTTCTACACGGGAACAAGCACCTTCTACGGCAACTGGATTGCTCGTGGAAACGTGGCCCCAGCCTCCGGATACTACGGAATGAACACCGGCACGAACAAATTCAACCAGCAACTGCGCGATACCGATGAGGGCTTCCTCCAAATCTCGGCAGACGACGGTCCCGGAATGAACGTGATCTTCGTTTACAACACCGCCATGAACAAGTGGGCCACCGTTGGTGTTGACACCGAACCTGGCATCGACACACCAATGTCTGGCGGAGACAACCCCACGGCCAGCGTATCGTACGGTCGTTCGGCCGCTTACAAGTTCGCCATTCCTGGTGACATCACCGGCCAGTTTGGAACCTTCTCCTTCAACGCCACCGGTTCGTCGACCACGGCCAACCGAATGTGCGTGACCACCAACGGATGGTTCTACTTCTACCGAAGCATCAGCACCGACCGCTGCACCTCAGCCTACTACATGATCTACGGAGCCGCAACCTCCTACCGCTGGAGCGGCTTTGCTCTCAGCGCTGGGTACTACGGACAGCAGGCCAACACCGGCGAAATCACGTACAAGGTCGGTGGCGTTGCGCCAACACCGGACACCTTTGCTCCTGACTTTACGCACTCTGCAATGCAGGACTCTCACTCCAAGAGTCGAACCGTATCGGTCAAGATCATCGACGCTGGCGACCCAGCATCGGGCCTCAACGTGAGTGCCGACAAGGGCGTCGGACCAACCCTCTACCACCGCATCACGCCCGACGGCGGAACGGCAGGTAGCTGGGATTCAACGGCCATGACCCAAGAATCAGGGAAGACCCGTGCACAGTGTGCACTTGGGGCCTGTACCTGGAGCGCAGCCATTGAAGGTCTGGAAGTCAACGACGAAGTGGAGTACTACTTCACTGCTCAAGACGTCTCCACGGTCTCCTCTGGTGTCAACTCAAACAGCACGGTCAGCGAAGGCTACTCCTTCAGCCGTGGCGACCCGAGCAAGGTGTTCGTGGTTGAGTGGCGAGACATGTCTTACTACACCTACGGGCAGCTCTGCACCGTGCAAGCCTTGTTCTACGACGTGACCAACGAGATCGAGTACAAGTACGACAGCAACTGCCGCTCGACCTACAACTCCTGGTCGATCGGGTACATGGACCAGAGCCGACAGCAAGGTGCAAGCATTGCCCACGCCTCGTCCACCTCGTTCAACTCGGGCACTGGACACGTGCCAACCTCCTCGAACTGCCGTATTTCGACGAGTTCGACGGGCCACGCCTGGGAAGCCTTCGACAAGGGCTTGGTTGAAGTCACCAACGCAGACACAGCAATGTCGGGTACCTCCAACGGCCAACCCTACCTCTACTACTGCATCTCGTCCTACTACTGGAACACCTACAAGGCTCGCTGCAACGCGAACATTGACATCCCAGCTGGATTTGAGTTTGATTACTTCGGAACCACCTACGACGGCGACGACTCCAACGACCGTGTGCAACTCAGCCGCCAAGGCTCGATGTACTTCATCAGCAACGGCAACACAAACGTTGAGCGCAACCTGTGGACATACCACCAGCCTGCCCTCCCCTACACGGGAAGCAGCTTGGCCCGCCCGGGTACCATCGCACCGTTCTGGACCGGATACAACCAGTACTACTGCTACGTCACCTCCAGCCAGGATTGCTCGGTGTACTACCGTGTCATGCCTTACGAAGGCAAGGGAACGGACGTCACCGCTGACATCACATCCGACCCAGTGTGGGACATGACCGACAGCCCAATCCGCATCAACCCGACCAACGACTACCTCGTTGTCTCATCGGACTTGACCATCAAGCCGGGTGTTGAGATCTTCGTCGCAGCCGGCAAGGGAATCTCCTTTGACGGTGCCTGCACCAAGATGACGGCCCTCGGAAACGCCAGCCACCCGATCAACATCACCGGACTGAACGGTGCTGAGTGGAAGGGTATGGCGTTCACCGACGACTGTACGACCGCTGGCGGTACCGACGACCGACACCAGTTCAGCCATGTGAACTTCATGAACACATCCTCGGCTGTGTTCCGCTCTGGAAGCCGACACACTGGCTCTGGACCGTCCTGTGGTTCATCAACGGCAGATTGTAACACCGGGAACTACACCTTCAGCGACGTGACCTTCACCAACGTCGGCTCCGTGTTCACGCACGGCAGCGGACAGGGAACGGTCGTGACGATGGAAGATTTCACCGTCGACGGCGCAGATGAAGCTTGTTTCAACTTCCCTGAGAACACCATTGCAACCTTGAAGGAAGGAACCATCAAGAATTGCAACACCGATGGTAAGTCTTGGGCAGGTGCAATCGTCAACTACCCAGGTTCAACCGCTGGTGCACTCCACGCTGAGAACTTGACCGTCGAGAATTCCTACGTGAACTTCATCGATGTCGACCTCAAGGACGTCTCGGTCCTCAACGTGAGCGTCACCAACCCATCGGCTCAGACCGGTGTGGGCATTGACTCCATGTTCGGTTCCAACTCACACGTTGTCCTGCACAACGTGGACGTTGACAGCTACGCCAACTCCGGTATCAACGCCATGGGCAGCATCTCAATGACCGATGTTGACTTCGGATCTGCCGACCTCTGGCTCATCCCCGGTGGATACTCGCAGACGGGCAACGGACCGTCCAGCTCAGATGCCGTCTTTGACACCATCACCGCTGGCGACATTACGATGCAGCGCATGCACCCCGGAACCTTCACGGACATCACGGCGGAGGACGTTTCGCTCAGCGGCTCGTCGATCGTCACCGAAACGCTCCAGATGGCGAACTTTGACATCGATGCCTTCACCGTCGCTGGCTGTGGATGGAACATGATCGTGGACACTCCAACAATGGAGTCGTTCAAGAGCACCTGTTCCAGTTCCTCTGCTAAGAACGTGGTTTCGATCAACGACGCTGACTTCGACCACGGGTCCAGTTCAGACCACGTTATCGACGGTCGAAACTCCCACATCACCGTGGGACAATCCAGCATCACGAGCACCGGTGTTAGCTCCGGCACCACCGAAGTCGCCAAGGCTCGCTCCGGAACCGACGTCGTTCTCGTTGAGGTTGACCTCAACGGCAACGACTGTTCGGACACCGGCGGTGACACCGGCAACTGTGCCTACGATGTCTCTTCATCGAGCAGCAACCCGTCGATGATCTACTTCGGTGGATTGGGCAACGTCTCCGTTTACCGTGAGGCCTCTGGCTCTCGAGTGTACAAGGCCGACCACGTGGTCACCTCAACGCTCCTCGACAGCAGCTTGAACGAGATGTTCCAGGTTGGCAGCCACATCACGGACGCCAACGGCAACACCGACATTTGGGTCATCGTTGGCGACAGCGACGGCACCTCATACTCTGACCACATTGTCCGTGCCTTCGGTACGGCTGGTCAGAACGAGACCTACCCCAGCAACTTCCCCGACGCTACACTGGCCAGTTCCTGGTACCCAAGCGGCGGTGTGACCATCGGTACACACCTTGACCTGTTGTTGGAGCCAGCCCCAGTCGTGTTCAACGATCCCACCCTTGACTGCTACAAGCTCATCAACGACCCGTTCTACACGGGCCAGGCCATGAGCAGTGGAGGCTACGATCTTCGTGGAAACTACGACAGCAACACCAACACCTTCACGTTTGACGACACATCGATCACGGTGTCGGCCGACATGGAACTCGATACCTGTGGAATTGAGCTCCAAGGCGGTTCGCTCCGTGTTCAGAGCACAGCCACCACGTCTCCGGTCATTACGCTGAAGACCGGTGGTTTCCTCACGGCAAACAACGACGGTACGTCCGGCAACCCAGCGCTTATTCGAGCGGTCTCATCGACCTACGGACTGAACATCGACGTCCAGGACGGCGGTGTCCTCACGCTTGACGCTGCCAACCTCAAGGACGTTGCATGGGACGCCACCACTCAGTCGGCGCTTTACATCGGTCTCGGTGCTACGCTGAACATGATGGACGGTGCAACCATCCTCGGTTCAACCGCAACCTCCGATGACATGGCCACGGTCAAGATTGTTGGCGGCTCAGCTGACATCGATTCGTCGAGCATCATCAACACCGGGCAGACCGGTACGGCGATCCACATCGAAAACTCCGGTGCCAGCATGACGGACGTCATCGTCAAGAACGCAGCCGTCGGTATCGCAAGCTACAACGGTGCCCCACAAGTGGATGGATTCACCTCCACGGGCAACACCGTCGGAATTGATGCCTACGGTGGCATGTCGTTGCCAACCATCTACCGAAGCCCCTCGCTCGCTGGCATGCCAACGGGTTGGAACACCTACAAGATTGACTTGTCCACTTACTTGGGCACGGGCAACTACATGCAGGTTGGTGCGAACTCGGTCTACGCAGGCGGAAACGCTCACCCGAACTACAACTTCGCTACTGGCAAGTACTACATGATCACCGACCGAATGAACATCATGTTCGAGGACGATCAGGGTAACTCGTGGAACATCACCGACAGCGGCCAAGAGGGATACTACCCCTACGGATCCAACGATCCTGCGGTCAACGCAGGAACGCACTCCTACAACGGAGGCTCCGGTGGAGCACCGTCCTGGCACTGCAACTACTACGGCTACGATTACGGACCGAACTACCAGAACTACGAAGGCTACTACTACTACCTCTACCGATACTGGCTCAACCAATTCGTAAGCTTCCCCGGCTACTACGAAGCTCCTGATGAGTTCGGCTTCGCCTGGGAAGATGAAAACAGCCCAACTGGGAACTTCCAGTCTCGCTACCCGTACAAGTACTGGGGCTTCTCCTCGCAGACCTACCAAGGATTCACCGGTGTCTACCAGCCGCCTGAGGGCCCTGGTGGACAACCGTCAACCGGTCCAGGACAACCTGGTGTTGGTAACCCGCCCAGCTACGCTTCAGGCGGCTACCCCAACAACTACGGTGTCTGTGTCGATTACGCCTACACCTACTACATGAACAGCGGACAAGGGGCTCGAATGACCT
>VMHT01080179.1_pt1 | contig 16436 bp, 15 predicted proteins | sample 4693611 | NCBI WGS metagenome assembly VMHT01 (sample SAMN12280063, study PRJNA550983) | marine metagenome | isolation source: seawater sampled from same location over 5 years 0.02-0.2 micron viral filtrate | place: USA: collected off the coast of southern California halfway between the port... ... | reverse complement strand
CAGATGGATCTGAGGAAAAGGAAGCATTTATAAGAGATGTTATTATTGAAGATCCCGGAATTGGATATGAAGATGCTTCTATTTCAGATGACATTAGACCAATCATTCAAAATGGTCGTATTGCTGCGATTGAAATTGTAGAACAAATACCTTATAATAGATTACCAGACCTATCAGTTGAATCAGAAACTGGATATGGAGCTGTTATTCGACCTATATTATCTACAGAAAGAGATGAAAGAAGAACTGATCCAATTCAGGCAGGTGTATTTAAGGTTGTTCAATGTGTGGGAGCATTTTCATCAGGAACAACGCAACAAGAAACTACACAACTTGATGTTGTAAGAGAAGTTGAAGAGACTGCATCAACACCTGTAACAACTACAACCACAGAGACAAATGTTTCCGACACCACAACCGAGACTACTACAAGTAGCACTACTCAAACTAACACAACTAACAACACAAGTCAGCAAACGACTGGACAGAGTGACCCTCCTTCTAATAATAACGATTCTGGTGGTAGCGGGTCTGAGGGATCAGGTGGGGGTTACGGATACTAATGTCAAAGGAAGCAAGACAACTTGAGATATTTGGTGAAAAGTTATACTTTGAAACCAATACTGACAGAGTAGATAGTAATGGGCCTGCTGCGTATGTATTGGCATCACAGACAAGTGATAAAGTAAAGTATAATCAGAGTTTGCATGAAGGATCAGGAGATTCGAGAATATATGCAGAGAAGAGATTGCAGATAGAGTCAGGAGTTAAAAGTGAGACAAACAATCAAGCATTTAATATTCGAGTAAAAAATGGTCATGGAAATATCACAGCAGAGAATGGTAACTTTACTCTTGCAGGTGATAAAATTGTAATACAGGCAGATAGTGAATTAGTTTTACACTCACCAAATATCAAAATAGGTTATGCTCAGCCCGGAAGCACAGATCAAGTTAGTATCAATGCACAGAATATAAAATTAAATGCTGCTGGTAAATGCACACTCCGAAATAAAATAATGTATAAAAATGGTTTGACATCACCTTTCTCAGCACTTGCAAACAGGTGGTATAACAGTCTTCTTCCGGGATAATGACAAATATACCAGATATCAGTCAAGACGCACATTATAGAGGTGGTAATGCCATCTTTGATAGGATACATGTGCTTGACAAAATTGTTTATAATTTTGCAACTGATGACATCACAACAAGAAATCTTACTGTAACTGGTATTGCAACTTTTGGTACAAGTTCCACTACAATTGATGGTGCGACTGATACGATTCAAGTTGGAACTGCACTGACAATAGGACATACTCAAGGTTTACAATTTCATACACAAAATTTACACTCAGAGGGATTTGAGGTAAATCAAGTAAATATTTCTGGAATAGCTACGATTGGAAGTGATTTATATTTAACTGGTGCTTTAGTAGATACGAGTGGTGATACGGGAAGTTCAGGGCAACTTTTATCCTCAACAGGTTCTGGAACAAACTGGATAAATGCAAACTCAACCAGTGTGTTAAATGCAGTTAATGTTGGCGTAAATCTTAATGGTACAAGTGCAAATCAATTTGTATCATTCTTTGGTGCAAGTAGTGGTAATCAACCAAATCGTGTAGATGCAGCATTTACATATAATCCATCAACAAATACAATGTCAGGTATCAATTACTCTGATACATCCACATTTACTAATACTAAGGTAACAGGTATAGCGACTGCTGCGATTTTAGAAGTGGAAGGTCAGTTGAGAGATGGAGATGGTAATTTTGGTTCTGCTGGACAGGTATTAACATCAGATGGAACTGATACAAAATGGGATGCGAGTTCAAACTTACCTGCTGGATCATCAGCACAGGTTGCAATTACTGATGTATCAAGTGGAACTCCCAGAATTTTGCTATCTACTGGGAGTGGAACACAAAAAGATGTTTTATCTAATTCTAATTTAACTTATAATACATCGACACAAGTTATAGGTGGAAAGATATCTAACATATCAAATCATGACACTGATGATTTAAGTGAAGGATCAAGCAATCTATATCACACAACTGCTAGAGTGAGAGCTGCAGTTAGTGCAACTGGAGATCTATCATATAATTCAGGCACAGGTCAGTTCTCTGTAAGTGTACCATCTGCATTTGTAAGTGGAATGATAATCTTATGGTCAGGTAATACAGGTAATATTCCAAGTGGTTTTGTTCTTTGTGATGGTAATAACTCAACACCCAATCTAACGGATAGATTTGTGGTTGGTGCTGGTGCAGCTTATAGTCCCGGAGCCACTGGTGGTAATTCAAGTGTAACTTTATCAACATCTAATCTACCAAGTCATAATCACTCTATAAGTGTTTCTGGTACGACTAGTACTACATCTTTAACAGGTGACATTACAAAAATATCAGAGTGTTACAATGTGGCTGGTGGTGCAACTGGTGTATTTACAAAGAAAGGAACTGGAAACTCACCTGTAACAGGAAGTTCGTCCACTAGTCCTACAGCAGGTGTTGATTTTGATGCTTCACATAATCATACTTTTTCTGCTTCTGGAACTTCTGGAAGTCAAGGTAGTGGTTCAGCACATGAGAATAGACCACCATACTATGCTCTCTGCTATATCATGAAAACTTAATCATTGACAAAAATACCTATATATGCTAGGATATTAAAAAATCGGAGTCTTTCAATGAACGATGCATCAGTAGTAAAGACGATAATCGATATTTGTTCAAGGTCTTTTAAAATTGTTAGTGATCAAGGTCAAATACAAGTAGTTCATTGTGAAACTACTCAAGAATTTATGGATGTTCTTGAAGTATGTCAAGAGTTTTGTGAGGATGATATGCTTATCTATTCAGAGATCATTACGAAACCAAAAAGAGACAGAAGGACAAGAAAAAGGAAAAAACAACAAGAAACTGAATAAATAGTTAAAAAGATATGAAAAGGTTTGATAAATTTACTGAAGATATGGACAAGGTTGCTGCTTTAAGAGCAAGGCAGAAAGATGCTGTTTCAAAATTTAAATCAAGTTCTGAAGCACCAACTCCTCAAAAACCTGAGAGTCGAGTTCATTCTGGAGACATTGCAAGTGGAGATTTAACTGCTAGAAAAGCAGCAAAAGCAAAAGCAATGGCAAGAAAAGCAGAAATCCGTGCTGAAATCCAGAACGAGAAACAGGATAAATAGATAGAAGACATACTTTGTACATGAGCGATGCCACTTAATAAGTTAGAGAATTTTATAAAGAACACTGAGGGTAAAATTCTCTATGTAAATCCAAATGATATTGATGCGACCGATAGCATTACAAATCAGGGTAATTCATTAGCACAACCGTTTAAGACAATCCAAAGGGCTTTACTAGAGTCTGCTAGATTTTCATATGTGGAAGGAAACAATAACGATTTAATTGAGAAGACAACAATATTAATTTTTCCCGGAGAGCATGTAATTGATAATAGGCCTGGTTTCGCTGTAAAAAATGTAAGCAATTCTGCTGTTGCAGTATCCCCATCAGGTGCAGAAACAACTGCTTCAGAAACTTTATCTCTTAACTTAACCTCTAATTTTGATCTGACACAAGAAGATAATTTACTCTACAAGTTTAATAGTATTAATGGTGGTGTGATTGTTCCTCGTGGTACATCATTAATTGGATTAGATTTAAGAAAAACAAAAATAAGACCTAAGTATATTCCTAATCCAACGGATAGTACAGTTGCAAATTCAGCACTATTTCGTCTAACTGGTACTTGTTACTTCTGGCAGTTCTCAATTTTTGATGGAGATGAGAGTGGACTTGTATTTACAGATCCATCAGATTTCTCTGCGAATAATCAATCAACACCAACATTCTCTCATCACAAACTAACTTGTTTTGAATATGCAGATGGTGTAAACATAGATACTCGATTTAATTTAACAGATTTAGACATATATTATAGTAAGTTATCAAATGCGTTTAGTGCAACATCAAGAACTATCAGAGAAGTTGATAGATTCCCTGCAAACTCACTAGGATTTGCTCCACAAAGACCAGAATTTGAAATTGTTGGTGCATTCGCTTCAGATCCAATCAATGTTTCAACTATTATTTCTGGTGATGGATCAACTCCCGGAACTGTTGTTACAGTTACAACTGCAACTCCACATGGATTAACAACAAACACACCAATCAAAATTAAGGGTGTGGATGTTTTTGATTACAACACATCAACTAAAGTTCAGAATGTAACTAGCAGCACAGTATTTACATATCTTTTACCATTTGTACGAGATAATTTACCAGCAACTCCAAGTGCTTCATCTGCAACAGTAACTATTGAAACTGATACTGTATCAGGTGCATCACCGTATATCTTCAACATATCTCTTCGTTCTGTATATGGAATGAATGGTATGCATGCAGACGGTGACAAGGCCACTGGTTTCAAATCAATGGTTGTTGCTCAGTTTACTGCAATCTCATTACAGAAAGATGACCGAGCATTTGTAAAGTATAATCAATCTTCGAGATTATATGAGGGTATTGATATTACAAAGGTTACAGGTGCAGAATTAGCATCTGGTGCATCTTCTCAAGATTCCTCAACAGTATATCATTTAGATTCTGATGCAGTTTATCGTCAGGAATTTGAAACAACTCATATTAAATTATCAAATGATGCAGTCATGCAGATTGTATCTGTATTTGCGATTGGATTTAATAAGCATTTTAACGCAGAGACAGGTGCTGATGCTTCAGTTACAAACTCTAACTCTAACTTTGGACAGTTTGCGATTGCATCTGATGGATTTAAGAAAGACGCATTTACAAAAGACAATAATGCATATATTACTCAGGTAATTACTCCAAAAGCAATTACTTCAACAGAAACAAATATTGACTGGCAGAGATTAGATGTTGGATTAACTACATCCGTTGGTATCACAAGTCATTTGTATCTATTTGGATTCAACACAAAAGATAATGTTCCACCCGTTGTAATTCAGGGTTATCGTGTTGGTGCAAAAACTAATGATGTTGTATCAGTTAACTTTGCAAGTGTAAATGATGGATCAAGTGTCACTGGTTATGGAACAAGTGATGCAAGTATATTGATGGTTGATAATGATATTTCAACTACAGGAATTACATCCGCACTTGGTACAACATCTAGTATCAAGAAATATACAGTTCAATCAGGCCCCACATCTAACATTTTAACTATTGGAACTCATGAGTTACTAACAGGAGAAAAGATAAGAGTTATAAGTGATGATGGTGATCTACCAGAAAATTTAACAGAGAACACAGTTTACTTTGCGATCAAACAATCAAGTACACAGATTAAAATTGCAGCATCTAAAACTAATGCAACATTAGGAACTGCAATTGTAATTCATGGTGGTACAAAATTACAGATTGAAAGTCGTGTATCAGATAAAGACTCTGGTGAAATTGGTTCACCAATTCAGTTTGACCCTGTAAACTCAAACTGGTTTATACATGCTGCAACTAATAATGATATCTACACTACAATGAATACATTGGGTGTTGGTAATCTTGGAAACAATACTCCTGTATCATTTATTAAGAGAATTGCAGACGAAAGATCACTAGATGAAAAAGTATATAAGTTAAGAGTTGTAGTACCAAAAGAACTTACAAATGCAAAGAATCCAGAAGAAGGATTTATCATTCAAGAATCTAGTTCTACAAATGTAAGAAATGTCGGAGACTTCACCAGAACTTCAATTACAGATCAAGATTATGACTTTGATCGTAATCCTAGATTTATAAGCACATGTTCTGCATCAGGAACTGCTATCACTGTAATCGCTGATGTACCACATAATCTAAAGGCAGGTGAAAGAATATTCGTCAAGAATGTAACTGACAATAGTGGAACTGCAACAGGTATATTCAATAAAGGTTACAATGGATCATTCCTTGTAAGCACAATTGTTGACGATAAAACATTTACATATCCTACAACAGACACAGCAGGTGTAACACATACAGTTGGTAATTTTACAAATGATATATCAACTCGTTCAACAACTCTACCAAGATTTGAAAGAAACAATTTACAGAGTAACTTCTATATCTATCGTAATGAAGTTATAAGTTCTTACATTAAGGATGTTCAAGATGGTATCTATCATCTATTTGTTCTTCATGCTGATAATGCAATTCCAACTGAATTTACAGGTGTTAAGTATGGTCAGAATGTAGTTGACTTGTATCCACAGTTAGATCGAGATAATAATCATTCAAACCCACCTGCTTCAGTATCATTTGGTAAGAGAGCTCCGATTGGTGATGTTTCAACAAATGATCTTAGAAAGAGTATTACAAGAGAGTCAACAGACAAACTCGTAAAAGATTTTGGATATGCCAAAATTATATCTGGTGTAAGTACAGGTGGTGCAATGGGAGTTGGACATACAACTCTTACATTCGATAGACCACATGGATTTGGAAGTATCGTTACAGTCGCATCCATTGTTGGTGGATCAGGTTTAACAAATGGCACATATCATAATGTTAAATTACTTAATGAGGGAACCACAACTTGGGATGGTGCAACAGCAAAGGTCACAGTTGCAAGTAATGGAGTCACAGGTGTAGAAATAATTGAAGGAGGTTCTGGATTCACAGGTACAGAAACATTAGATATTGATAATTCATTCACAGGTGGATCAGGTGCTAAAGTTGTTATTGGAGTCACAGGTATCAGTACAAATATAGGTGATTCATTACAAATCACTGGTGTTGGTACAGTCACAGATAATGTGGTAGCAATATCATCTGTTCGATCAACAACTTCAGTTTCAATTGCAGTCACAACTGGTGATCCTGACATTATCACAGGTCAGTTTGCAATCAATCAGGGGCCAAAAGCAACGGTATCAAGTGTATCAACTCTTGATTCTACGACTGGAATATCAACATTTACATTTACGAAGAGTCATGGATTTGTTGCAGGAAGTCCATTCAGAATATTAGATAATAGCAATAATAAGTTAGGAGACTTCTTTGTTAAGACTGTCGTTGGTGTTAATACATTCTCAGCAATAACTACAGTTCAGTTAGCATCCCCAACTACAGTTCTTCCAAATGGAATGGCACCTGCCACTCTTACATCTGATAAGGAAGATGAAAATATTGGTTCAAGAGGACTTGCATTCTATGATAACGAGACATTTAATCTTGGTGCAAATGTAACCACAGGAACTTCTGTCGAGATTAGTTTACCAAATGCGGGTATTGGAACCACAAGTAGATTTGAATTAGGTTCTTATATACAGGTTGGTGATGAGATAATGAGAGTTAAGTCTGCAACCACTTCTGGTTCAGGCAATAATGAACTCACAGTGATTCGAGGTTCATTGGGAACAATTCAGGAAAGTCATTCAAGTGGTGAACAGGTTAAGAAAGTTAAACCAATACCAATTGAATTTAGACGACCATCTATTATTCGTGCATCTGGCCACACATTTGAATATCTTGGATTCGGGCCCGGTAACTACTCAACTGCATTACCACAGGTTCAGGTCAGAACACTTACAGAAAGAGAAGAGTTCTTAACACAGTCACAGGAGAGATCATGTGGTACTGTTGTTTACACAGGTATGAACAACAGAGGTGACTTCTTTATTGGTAATAAGAGAGTTAGTTCTGCTACTGGTCAGGAGAGAACATTTGATGCACCGATTCCGACAGTTACAGGTGAAGATCCATCAAGACTATCAGTTATATTTGATGAAGTAATTATTAAAGAAAGACTTGTTGTTGAAGGTGGTAAGTCAAGAACAATTCTATCTCAGTTTGACGGGCCAGTTACATTCAACGAGGTTGTAAAAGTCAATGCTGCAATGACAGTTAATGACTTGATTAAGTTAAATGGAAACTTTGAGATAACAAATGATACTAACTCACATAGTCGTGATACAGGATCACTGATCACAGATGGTGGTATTGGAATCGAGAAGAACTTAAATGTTGGAGAGAACTTCAATGCTTTAGGTATATCAACTGTTAATAATTTACGAGTTACAGGTCTGTCAACATTCACAGGTTTGATGGATATTGATGGTGGTGCTGAGATTGGTGCTTTAAAGATTGGTATCACCACAGTAAATATGCTTGGAACTATTGGTAATAATAATTTAATTATTGATTCTGCTGGCGGTACAACTACAATTCAAGATAATGTCGTTGTAAGTGGTGACTTTAGTTCAAGTGGTGCTACAAATGGTAACATCCGAATTGGTGTTACAGGTGATAATGAAATTGATACTTCATCAGGAAACTTAATAATAGATTCTGCAGGTGGTCTAGTTCAAGTTACTGATAATTTAGCAGTAACTGGTGCAATTACATCTTCAGATTTAACAAGTGGTAATATTAAAATTGGTGTCACAGGTGACAATGAAATTGATACATCATCAGGAAACCTAACAATTGATTCTGCTGGTGGAACAACTACAGTTGACGATAACTTAAATATTACTGGAGACATTAACTTAACTGGTAGTTTCACAGGTTCATCAGTCACATTTAGTGGAAACTTAACTGCTGCTGGAGGAACACTTGGTAATGTTCAAGTTGGTTTAGCAGACAATCAAACAGTCACAACATCATCTGGTAAACTCATATTAGATGCTGCCACAAATGAAGTTGAGATTAATGCAGACATAGATCATAATGGTGCATTAAATACATCTGGTAACTTAGTATGTGGTGGGTCAGGAACATTTAGTGGTGATGTAATCGCATTCAGTTCTTCTGATTTGAATCTCAAAGAAAATTTAGTAAACATTGGTCAAGCAGTTGAAAGAGTCAACAAATTAAATGGTTATACATTTACTTGGAAATCAGGGACAAATTTAGTAGATGAATATTTTGATGGTAAAGAAGATCTTGGTGTCATTGCACAAGAAGTTGAAGCACTTGGATTAGTTGGTCTGACAACCACCAGAGATAATGGTACAAAGGCAGTTCGTTATGATAGATTAGTTCCAATTCTTATTGAAGCGATTAAGGAACTAGATGCAAGGGTAAAATCTCTAGGAGGTTAAATGGCACTACAAGGATCAGGGCAAATTTCAGCAAGTAATATAGCCAATGAGTTTGGTTATACTAATGGATCTGAAACAAGATTAGGTTCTTATCGAAGCACAAACGGGCAAGGAAACTTTCCTGTTTCTTTTGGTACTTTATCTTTTAGTTCGATTGATGGTAGTGGTTCAGTTCCAACATCAGGACAAATAAAATTTAGTGATTTTTACAGTACGAAATTACAGCAAGTAGTTAATTTTTATAGTTCTGGTAGAGGTGGTAATAGATTGATAGCAAAAGATAGATATAATTCTGGTGGTTCAAATGATGTAAATGTGGTTGGTAATTATAGAACAAGACCAAATAATTCATCAGGAACAAAAGTACATATTCATGTGAATCAAACAATAGGATCGGAGAAAACAAGAGTTGAACATTGTGCCTTGAGAACTGGTTCATGGGATTCTAGTACAACATTACAGGTTGATATTGGTGGTTCAGGTAGAATCGGAGGTGGCGGTGGCGATGGTGGTCGTGGTTCAGTCAACTCTGGTGGTGGATTTGCAGGTGGACAGGGTACATCTGCGTTAGGTGTTCAGTATAGTCCAACACAAGTGAATGTTGCATCAGGTGGTTTTCTCGTTGCAGGCTTCGGAGGAGGCGGTGGCGGTGGCGGTGCATATGACCACGATAAAAACTCATCAAGAACTGCCTCTGGTGGAGGAGGTGGCGGTGGTGCAGGTATACCGGCCGGTGCAGGTGGAGCAGAGGGTTCTGGTGGAGCAGAGGGTGGCCCCGGAGGAGCAGGTACAACAACTGCTGCTGGTTCTGGTGGAGGTGGTGGAAATAATGATGGAGAAGCAGTAGCCGGTGGTGGTGGAACTGGTGGGTCAGTAGGAGAAGGAGCAGATAATGGTGGCACAGGATTCGGTGGAGAAGGTTCGAGTTCAGGTGGAGGGTCAGCAGGATCTGATGGAGCAGCAATAAGAAGAAATTCAGGATTTACAGTTAATGTAAGTAATAGTGGAACATTGAGTGGTAGCACAACTGCTACAAGTGTGCTATAATATAAGCACTAGATTTTAATCATGGCATTTGAGACTGATTTAATAAGAAGGTATAGTGGTGCTTTCTCGAAAGAGGACTGTATAAAAATAATAGATGGTATTAAATTCTTTGATGAAAACCATCTGCTCTTTTATGATAGAGAAAAACTTACGAGAGAAGATCATAAGACGGTAAATATTTCACATGATTATAATTTTTCAGCATCGAGTCGTATTTCCGAAGAAATTTTCCCCAAAATAAAACCTTGTGTAGATGAATATTTACAAGCATTTAATGTATTAGGTCTAAGAAAATTTTTACTACATGATTTAAAATTAAAACAAATTCCAGCAGGTGGTGGATTTCATGCTTGGCATTATGAAAATGGTGCATTGGATGTTGCTGCACGACAGTTCGTTGTTCAAATATATTTGAATGATGATTTTGATGGAGGTGAAACAGAATTTTTATATCAACAAAGAAGAGAGGAAGCAGTTGCAGGGGATGTACTTATGTTCCCAGCCTCATTTACACATACACATAGAGGTAATCCACCGTTAGGTGGTACTAAATATATCGCAACATCATGGGGGATGATTCAAAGTGAAAATAATTTTTAAAGTAGTAGAATACATATCAGAATCAAATATTATTTCAGTTAAATTTTGCTATGAGAAATCAAGAAAATCTATTGATGATTATGTGCCTATAGCAATAAATTGTGATGAGTTAGACATGTTTGATTATGAAACTTTTTCAGATACTTTAATTAGAAAATTTGGACTGAAAAGAATTAAAGATCAGGATAAAAAACTAGAAACATTACCAGATAATATACCACAGGAAATAGAAGATAAATTTGAGGTACGAGATTTAATAGATAAAGTTATGGAGGGTAAATATCACGAGAGGGATAGATTTACCCTAAAGGTTAGGAGAGTGGAGTTATGAGTTATAAAAGATTTTTTAAAAAATGTGAGGAATTTTCTCTTTGTGGAGTTACCGCAGATGCAGGAGATGTTGACATTGATGGTGCATTAAACAATTATACTATCTACCATATTATTGTAAAAGGTTCTGGGAGATTAGGCACACCATTTAGTTCAGAATATGTTGAGGGAGATACCAAAACAAATAATTTTTATAATGAAAAGCATTTATTAGGTGTTGATCGAATATTTGAAGCATATACTGATACACTCATGTTTGGATTTAATCCTTTAAAACCAGATCAAGATTGGGATGGTAAATTAATTGAAGAATCATTCGTTGGAGACTCAGATAGTTACCTTGTGTGTTTTGATGGAAACCCAGTAGTTAATGGTGTTGAAATGCAGAGAATGGACTATGCAAAGTTGACTGAGAAGAAATATGAAGTAGAATTAAAAGACGGCCTATTAGGTATTTTCACAAAAAAATTCGGATTTAAACTTACATGAAACTTAATCGTAATGAATTGATAGTTTTAAGAGGTGCTTTAAGTGTAAAGAAAATGTACAAGGGAATGAAACACGCACCACATGGAGTAATCATATGGGAAGACTGGATGCAAGATAGTTTGGATAGAATAAATGCTTATATAAAAGAATATCATCCTGATATACCCGATTGGAAATGAAAGAAAACATATCAGCAGAAGCATACGAGACACCATTCCCACATTTAATTTTCCATAATTTTTACAATGAGGAAGAGTTGGAGTTGATATGGGAAGAACTAGATTTTTATACTAAACCTGATAAGTTATTAGATGTAAAAGAGTATCTAGGAGTTGCTGATAAAACAAATGCGAAAGCAATATATCTCGATTTAGTTTATCCAAAAAAATACAGAAAGTTATCTAATATTCTAACAGTTAATCGTAAAATATTTGAACCACAAGTCTTAGAACCATTTTCTAAACTACATGATTGTTGTATGCCCGCATATGATTGTAATTACGATCATACAAAAGTAAGATACTATCATAATGGAGATTATTATGAACCCCATACTGATAACTTCTTTAGTTTCCTTGCTTTCTCATACTTTTATCGTGAACCAAAAAGGTTTGAGGGAGGTGAGTTGTTCTTCCCTAAATATAATTACTCGTTTAAATGTGACAATAACTCACTTATCATGATGCCAGCTTGGGTTGAGCATGGAGTCACTAAGGTCAGTATAAAAGATTCAGACTACTACGATGGATTCGGAAGATATGCCATCACGAGTTTCTTTGGTAATAAACAAACTGAATAAATAACTAAAAATATCGTGATAAATGTCTAATATAAGAAAGACTTTTAATTTCAGAGAGGGTGTACAGGTTGACGATGAGGCTCTTGTTGTAAAGGGAGATCGAGTCGGAGTCGGAACTACATCCCCAGATGAAAGCCTTGATGTCAGAGGAAATGCAAAAGTCATAGGAATAATTACAGCAAACAACTTAGAAATAAGTGGTGTCTCTACATTCTCTCAAGTAAGTATTGGTTCAACTATATCTTTAGATTCTACAAGTGGTGTTGTAACTGCATCATCATTCAAGGGAGATGGTTCAACTCTATCAAACTTACCCACATCACAATGGACAGATGTTAATACTGGTATTGGTGTAACACCGATATATGTGGATGGCAATGTTGGAATCGGAACCACAAATCCTGAGAATGGCCTCCAAATAGGTGGAAATCCAAGTAACGGAGTTGGAGTTGGATTTAATACAGTCGGTGGTGTAGTAGCATCAGGTGTCATTACAGCAACAACTTTTTCAGGTAATCTATCAGGGAATGTAACTGGGGATTTAACTGGAACTGCATCAAACGCAACTCAGGCTGCATCGGCAACTTTAGCAACAAATGCACAGGGGTTGACAGGCACACCAAGTATCACAGTAGCAAATATAAACTCAGCAGGGATAGGAACTATTGCAACTTTAAGTGTGACTGATTTCACAGTTCCCACACTAAAAGGTCATAGTACAATTCGATCAATACATGGAACTACAGTTACATTTATTGTGACTGTTGCAGCAAAGACTTCAGCACACCGATATAATGGTTCAGGTAGTTCAAATGGATATAAAATTGATGGTGTTGAATCGCCATTTATAACTCTCACACCCGGCCGTACTTATCGTTTTGACCAAGCAGACGGAACTAACGCATTACATCCTTTAAGATTTTATTATGATGTAGATAAGACGACTGCATATACGACAGGTGTGACTGTAAACGGAACTCAAGGTTCAGCAGGTGCATATACAGAGATAGTTGTAAGTGATACCACACCAACAGTCTTGCATTATCAATGCTCTAGTCATGCCAAGATGGGTAATGCTGTTCAAACTAACTCAAATATATTAGACACAGAGCATAACTCAACAGTCAGAGGTTCAATGACTGCTACGAGTTTTGTAGGAGATGTAACTGGTAATGTGTCTGGTAATATAACTGGAACTGCTGGTACATTTACTACTCTTGATATAAATGGCGATGTAGATATTGATGGACACGCAGAACTTGATGCACTTAATGTTTCAGGTGTTGCGACTGCTACGAGTTTTGTAGGGCCACTTACAGGTAATGTAACTGGTAGCGTAACTGGTAATGTAGTTGGACTTGTTACATCATCAACCTCTAGTATTGGTGTTGCGACTGCTACGAGTTTAGGAATAGGAACTAATATTGCCAATGCTGACATACAAATACATGATGCCACAGGTGCATCATCTATCGTAATTGGTAAAAATTCAGCAGTAGCGGATAATAATTTACAAATTAGGTATGGTGGAGGTGCATCAACATTTAGTGGTTTGGAAGCACTAGATATTATTAATCATGGCGATGGAAACTTTAATTACTTTATAACTGGAATTAGTAGTTTCGTATGGCATAAAGGTAATGCAAATCCATTGATGGCTTTGTCTAGTACTGGTAACTTGGGTATTGGAATTACTCAACCACAACATAGATTGTCAGTTGACGGAACATCTAAGGTCACAGGTGTTGCTACATTTACAAATGCTGTATTCATTGATGGTATATTGACAGTTAATGATGCAACAATAAGTAATCTTACTGGAAATGTTACTGGTAACATAAGAAATACGGTTGGTATGTCAACCTTTGCCGATCTAGAGGTTTCAAATAGTATTGGTATAGGAATGACTGCTACAGGTAATTTCTTTAGTGTCTGTAGTTCAGCAGATAAAAGATTCTTTATTGATGCAAATGGTAATGTCGGTATTAAGACATCTACAATTACAAGTGCTTTTGAATTAGATGTACGAGGAGACATCAAGGCACATCATGGACTTAAGGTTGGAAGTGGAAACCCATTATGTGCGGTTGATTTCTCAAATCTAGTTGATATTGTAGAGGGTGGTTCGTCAAGAGCATCACTTTCATATATGATACCGCCAAGAGTTACTACTACTCAGAGGGATGCTTTAAGGGATACAAGTGGTAACGCTTTGAGTGCTGACGAAAAAGGTGCATTTGTATTCAATACAACATTGAATAAGTTACAAGTCTGGACAGGTTCAGGATGGGAGACTATTACAAGTTCATAATTTATATACATACCTTTGGTATGGTTGTCGGAGATACTATAAGATAATTTAAGAACCAGTCAGCGAACTGTCACACAAGACCCCACATGGGGTCTTTTTTTGTTATAATGAATATATCTAAAGGATTTTGATGCAACTAAGACCCCACCAAGAGAAAGCAATTAAGGCAATGTCAAGACACGACAAGGGGCAAGTGATTGTTCCTACTGGTGGTGGTAAGACTATCTGTATGATACAGGATGCTATTGAGCAATTCAAGAGTAACAGACTTAAAACTATTGTGGTGGTTGCACCTCGTATCCTACTAGCAAATCAGTTATGCGAAGAGTTCCTTGAGTTCATTAATGATGTTGATGTACTTCATGTTCATAGTGGAGAGACACATCATGACAGTACAACTAAGTCTAAAGTAATTGAGGAGTGGGCATGGGCAAGTAAAAAACATCAACTCATATTTACTACATATCATTCTCTACACAAGATACAGGATGCAACTGCGATGTTACCTGATACTGTATATTTTGATGAAGCACATAACGCTGTTCAAAAGAACTTTATTGAAGCGGTAGAGCATCATTCAATGTATGTGGTTCGTAATTTTTTCTTTACAGCAACACCAAAGCACTCATATACACCTTTCAAGGTTGGTATGAATGACACAGATATATTTGGTGGTGTCATTTGTAATGTTGGAGCCCCTAAGTTAGTCAAGCAGGGATATATTTTACCACCTAAAGTCAAGATCAAGAAGTTCAATATCCTTGAAGATAAGCAAGAAGTTGCTGAGAGAGACTCAAAGCATTTAATTGAGACACTTGATGAGAATGGCATCAATAAGAGTTTAATTTGTGCAAGATCAACAAAGCAGATTGTCAGACTATTTACTGACTCAGATTTTGCTCTTGATCTTGAGAATCGTGGATACTCATGGATGTTTATTACAGCAAAGACAGGTGGTGTTATCAATGGTAAGAAAGTTGATAGAGAGACATTTTTCAATACTCTCAACAGTTGGGGTCAAGACCCACACCGTAAGTTTGTAGTTGCACATCATAGCATACTTTCCGAAGGTATCAATGTCAAAGGTCTTGAAGCGGTCTTATTCATGAGAAAGATGGACTTCATAGGTATCAGTCAGTCTATTGGTCGTGTAATCAGGAAGGGCGATGCTTCAAAGACATTCGGGTTGATTTGTGTACCAGTTTATGATAAGGTTGGTCTAAGCACTTCTAGGAGTGTTGAGGCAGTAGTTGATACTGTATTCAATCAAGGTAAACCCGCCATTTCAGTAGTGAGGTCATAATGGACAAGAAACAATTAAGATCACTTTACAATTTCTATAAGGATAGTAAAAAGGGATTTGTAACTATGGATGGGTATGCGGCTATCCCATCTGACGGAAAGAAAGTTGGTGTGGTGTACATGGGAGAGATACTTAAGTTTTGTCGTAACGAGGACTCAGCACATAACTTTATAGCACAACACAGAAAGACAGTCAAGAAACTGGCACAAAAGACTACCAAACCTTAAAATTTATGCTATTATAATAATATAGTTAAAAGGATTATGAAACACAAAGTTGAACTCTATGTTGCAGGCCGAGTCTTTAATGAGCAAGTCTATGCAAAGAACTATGATGAAGCAAGACAGGTTGCACTTGCAAGAAATCCTAATGCTAGGGTTGTAAGTGTAACTGCTGTTCTATAAATAAGGAAACTCATATAGTATCATGCACGATCAAAACTCAATCGACAAAAATGAGACACCCTCTATGAAATAT
>VMHT01061525.1_pt1 | contig 16441 bp, 16 predicted proteins | sample 4693611 | NCBI WGS metagenome assembly VMHT01 (sample SAMN12280063, study PRJNA550983) | marine metagenome | isolation source: seawater sampled from same location over 5 years 0.02-0.2 micron viral filtrate | place: USA: collected off the coast of southern California halfway between the port... ... | reverse complement strand
GATATATTGTTTTAAATATGCTATTCTGATTGAAGTTTCCACCACCATCCTGTAATGCACCTTTCCCACCGCCCATGGGTCCTGCTACATAGTTATAGGGATTTGCTCCTCTTTCTGGGTCATAGATAGTGAATTTTAGATAATCTATCACCTCAGTATCAAACTGAGCATCAGGACTTATCTCTTCATCACCACTACTCGGTCCTCTCGGAACGGTATTTGGATACATTAATCGTTGTTTTGCTGACATGGCATACTCTGGACGTTATAGACCTACTAACAAAAATAAATACAAGGGAGATCCTACTACCATTATTTATAGGAGTTTATGGGAAAGAAAGTTCATGGTATGGTGCGACAAGAATGAAAATGTCGTCGAATGGGGTTCGGAGGAGGTTATTATACCTTATGTCAGTCCTCTTGATGGGAGGGTGCATCGCTATTTCCCAGACTTTTACGTCCGAGCGAGGACTAAAACTGGGAGGACGGAGAAGTTTATTATTGAGGTCAAACCTAATAAGCAGACGACACCTCCCAATAAACAACGCAGACGTACAAAGAAGTATATAACTGAAATCAAGACATACGCAGTAAATGAAGCAAAGTGGAAAGCAGCAGTAGAATACTGCAAAGACAGACGTATGACTTTCAAGATACTCACAGAACATGAGTTAAAGGTATGAGCATATTCTCAGACATCAAAGATGCAACACAAGGTCAAGCAAAGAATAAAGAGTGGTATAGACGCAACTTATTAGAGCGTTTAAGTCCACCTCTTGACTTTAAGGTTGGTGATGTCATCTATTATTCATACAATGCAGCAACAGAGACCTTACCCTTCTATGATCAGTTCCCTATGACACTTGTTATAGACATTGATCCTTTAAAGGGTCAATTCTCAGGTGGTAACTTACATTATCTACGTCCATCAGCACGTCAAAGCATTGCAAAAACATGGGGCAGTGGTTCTATTGCATATCCTATGCGTTGCCATCATAAATACTTTCTAGGAAGAGCGTCTAATGTTATGTTAGTTCCTCCTGCTGATCTCCGAGAGTTCGTTCCTATACCATGTGAACAGTTTGTTAGACGGATTGGTGGAGTATACGTTGAGATACCTAGTAGTTTCATTTGGAGTAGATTGTGAAACAGAATAGTTTCAAAGAATTTAAAGATTATATAAGTTACTCAGGTGCAAACATGCCTGCGACTACTAACTTATATGAGGTAATAATACCAGAACCAAAGATATTTGGTACAAATAGATATGAACCTGTTAATAGATCAATAGCGGTGAATAGTCTTAATTACTATGCTAATAATGTTTCTCTACCTAGTAGAGCAGTTACAACTGGTGAGATAAACAATATAGGTATGATCAGAAGATTTGCAACAGGACAGACTAATTCAGAGATCAATATACAATTCATAATTACAAAAGACCAGAGACACAGATATTTCTATGAACAGTGGAGTCATCACACAGCGTCAGATTCTGATAATACAGTAGCATTCTATGACGACTATGTGTCTGACCTTACTATCAAAAAGTATGAGAATGGAGCAAGAGGACACCAACAGACTGCTGTATTTAAGATATTTGGTGCATTTCCTTTCAACGTGAGTCAGGTAGAACTAAGTAATGATCAAACTGATCTGATGCAGTTGGATGTATCATTCTATTTTGAGAGATATAGAATGGATCAAACTAATCCATATGATCTAGCACCTAGGACTAAGTATAAGAAGGGTGATATAATGAAAGCAGCGTTTGAAGATAATAGTGTAAGAGATTACATCATAGAAGAGTATAAGAAACAATTCAATGACCCTGGAAACAAATATAAATGGGGTGGAGTTAAGGGGTCATTTGAACCTTCTGGAAATACTCTCGTGTAACTGGTATAAATAAAATTGATATTATAAATTCATCATGCCATTACCAAAACTTGTAGTGCCTGAGTATGACTGTAAATTACCAGTCACAGGGAAAAAGGTCAACTTTCGACCATTTCTCGTAAAAGAAGAGAAATTACTGTATCTCGCAATGGAGACACAGAAAGAGAAAGAAATGATCAAGGCGGTCAAGAATATATTAAAATCTTGTACTGATTTGAAAAGTGTAGATAGTCTACCAACATTTGAACTAGAATACTTGTTCTTACAGATTAGATCCAAAGCAGTTGGAGAAGAGAGTGAGTTTAAAGTAGTATGTGAAGATGACGGTAAGACAGAGGTAGAAGTCACACTTGACTTAAACCAAGTCCAAATAGATGTACCAAAAGGTCATAAGACTATTATAACACTAAGTGACGACATCAAAATACAGATGAAGTATCCTGCACTGGATGCGTTCGTTGATCGTAATATGGTCGACAATCCAGACGTTGAAGATGTATTTGCTCTCGCAGCAGATTGTATTGACAAAGTATATGATGGAGATGAGATCTATGATTCTTTCACAGCGAAGGAAGCAAAGGACTTTATAGGTGATATGAACAATGTGCAGTTTACTAAGATTCAGAATTTCTTTGAGACTATGCCGAAACTAACTCATACGTTAGAGGTAGAGAATCCTAACACCAAAGTTGTTAATCAAGTGAAGTTGGAAGGACTTGCTGCTTTTTTCGGATAGCATTAATGCATGACAGTCTTATGAATCACTATAAGACAAATTTTGCATTAATGCAGCATCACAAGTATAGTCTGACGGAATTGAATGATATGATTCCTTGGGAACGTGATGTCTATGTGAACCTATTAATAGGTCACTTGCGTGAAGAAGAAGAGAGAATCAAGAAACAACAACAGAAGAATAGGACCTCTATCTAGTGGCAGCAACCCTAAGAAATTATGTCAGCGTCAAAGCACCAGGTGGTAAATCACCACTGGTCAAAGCGATGCGTCCTCTTTTGGTCAGTCAGAATAGACTAGGTGGAGCAGTTACATATTTTGGTTCAATAGTCATGGATCTCAGAGAGGTCATGATGGTTCATGCAGATGCTGCTACTGCATTTGCAGAAGAAGAACATAAGCAACTAGACGATGAGCATCTACATCGTTCTGACATAATCAAACCTCTGACTTCATATACACAGATAGGTAAGAAAAAGGATAAAAAGTCCGAAGATGCACAAGAAGTTGATGAGGGTGATGAAGAAGAAACTAAGAAAGACGGTGAGGACTTAGCAAAAGACGAAAAGAAGGAGTATGGTTGGTTAGAGACCATCTTTAAAGGTTTTGCACCGATTGTTGATTTTCTTGCAAAAGCAGTCACAGCATTCGTGGCATATAAAGCATTTGATTTATTAAGTAATCCTAATAATATAAAAGCAGCAGAGACAGTATTAAAAGTAATAGGTGGCATAGTAGGTTTTGCTGCAAAGATAGGTGGTTTTGGTCTATTTACAGTGATGGATGGTGTCACCAGAGTATTTGGTGTCAACCCAGACAGTAAAGGCATAGGTAAAGTATTTGATAAGATGTTTGGTGTCTTACAGATATTTGGTGGGTTAGCATCACTATGGGCAGCAACAAGAGTATTGATGCCATGGAAACTTGTAGGTGACTATAAGAAGATGAAGAAACTTGGTGACATACTGAAAAAGATCAAGAACTTCTTCCAAAGAAAACCAAACGTACCAAAGGTAACAAGAGGAAAAGGTGGAAAGATAAAGGGTAAACCAAAAGCAAAAGTTACTGGTAGTAAGGTTTCTGTAAAGGATCAACTTAAACAGTTCGGTAAGAAGAAGTTAGCACAGGCAAAGAATCTAAAAGCAAAAGGTAGTAGTGTTGTTAAGAAGTCAATATCAAAGGCAAAGGGTGTCATCAAGGGTGTTAGGAATATGGGTACCAGCATGTCTAACATGCGTAAGGGTATAGGTGAGTTCGGTAAGAATATGATGGGAAAAGGCAAGGGACTGCTAGGAAAAGGTAGGTCATTGCTAGGTAGAGGAAAGCAATTTGCATCAGATGCAATATCAAAAGGTAAAAATCTATACAAAGGTGCTAGTGAATTTGCCACTAAGAACTTTGGTAGGTTTAAAAACATTGCAAAAAAAGCAGGAAAGGGTGTATTTGATTGGGGTAAGCAACAAGGATCGAAGATTGCTAAGTTGAAAGACATGGTGAAGAATCCACAGCAGATGTTCAAACCTGTGATGGAGAGGATAAAGAGTACCATTAAACCTATTATAGAAAAGAACCCTAACATTAAGAAGGTACTGTCTCTTAAAAATGCAAAGACTGGATTAAAGAATGCTAAGAACTTTGCATTGAAGAATGTTAAACTTGCGATGAAGAGCAAGGAAATGGCAAACCTATCTAAGTTCTTGAAAGAAGCAAAAGGAAGAGTAAAGATAGGTGGTATTGATAAAGTTATAGCAGCAGTCATGGGACTCATAGACTATGGTATGGGTGAGTCTCCTATCAATGCTATTGTAAGTGCAACATCTGGACTACTGGGATATGCTGCTGGTTTTGCAATCGGTTCACCTTTCGGTGGTTTCCCTGGATTTATTACAGGTGCAGCAGGAGGTATGGCGGGTGAATTTATTGGTAGTCAATTACTAAGAGGTCTAGGTAAAATGCCTGGATTTAAGAAATTGACAGAAATAGAAGACCCACTTGCTAATGCATTAGGATTGACTCCGAGACCAATACTTAGAGATCCAGAGGTAGAGAAGAGAAAGGAAAATAGAGAAGAATACGAACGATACAAAGAAGAGAGTGGATTTAATGACAGAGTAAACGATATAAAAACAAACCCTCTTGATAAGAAAGTTTATAGTCTTGGTGGTGATGATACTGAGAAACTTAGTCTTAGAGAAGTCAACACTTTGGCAGAGGGTGGTGATGAGAGAGCGAAGAAACTTTTGGTAGCGTTGAAGAATATGTCAGATTCCCAAGGACCAGGATCTGTTACATGGAGTAAGAAGACTACCATGACAAATGAGAAGGGTGACAAGATAACTTCATCAGATTCTTATGACTCTCGTGCAGAGGGTGGTCTTGTAAGTCCAGAACAAGATACAAGTAGTCAGATCAAAGGTAAACCAACTGTATGGAATAATCTCTATACAGAGATGACTAATAATATTAAGAATAAGGAAGAGAAAGCACAACCTATGACAAGTATGGTTCAACCCATCATTGATCCAAGGGTTACACCAAAGCAACTTACAACTTCACCATCATCATCAATAAATAACAAGGTAAGTACTCTTACCGATACTTCAAAAGCAAAAGTTCAACGAAGTAAACAGTCTACAACAAATACAAGACTTATGGTAATGAGACAGCAGATAATACGCTCTGTACCTACACCAACACCAGAAGTTATTGATTTAACTAAATCTCCTAGTCCCTTACTCACATAATGGCAAAAGCAAGACTATACAAAATGGTAAACCCTGGCAAGATGTCGCGTGGTGGCATCACAGTTAAGGTTGGAGATAAGGTTGTCACTCAACCTACTATCAATTTCTCTAAGAATATTAGTGCAATTAATAGTTTGGGTGCTACTGTTAATAGTATTGCAGTGGTTACAGAATCTTTAAAAGATTCATTCCAAGAGTATTCCTTGAAATCTATGTCAGATATGCAGGGGTTACTTGATAAAAGGAAAGATCATTTAGAAGCAGAGAAGAAGATAAGAGACGATGCAGCAAAGGATGCGAAAACACTGGCAGCAAAGGAAGCAGATGCAGCATCAGAAGGTAAACAAGAAAAGAAAAGTGTATTAAAGCAAAGTGTTCCTGTCATGAAAAAGATTGCCAAGTCAGCATTTGGTTTCTTATCAAAGATAGGTACTTTCTTTGCTGGTATTATTTCTAAGTTTATAAGTTATCAAGTACTGAATTGGATGTCTAATCCCAATTCAATCAAGAAGATGGAAAGTCTTATCAAAGGTGTAGGACATATGATTAAGTTCTTCGGCAAAGTTGCTGGGTTTGTGGTGAGTTTTGGGTTGGCATCATTTAAGTTCCAGATGAATTTATACAAGAAGATATTCCAATTTGCTAAGTTCATGATAGGACTAGGAATGTTCTTCTCACCTGTAAATCTAGTGAAGATGGGTATTAGTGGTGCTAAGGGTGTTCTGGATAAATTCAAGAATGGTTCGTTGATGAAGACATTAAAATCATTCTTGACTGGTATTGGTGGTATGATTAATGGATTAGTAGCAGTGATTTCTGGTCTAGGATTTGGTAAGTTTCTCCAAGGTGGTGGTGGAGATGTGTCAAAAGAATTAGAAAAACCAGTAGAAGAAGAAAGTGGTACAAAGAATGATTCTGTTGTTGAGGCGGGACAGGTGACAGGTGGTAGTATGACGCAAGAGCAAGCACAAGCATCTATTAGATATGCAGATCTTGAAGAAATGATGAGTGAAGCGTTAGGGAATAATGATATGAAACTATATGAACAATTAGAAAAAGAACAGGCAGCGTTACCAAAATTTGCTAAGGGTGGTTGGATCAAAGGTCCTATGTCTGGATATCCAGTATCATTAGATGGTGGTAGATCTACATCATTCATAGGACATGGTACAGAGTATGTTGCACCGAAGATGGCAGTGGGTGGTGGACCACTTGGACAAGCATTTGTTATACCATATGACACACCAGCAACAAGAACAAACCCAGGGTTGACTAACACCAGACTGTTACAAGCAAAGTCTGCTGGATTCAATGTTGCACCTATGGCAGGGGGTGGATTACTAGAAGCGATTGGTAATACAATAGCAACACCAAGGATTCCTTACAAAGAAATTAATAGCAAAATAGGTGCAGATAAAAAGACATGGGATACATTCAGAAATACTATTGCTGACATAGAGTCAAGTGGTAAGTATAGAGTATTTGGTGGTAATAATGATAACTATGATGGCAGATACCAGATGGGTAAACTTGCTAAGACAGATGGTGCACGCATCATGGGTATGAAAGACCCAGGTCATGATAAAGATCCTAAGAAGTTTATGCGTGTTATGTTCCGAAACAATAGAACTCTACAAGAGAGATTGTTTGCTGGATATACTATCGCTAACCACAACTATCTTTCGGGAATAAAAGAATATGCAGAAGCAGATTCACTCAGAAAGATGGAGATACTAGCGTATGCACATAACCAAGGATGGCAGGGTGCTAAGATTCATATTACCGAAGGCACAGTAGGTGCAGATTCCTTTGGTACAAAGGGAACTCAGTATTCTAGTGCAGTTAAATCAGCATTCCAAGAGGCAAATATATCACCAGTGTTTAACGATAACACTACAAACAATATAACAAACACAAATGTACAGCAGTTATCAGCAGTACAAGGTCAGACGACAGGTGATACTATAAACAATAATGCATTAAACGATGTAGAATCAAGTGAGTCAGCAATGCAAGTAATAGCAGGAGACTTAAATCCAATAGATACAACATCACCAGCACCAGCACCACCACCAATAGTGACAGGAGGTGGCAAACCATATGAGATCCCTGCTAATGATTACATCAAACCAAGATTCGGACTTCTTGCTGACATTGCATCTAAACCAGTTGAGATATTATGAGTACTGCTAAGAGTTATAAACTAACCAAAGTTGATGTTTTACTTGGTGAAAAGAATAAGGTAGACATTAGAGAACTCATCGCAGAATACCACTGGTATGAGTCAATAGATTCTGCATTCGTGAGATGTGATATCACTCTCTTAGATACTATCAACTTTGATGAGGAGTTATTAGGTAGTGAGATAATACATCTTACATTTGAATCAGAGTTGGCAAAGGATAGTAGGATAAAGACTGAATTGCAGATATACAAGATAGGTAACGTAATAAAACGAGAAAGATCAAAGTTATATACCTTACATTGTGCATCACCAGAGATATATGAGAACGAAGCAAACCGTGCCTTTGGACAGTTCGGACCTGTATCTGGTAAGACAGATATAGTTAAGAGTATGATTAAAAGTCACTTGAATTCATCTAAGAAGATACATGCAGAAGCACATACTAATCTAAATGTATTATCACCTAACTGGCGACCTGTGGATCTGATTGCTTACATATCTGATAAGGTAAGTAGAACAAAGGGAGGCAGCAGACAGTCAGGTAAAGGTAAGAAGCAAAGTGGTTTCTTATTCTGGGAGAGTAGGAATGGGTGGAACTTTAAGTCTATGGACATGCTATGTGAACAGAAAAGCAAAGCAACATATACTTATGCACAAGCAAACGTTGGTGAGTACGATCCAGGAAAGAATTTCTATCAAATAGAGTCAGTGGTTTATCCTGAGAGAGCAAACCAATTAGATAAGTTACGTTCTGGTGTGTATAAACAATGCACATATGGTATCGTAATGGCGCAGATGACAGACAGTTATGTACCTAATGCTGGTGCTTCATCATCTACATCATTTGATAATTATATAAAACTCAACAAACCATACACTGCTAATAATAGTGGTGCTTCATTATCTAATGAACAGTTGAAAGAGTTATATGATTCAGAGGGAACAGCAACATTTAATAACGCTGGTAATGATACATCATTCTCATGGAAACCAACATCAACTGGTAGTAAAGAGAACCTAACTGACATGCAGTTGATGAACAAAGATAAGAAAGGTAAACCAGCAGGAACAATTAGTGGACCTCTTGTATCTAATTTGTTAAAAGTATTCAGTAAAGCATCTAAACTACATGAGGGTTTACCCTACAAGAAAGAACATATAGAATTGTATACAAGTCTGTATCCCACAAGAACTAAGTTCAAGATTCTACCTGGATTTACTAATCAGACAGCAAATGCACCGAAGGGTGGTGCTGATGATGCAGATGAGAGTGTTCTAACTGCTGCAACATATTCTGCTGCACGTTGGTCACTACTGAACACGCACTCTCTCACTATCAAAGTCCCTGGAAATACATCACTAGCATCAGGGGATGTCATTACAGTTGTACTACCATCATCACAGCAGAAAGGTAAGACAAAAGTGATAAGAGATCAGACATATTCTGGTAAATATCTAATCAAAGGACTGAAACACACATACAAAAAAGAGGGAATCACCACAGAACTCTATTTGTGTAGGGGTTCCTTGCCACCTACTAAACAATAGTGCTATAATAAATAGTAGTAAATACTGAGTTAATAAAATGAAAAGCATAGAAGACCACATAGAAAAGGACAAGAACATCGTTGATGATCCCCTAGCAAATCCTGCTGCACGCAGACATGCAAAAGAAGAACTACATGATCTAGTAGACTACGCAGAGCATCATAAAGATGAGATAGAAGCAGGAGATCACCATGATCCTAATGCACTTGAACTATGGTGTGATCAGCATCCAGAAGAACCTGAGTGTCTAGTATACGACGATTAAAGTATGTTTATTGATGTTGATGCACCGCAAAGTTTTATCGGTGGATCAAAGATAGATCATGAGGTAGTAGATGGAGTCATAGACTTCTGGGATAATTGTGACTACTTGGCAAAAGAAGAAGGTCACACAGGTAAAGGTATTAACAAGGATCTAAAAGATTCCCTTGATTTAACCCTTCCAAGATATATCAAAGACAAAAGAATAACTGCATATATTGATGCCTTAGCAGAGGTAACGAAGGAATATGTTGATCATTATCATACTCTGAAAACTGTTAAATGGGATTTGTTAGAAGATTTTAATATACAGTGGTACCCCAAAGGTGGGGGATTTCATTCATTACATTGCGAACGAGGTGATGCACACCCACAGTGTGCAGGCAGGATCATGGCATGGATGACTTACCTAAATGATATACAAGAGGGTGGTGAAACATTCTTTGAGTATCAGCAATGCAAAGTGAAACCAGTCAAAGGTCTGACATTGATTTGGCCAGCAGACTGGACGCATTTTCATAAAGGATGCCCAGCACCCAACGAAGAGAAAATGATTATTACAGGATGGTATGACCTCACTCTTTGAGTCCATGATACTTGGACATTTTCGTAATAGAAAACAGGCATTTACTAACCCTACTAAATGGCCACAGATCAATGTGTTGTATCAAAAACTTGCAGAGAACACATTAGATTTGAAGCAATGGTATAACTACCAGACAGAGGAAACTGCATACAGGCACTACCATTTAACGTGTGAATATATTGATGAACACACTGTCATTACGTCAGCATTCAATATAGATACACAGACAGATGGTTGTCAACTACAATGGGGTTACCATGGTGGTTGGTGGTTTGGTGAAGTGAGGGGTGATTGTATTCTTAGGAATACCAGAGTCAAGAGTGAGATATCATTCAATGGCACTCTATATCAGTCTCGTGATACTGGTATAGATATAGATACAGGAGAGTTTAGATGGGGTAAAGAGGAGGAGGAAGGACTCTTCCGTTTTGAACGTCTAAATACTGAAAGGGAGTACGATTTAACAAATGTCACTAGGAACTAAAACTGACTTCGCAGGCAGAGACGGATTTCACTGGTGGATTGGTGAGGTAGAAGACCACATGGATCCTGCCCAGTTGGGTAGAGTTCGTGTTCGTATTATCGGTTGGTATACTGGTAATAGAACAAAAGATGATGGTTCAGATAGTTACTTACAAACACTTCCAACGGAAATGTTACCATGGGCAACTGTCCTACTACCAACAGACAAACCACAAACTAAGAACGGTGGTACAACAACAGAATTACAACCAGGGGCAGAGGTTCTCGGTTTCTTCTTGGATGGAGAAGAAGCACAACTACCTTGTGTGCTAGGTGCTTTCCGTACGTTTAAGCATGTAGAAGGAACAAAAGATGGTAGAGGCACAGCAAACCAGATGTCTCGTACTATCATTGCAAACAATGAAGTCGCTGATAAGAATGCAACAAACACCTCTTTTCAGAAAGGTCAGAATAATCAGGACGCATTCTCTGGTCACCCATATGTAAAGGCACAAGGTCAAACCCCAGGATCTGCAACAGGTGGTGAAGAAGTATCTCGTGGTGTAGTTAATAGAGCAGAAGTAGAGACACCATTCAACGTATATACTAACCCTATTGGTGTACCATCTAACATAGGTGGTATTGCTGATGGTACAACTGGACCAGCAAACGAAGGATTCATGAAGGATCTAAATCGTATGTTGACGGATCTTGGTATGGCATTTGGATCTATCGCTATGAATGAAGAAGGCGATATGGTATCTGCTATCACAGGTCAGATCATGGAGGGTAAGGCAGCACTTAATCAGTTGACTAACCTTACAAACTTTATCACTAATGGTATTAGTGGTATGTTAGCACCATTGAAAGAGTTTCTTGCACAGAAGATGCAAATGGCGATTGATCTTATAATGAAGGCAGTCAGTAACTTTGTTCCATTGATCGTTGTTAAACAGATCATGAGCATTATACAGTCAATCATTCAAGATATATTTTGTAAACCAGTCCCAGGATTTCTCTCGGCAATAACGAACATAGTTGGTGATCTGGGAGGATTCTTGCAAGGGGTCATGGACTTTGTTATGAATAAGGTAGATGATATGATTTCATCTATTACTGACTTCGTTGAGAGAGCAATGAAGGGTATTCAATCAAAGATCTGTGGAGCACTTGGGGCATTCAATAAGATAGCAAACACAGTATTGTCTGCTATCAATACATTTAAGAACTTAAAGAATATTGCTGATGGTATCAGTAGTATATTCTCTGTTGATTTTACAGCATTGAATTTTAGCAGCATCTTAGATATCATCGCTGCAATCATCGGATTCATTGCACAGTTCACGTCGTGTGGGAGGAAGAGTCGAAAACCAAGGGCGAAAGGGTGGATGCCACTGTTAGGCACCACCGAATGTACAGACCCAGGAATTGACGGACCAGGGGGAGGAGACTATAACAACTGCTCTGCTGATTCGTTTGGTGGTGGTGGATCACGACATTCTGATGGTGTACAAGGGTCAACAAGTATCTTTGATGCATACTTCCAAGATATGAATCCATTCTTGATGCAGACTGCAACATTCTTGAATGGTTCAAGAGATATAGATGATGCAACCCCAGGAAAAGAAAAGAGAGTAAGATCTGGACCAGGTGGTGTCACATCATTTGAAGATAAGCGTGGTAACGTACACTATAATATACCCAACAATGACACTAAGATCATAGGACGTGACTTAGTACACAATATTAAAGGTAATCATGTTCACACTGTTGAAGGTGACTACTATCTAAAAGTCATGGGTGACTTCCATATTGAAGTTGCAGGGTCAATGAACGAGCATACATCTAACGGACCTGGGGCAAAAGCAAAAGCAGCAAGTGATTCTAGTTTCTTTGCCAAAGGGTCTAAGTGGAATGATCAGGGTAATGATGATCCAGATGCAGTACAGACACCTAGTGGTGGATCACACTTTAATGTAAAGTCAGGACAGAAAGAAGCGAAGTCTGTACAGACCAAAGCAGGAGACCATGATATAAGTTATCAAGGTGATATTACAATTCAAGGATCAAGAGTTAATCTTAAAGGTATTAACGCTATCAGTCTTGATGCACCAGAGATAAACAATTCATGTCAAGCATTAACAAACAAAGCAACTGGTGAGATAATCAATGAGACAAACTGGATCACATCTTTCTTAGCATGTGGACGTTTTGATATTGTTGGCATATTCTCATCTGCCTTGACAAGTGTGGTCACTGGGCAGTATAGTTTAGTTAAAGGTGCTATCGTAGATGTTACGATGGATTTACCTTTCCCAGGTCCCACACCCCCTGCACAAATAAGAATGTCAGTTGGTCAAGCAACCCCTGCTGCAATGGCAGACATAGTAACAGGTGGTTCCCCAGGTGCACATATGACACTGGTTGCCAATCCGACAGGTGGCATAGGGGAGATCGTAACTGCGGGATCAGGTGCTATAATAAATCAAGTAACAACAGGACTTGTCTCCTATGGAGTTGGAACTGGACTTGCTGCTCTGGGTAGTGCCCTTGGACCTACACAGATTTATGGACTCCCTGTAATGCTAAACTAATGAATGATTTAATTGAACATGCTTTTATCCATTTCGGAACACGCACTATTGAAGTGTTAGATGAAGAAGGATACTCACAGAAAGTTAAGTTTGAGTTCACCTCAGAAGGTGGTGTTGGATTTGCTGTAATGTCTGAGTTCCTACAAGAGAACTTAGAATCTGAAAGACGTACTTACACATTCTAATGAAACTTACACAAGAAATGATCGACAAAATCCAAGAGTTGATGAACCATACCAAAAAGGATGGAACAATAAACTGGTTGGATGGTGATGAGATTAAGATTAGTATGTCAGGCACATTTGCTGCTGACAGATTTATTGTTATTGCAAACGAATCTAAGAAACCTTGGGTTCCTGCTGAACCACACCCTAGATTTGATTACGAAAAGAAGGAGTTTATCAGAGATGAAAACACAACTAATTGAACTCTCGATCGACGAAGTTAAGCAAGGATTTGATCTATGCTTGACAATGTGTGAAAGAGGACATACAATAAAGATTGTCCAAGAAGGCAAACCATCAGTACTATTAGTTCCTGTTCCAGAGTTTGTTGATAAGTATGAGCATGTTAATCCAGAATTACCTGAGATTGGTATGCCACAGGACTTCAAACCTGATCCAGTTGGAGTAAAACAGTATGTCACAGAAGAACTTAACGAAATCAAGAAAGAACTTAACAGTTGATATAAAAATGTGGTATAGTGAACACGACCACACATGGCACTGGACTTTGTTCGGTTACGAGGACCACTCGTATATACATAGTTCAAGAGCATACACTGTTAGAGAAGCGATGGACATCATTCAAAAACAGATAGCGTCTATGATGGAGGAGGAAGGACGTGAAATACAGGATTACTAGCGCATATTGTAATCTAAAAGACTGCGGTATTGTACTTATGTACATGATCGAAGGGACACCATTCACATTTGAAGAAGATCGGTTTGATTATACAGACCCATTTATAATTGAAGAAGCAAATAATAATCCAGAGATTACATTAGAACAGATGTATCAATGGTCTTGCTATCTTATTTTGGAGGGAATGCACCCTATCGTATATGATCTCGAAGAGGAGATCTCCAACCCAAGTATGTTACCCGAATGACAGAATTTATAGGAAGACACATTGGTCCTTCCGAAGAAGAACAGACTCAGATGCTCAACGATCTGGGTCTTACTAATATAGATGAACTCATACGAGACGTTATCCCTGACTCAATACTATTGAGAGGAGGTGACACACATCTACCAGAACCTTGTAGTGAGCATGAAGCACTACAAGAACTCAAACGCATATCATCATTTAACACAGTAAGGAGGTGTCTAATTGGACAAGGATACTATGGAACAATTACACCGTCTGTCATACAGAGAAATGTTTTTGAGAATCCAGCGTGGTACACATCTTATACTCCATATCAGGCAGAGATTTCTCAGGGAAGATTAGAAGCACTATTTAATTATCAGACATTAATAACTGAACTAACAGGACTACCAATTACAAATGCATCCTTATTGGATGAAGGAACTGCTGCTGCCGAAGCAATGATAATGGTACAGCAGAAAGGTAAGAATACATTTCTAGTTGATAGTAAGATATTCCCACAAACATTAAAAGTATTAAAGACAAGAGCACAACCGTTAGATATAAAGATACAACTTATAGATCTAGATGACAGTATAGCACTAGAAGATTTCACTGATGCATTTGGTATCATAGTACAGTTACCTAACAATGAAGGTAAACTAAGACATTGTGATGGACTATTAAGGTGTGCAGAAGTATTTGGTACTGCAAAGGTAGCAGTTGTAGATCCTATGTGTCAGGTATTGATGCAACCAGTAGGGGAGTGGGGGTTTGATGTTGCAGTTGGTAGTATGCAGAGGTTTGGAATCCCTATGGGTTTTGGAGGACCTCATGCAGCATACTTTGCAACCACTGAGAAATATAAACGTAAGATTCCTGGACGTATTGTTGGGCAGTCGGTAGATAGTCAAGGTAACAAAGCACTACGATTAGCACTACAAACAAGGGAACAGCACATAAGACGAGGAAAAGCAACGTCAAATATATGTACTGCACAAGCATTGCTCGCAAATATGGCAGGGTTTTACGCTTCTTATCATGGGAGCGAAGGTCTGAAAAGAATAGCAAATAGAATATTAAGATATAGACAAACGTTACTAACAGCATTGAAATGGTGTGGATATGAAACTGATGATAGTGAAGGATTTGATACTGTAAGGTGGAAATCTGATAAACTTGTAGATGATTATAGTATCAGATATGAAGATGGATGGAACATCCTGTCTATTGATGAGAGATCAACACTACCAGAACTAGCAGCAATAGTCTCTACACAGGTAGACTTTGAAAATAAGGCAGATACTATCGACCATGTATATGATATCTATAAGCACTATCATTGGATGAGCATACCACAAAGAACTAAACCGTGGTTACAGCAGTCAGTATTTAATAAGTATCATAGCGAAACTAACATGATGAGATACATGCATAGTTTGGCATCTAAGGATTATTCATTGGTGCATGGTATGATGCCACTCGGCAGTTGTACTATGAAATTGAATGCAGCATCAGAACTGATGCCTGTATCGTGGGAAGAGTTTGGAAGAATACATCCTTTCGCACCTTTGGCACATCATAGGGGATATGATCTTATAATTAAGGACTTAGAGAAATGGTTATCTGATATCACAGGATTTGATGCTGTATCATTACAACCCAATGCAGGATCACAGGGTGAGTATGCAGGACTGTTAGCAATACAGGCATTCCATAGAGATAATGGAGACGATAAAAGAAACGTCTGTTTAATACCAGAGTCTGCTCATGGGACAAATCCCGCTTCTGCTATCATGGCAGGGTTAAAAATTATCCCAGTAAAAATTGACTCACAGGGGTCGGTGGATATTCATGACCTAAGAATAAAGGCATGCTTACATGCTGATGAGTTATCCTCGTGTATGTTGACATATCCATCAACACATGGATTGTTTGAAACTAGCATTAGAGAGATATGTGGCATTATACATGAGTTTGGTGGATTAGTTTATATTGATGGTGCAAACATGAATGCACAGGTTGGACTAGCAAAACCAGGGGAATTTGGTGCTGACGTGATGCACCTAAATTTACATAAGACATTCTGCATACCACATGGAGGTGGTGGACCAGGGGTCGGACCTATTTGTGCAACAGAGTATCTTGCACCTTATATACATGCAAGAGTATCAGCAGCACCATATGGTAGTGCGTCTATATTACCTATCAGTTGGATGTATATTCGTATGATGGGTGGAGAAGGACTCAGAAAGGCAAGTGAAGTTGCTATATTAAGTGCAAACTGGTTATCTAAGAAGATAGACAACTATTTCAAGGTATTATATAAAGGAGAGA
>VMHT01029174.1_pt1 | contig 16444 bp, 12 predicted proteins | sample 4693611 | NCBI WGS metagenome assembly VMHT01 (sample SAMN12280063, study PRJNA550983) | marine metagenome | isolation source: seawater sampled from same location over 5 years 0.02-0.2 micron viral filtrate | place: USA: collected off the coast of southern California halfway between the port... ... | reverse complement strand
TACCAGTAATAGCTTGGTCACCACTAACATCCATATCAATTACAGAAGCCGAAAAAGCTGTTGATGAGTCAGTATCTTTAGCTACAATCTTATGCCCTGCATTGGTTTGGTGCTGTATGTTCATTGTGCCAGATACAGAATTGCCATTACTACCTATACAAAACAAAGAGTCAGTTCTGGTAGTGCCTATACCTACTGTGCCTGAGCTATAGTGAATGTTAGAGCCATTGGTAGTCCATGGTGATGCGCTACCTGCATTAATAGTGGTAGTTAATGTGTCGCCATCTTGCTGTGTAAGGGTTAGGGTATTGTTGCCAGAAGTATAATTAACACCTGTAATGTGGTTGTTATAGGTTGTATCCCAGTTACTAATCTTAGTAGCTGTTACACTTGAAGCCGCATGAGCAAAGAACTGTGGGTCAGACTCAGTGTACGATGTAAGATAACCAGCCTGTGCATGGTCTCCCCATCCGTAAGCTGTGTTCCAGTTGCTATCATTGTAGCCTGTAGCAGTTAATGTCCCTGTAACAGTTATGCCCGCATTAGTTGTTTCTAATTTAGGACTTCCATTATAAAATAATTTAACAGGGTCATTAGTTCCCCCCATTTGGATATAACTGTTAGCACCTGTTCCAGAGGCTTCTAAAACTAAAGCACTACCTTTAATAAATAAACTACTGGCAGGGTCTTTTTCGTCAATGTACGTTGCTTGGGCTGTGTGATATATTTCTAAGTCATCACTAGCACCGAACGTAGCTTTATCATTATCTCCAAATTTTAAATCACCTGTAAGAGTACCACCAGTTAAAGGTAAGTAAGGAGTATGTGATGCAGTTACAGTACCGCCATCTTGTTGGGTTAATGTAAGCGTAGAACCACTAAATGCCGCAGAGTTTATTTTGTCATTGTATGCCGCATCCCAATTAGACTGATTATTACTTGTAGCTTCAGGGTCGCCAGTAGAAGCGTTAAATGCTAACAGCTTACCTTTACGCGCATCCTTTAATGGTAGCTCCATAGATGAAGTTGTTACATCAGTATCTTGTAAACGAAGGCTACGATTGATTGCTGTTTGCTGTTGGTTAGTAGAATGCCATAGACGATCAAAATCATTGTTAACAGTTGACGCTAAAAACGCACCACTAGGCTGATAGTTAGTGTCTCTATCTAAATCCATTGCCATAACAATGCTAATTACAGCACCCTCTGTAGGATGTATAGGGCTGTTATTAGCGTCTACCAAAGTAAACGTAATAGTACCGCCAGAGGCATTGTCTACATTTTGTACAGTGTAGTGTGTGTTTAAAGTCTGCTTAACACCATTGAGGTATACATCGACATCAGCCGCATCATTAAGCTGAAACGTATAATTATATACACTCTGGGCTGAACCTGCTGTGTAATCGTTTCTAGTTGTATTTGCTGTAACTGTCATAGTATCCTCTTATAAATCGCCTAAGCGTTCTTCTAAAGCATCTACGGCTTTTCTAAAGCCAGTTAAATTGTTGTATGGCAACATTCTTCTAATGTTTCTAATGTCTGATTCTGTTAACTCGCCTTCACTAGTAGCTGAATTTAATGCCTTGAATGTATCTGTCAGTAAACTTCCAAAGGTTGGTCCTAGTATAGACTGCGAAATACTGTGCGCTACAAACTTAGAACTAAACGCATCAATGTCTAACAATGGTCGCATACCTATAGTATTGCCTGACACTTTTTCAAGCATCATGTTGATTTCGCCAAGTATGCCTGCCGCACCTGAACGGTCTATGCCTTCCATAACCCATGCTTTAGGGTCATCAGATATTGGTTGCCCACGCTCTAATTGTTTAATAAAGTACACAAACATACCCATACTTATTAGGCTAAATGCTCCGCCTAGTGCGTTATGGTCTTGTCGTTGTAAACCTGCTATTAAAACTCTTTGGGTTGACGAAAAAACAAACGACCTAAACTGTCCAATAACCTTCCCCATCTCATTAGACATAAATAATGGTTTCTCTTGCCCCGGAATTACAATGACTCTATCGCTTTCTTTACGCATTGCCGCCCCATACATTTGGGCTAAATCAGGACTATCCCAATTTTTTGCGTTAGTAATCCATACACTATCTACTTTTTTGCCATGTTTTTTAACTTGTTGATACATAGCGTCAGCATTTTCTTTCGATATGCCCAGTCTACCTAAACGCTTGTCATACTTACCTTTTGCTAAATCGTCAAATATGCGATTCTGCATTGTTACTGCATGAAGCTGTTTCATGCCGCCTGTCCAATAGTCTAGTATATTAATTTTACCAAACTTGTCTGCGGCTGTACGCAACCCACGCTCAATAGCTGTGCCGCCTTGTGTATAGTTAGCAATATCGGCAATTATCTCTGACTTACCTGTAACGCCACTAATAGCATCAACACCAATTCCGTAGGCTTGTAACTCTTCTTTAGCTACATTAAATGCTTTAGTATTAGCTATAAGAGGCTTTAGCCCTCTAGTCATTGTTTTAGTAAAACCTTCTGCCATAACAACACGCATAATATCTGGCAAGCTAGATATGGTTACACCACCCATAAATCTAAGGTAGTTTAAATCCCTTGCAGAGCGACCAATGCGCCCCCACACACTATCTGATGGCAATGAGTAAATGCCACGCATTCTTTCGAGCATACCAGTAATATCTGCTAAATCCTTTTGACGTTTTTTGTCTAAATCTAACCTTTGCTTATCAGTTAGTTTAGGGTCATCCATCTTTTCAAGATACCAATCATCTATCTTTTTCTTTTCAGCAGTAAGGTCAACACTATTAAATGCTCTTTGTAACTCAATGTCTGTCGATGTTTGCTGTATGTATCTTGATGCTAACAACTCTATGTCGTTTACCAAAAACTCTTCTATGTCTGCGTCATCAATAGTAAAAACTCTGCTTTTTAATGGACCACGCAAAGCATAATTGACGCTTTTAACATTGCCTTGACGCTGTGAGCCTTCACCTATTTTCCAATCATAAGGCAGTCTGCCATCTGGCGTACCCATAATTCTTTGGGCTATTTGTCTGGCAAGTTCATCATAGTCTTGTGGCTCAAAATCTTTCCCTGCTTTATATTCAGCCTTGTCTATAAGTTCTTGTAGCTTAGTAGCCTCTTCGCCTGTAGCTTTTTCTAGCTTTGTTTGTGCTAATTTAGCCTCTTCAAAAAGTATTTGGTCTTTACTTTCTAGCCATCTAGATACTTTAGACACAAACGTAGGCAAGTTAGCCGCGATCTTGTTCGTGTCGTATATTCTGTTCACATAATTAACGGCAGTAGTTACATCTACATCTTCTGTCAGCATTCGTTGATCAATTAACTTATCCTTAATAGGGTTGTATAAGTTAGCATTCCAATAGTCAGCCGCTTCTTTGACTTCAGGTATATCACTCTTTCCAGACCGTAACGCCTTTGCAACTTCTTCGTTAAAAGCTAGTCTGCTAAGTCTATTTTTTCTGTCTGTGCCTTTTTTATACTGTCTGTACAAACGTGCATTATTTTTAGCTGATTTAGCTAACATACCTGTATAAGTTTTAGCCAATGACTCTACAGATTGACCTACAAAGTTATCAACCATGATTGGGCTTTCTGCAAGCTGTACTGCAAGCTGTCTAGTAATAGGGTTAATACTAGATAGCGTTCTTGATAATGGATCAAACGATGTAAACTTAACAAGTTTTTTAGCCAAATTGCCTGATATTTGTACATCACCATACACGCGCTGTGCGCCTACCGAGTCTTCACCAACTTTAGGCGTAGACTCATTAACTGTAGGATTAATGCCATCTTTAATTTTTTGATTATGCTCAAACTGCTCATCGACCTGCTTAAACATATCTTCAGTCACGCCATACTTTTGTGACATCTTTGTCAAAGGCACACCTAAAACACCACCCAATAGCATAGACCCAGTAATGTTCAATGCTGACTCACCGTATGTTCTAGCTACTTGTTGTTGCTGTAGTACAGTCTCTTGTATTGTTGCATCTGCGCCTGCTGTAGCACCTAACGCTAGACCCCCTTTTAGTATACTTTGCCCACTTTTAATAGTCTTATAGGCTAATCCACCCACAGACAGAAATGTCACAGGGTCAGCTAACATAACAGGCAGTCCGACAAGAAACCCTTTACCGCCACCTTGTGATAAAGTCTCTTTGTCTTTTAGCTCTCTAGTATACTGCTTACGATATGCGTCCAACTCGCTTTCGTTGTCAGCATACATAGCACCCATAACAAACATTTCATCTTCTTTTTCTTCTTCTGAAAATGCGTCATAAGGGTCGTAATCAGGGTTAAATCTATACTGGTCTGGTAAGCCTTCTTCTCTTGATATAGATGACCCTACAAGGTTTTCCTGACGAAAGTAAGCCCCTGCCAACTCAGACAGTGTAGGCTTTTTTGTTGGAGCATCTAAAGGCTGTGGCTCAGATATAAGCCCTTGATACTCAAAACCCTTGCGAGATTTTTCTAGCATATTAGTTACTCAGGTCTGCTACAGTTATTTCAATATCTTCTTTGCCACTAGCTTTTTGCAGTGACGCGATGTATTGGTCGTTCCAATCTAACACAGCTTGTGGAATCTCTGACACTTGAGATGCAACAAATTCAACAGGTTCAATAACTTCATTTAAAGATTTCTTAAAGTACTTAGCAATAAACGCAGGTGCATCATCAATACTTCCTATGGCTTTGCCCATTAATGCAAATGGATTATTTGAGCTTCTTAGTATTTCTCTTGCTTTAGAGTTTTGCTCTGGAGTCATTCTATGCTCAGTTAAAAATTGTTTTTTATCTAATACTGGTACTTGTGACTCTTCCTTTATTTTATCTTTATAATCTTGTAATACTGAAGAATAATTTAAGCTAGGATTCACTCTTTCATCAACAGGCTGTAATGAGCCATCTGACATTCTTATTAACGCCTGATAAGTTGGCGTTCCTTTTTTAGACATAGTGGATGTTTCAGTATCAGATATTAATATAATATCGTCTTGCTCAAACCCATCACCATACTTAGCAACCAACTCTTGGTGTAAACTTTGTCTAATCCACGATGTATCTTTAGTTGGTCCAATGCCATAATACTCTTCAGGCGCGTGTTGCAAAAACCCAAACTCACTTGTTTTATAGCTATTTTGCATTTTGCGAACAGAGTGCTGTAAAGCCGCATCAAATGTTTCAAAACCAAGCAAATAATTATCTTCTGTAAGCGTTCTTAAATCAGCAATCATTGCGTCACGCTCAATGTTATTTGGAGTAAACTGTGTGCCAAAGCCAAATATACCTGATTCAAAAGCGTCGTCTAATGTATCAGCGTACATTTCATTTCTTTTTGGCTTGTCTAATAAGAGTTCAGACTTGCGAGTCTCTACCATAGCTTTTTGCGTAGATGATGATGGAAATGCAATAGCTTTTGCTCTTTCTAATGCTTCCTCAAACTCATAAAACTCCATGTTTCTATACAAAGTGTCTGCATATATTAAATCTTGCCCACTGAACGCCTCTGGCATTCCTTCTAAGGCATTTAATTCCATAATGCTTTGTGCCGCTACCAATACTCTGTCGGGGTCGTTAGAACGCAATTCAGACAGTATTTCAGTTTTCATTGTTTTAGGAACTGCATTTACAGATGTAACATAATCTATACGTTCATCCATAAGAAGTTCTGGCTCGACATTAAAATTTAATCTTTCAACATTGTAATCGTTGTCAATATCATTATCTGTAATTACATCAGAAGTAGCAGGTAGTTCGCCAGTTACTCTTGCTCTCACATTGGAAATTCCATTTATTTTTCTAGCTTCTGCATCAGAAACTTTAACACTGTCGTTGTACTCTTTAACAACAGCATTAACTTTAGTTTCTAATCTTTTCAGCAATTTGTCATTTTGTGTTGGACTAAGCTCACCTAATGGTGCTTTCCTTAATGCACCGACTAACTCAAGTCCTTTTTGTGCGCGTGTCTTCAAATCATCTTCAGAGTCAAATATAGCCCTATCAACCTGTCCTTCCTGTGTTTGTATAGCTACTTCATCTTTTAAAGCGGCTATTTTAATCTCAGCTTTTTCTGCTGACAATATTCCCGCTTCAACAGCCGCCAATAAATCCATTTGATGTTCAAGTTGTGCTTCCCTAGAATTAACCTCATCCCCTGCTCTTGCAAGATTACCTGTTAAATTTTCAAGAGATTCTGTCCCAACATTTAATGCGGCAAGTAATTGATCGTCAGTTTTCTTTTTTTCTGATGTTTGCACAGAGTTGAAGGCTGTTTTATTTGCTTTTGTGAAGTAATTTTGTAAATTCAATTTAACTTCTGGTGGCGCAGAAGACAGCATTCCTTCCATTTTGCCGTTAAGAACATTTTGATATTGTATAGTGTCATTAGGATGAGCTGTTTTTGCGCTTTCAATATGACTGTCTATTACAGAATATGACTCAAGCTCGTACGCTTTGTACATAGCGGCATTGTGCATAGAGCCACCAAACTTTAAAGAGCTTTTTGTTTCTAAATCACTACCAGTTTTAGCCGCCTCTACACCTTTCTGTGTGCCTTCAACAACAGCTTCTTGCTCGCGTTTAGCTTTACCTACGCCAACAGCTAAATTCATTACTTGTTTGCCAACACCTGCTAACGCCTGTAATTTACGAGCTTCAGAGTCATCAACACCAGTAGGTGTAAACTTGCCATATCTTTTTATAGGTTTGATAGCCATGTTTTACCTTTATTTCATATACATTGCAGTTGATGTTGCGCCTGATAGTAACGTGCCTGCCGCTTGTGCTTTACCTGTTGCTATAGCATTACTAGCCTGTCTTTCTCTTTGTGCCGCCTTCAATCTTGTGCTTAACCCAATAGCTGATTCACTAGAGCTTACAGTCCTAGCAGATTCTAAAGCAATACTTTCTGGTGTCATTCCAGATATGCCACTTGTTGCCATAGCTACTTGATTTGCGGCTAATACAGCATTCAACTCTTCACGCCTTGCTAACTCTTCAACTTTAGCTTGCAATTCTTCTTCGCGTTTTTGCACCATTAGCATTTCAGCTTGTTGTCTACCTGCTTTTTTTTGCTGATTAGCAGTATAAACAGTTGAAACCCCTATTGCGGCAACTATAAGGAATGACATTTAATTATCCTCTGGCTCTAATATAGCCTTTTCTATTTCTTCAACATTAGTAAGTTCTGTTGGGTGATATGTAATCCACACGCAATCTGTTTCAGCATATATTACACGCTTAGTCTGCGGAATAGTCTCACCCATAAATGGTGCTTCTATCTCTATATTCTCAAATTGACTAGAAACTCTACACTTACCCTTAACCACTGTATAAAGATGTCTAGTCTTATGCAATGCGCCCACGAGACACACGCCTGCGGGAATAAACAACTCTCTGGCATACAATCCATCACTAAAGTGGTGGCGCGTCTCTAACGCAATTGTATCGCCCTTTAGCATTAACGATTGTAACTTATATATATCGTCTTGCTTTGCAACTTCCATTAAGAGCTTATCTCGTAATCTATTGCTAATAAATGAAACGGTGTAGGGTCTGGAACTGTAATCTTTGGAACAACCTCTCTACCCCAACCATTACCACCGTTATTGTCTTCTATTATACCTGTAGACGGCACTAAAGATGTATTCAATGGACTGCTACTTGAGTCTCCAAACTCTCTTACAGGAACGGCTACACCGTCTATATTAACACTTGCTGAGTTTAATACGCGAAGATTCATTCTGTCTACACGCTTTAATGCCATCTGCGTTTGATCGCCACTACTCGACACAGTGTTCAATGGCATAGGTTTAACAGTAGGAACAAAATTACGACCAACCTCTATAGTAACATTTAATAACCGTTCTGCGTTAGTCAATGCTATTACGGTAGAGCTTTGCGCTAAATATCGTGGCGGCAATACACTATTACCTGCAACTAGGTATTTAGGCTGTGTGTCTACAAAATGTTCTGAAGTAATTAAGTATTGTGGGTGATAATAACCACCAGACAAATTTGGCTCAAACTTGATGCTAGAATCTAACAAGTGATCAAATGATAAACGCTCTACTGTATATTGTCTATGTGATGAAACTAAAGCACCATTATCAACTAAAACGTGCATAACATTATTTACTGAAACGCACTGCACATACTTGTCTGTTGTGCCTGCAAAACTAGAGGTGCTACCTTGTATGTTACTTCCATCTACAGCAGGGCGCACCAAGTCAAACTTAACAAAACCATTAATGTCTTGCTCTCTCAGTGTGTTTAAAACAACAGCAGAGCCGTCAGCATTAATAATAAATACATAGTTAGCATTATTAGATGATGTGCTTGTTACTGCATCCATATCCAAGGGAGAATTGATTAAATGTGATGACAGTACAGACATATCAACACTTTTAAAACCTTCTTCTGTGTAGTCGAAAATAAACTGACGTATGCTCCTACCGTTGCGATCTACAAATAATGTTGCGCCATCTAAAGCTAGTGTAGGTACGTTTTCACTAAAGCTACCATGCTGTGTTTGTTGTTTAGCATCTAATGTTGAAGGCGTGTTACCTGTAATAGAGAACTCTGCCCCCTCGGTGTATACTGTAACGCCACGACCACCAGTTACATCTACAATAGAGCTTTTAGAGCCATTCATAGTAAACAAAAAACCTTCAAAGTCTTCGCCTCTTTTTACTAAAAAGTCTAGATAGTTGCCTGCTTCAGAAGCCATCAAAACTTGCGGCTTGTCTCTTGTGCCACCTATCCATAGCCTACCCTGTGCATATACACCTAAGTTTGGATAGCCTCTTGTATCACTCCATATATCTTCTTTGCCATTATTGCCGCGAGTATAATCACCAAATGTTAGTGCATGTGTAGTCCCAGAAGTTGGAAAACCTGTCATTTGATCGTAATTGTTAGCAGACTTTCCTGCCATAGTTATTGTATACTTATCATTTCCATTTCCAACTACAGTAACTCCTGATTCGCCAAATACAGGCATTTCTTGTAGGTTTTGTTGCATATTACTCGCTGTAGCCACCCTACCTGAAGTACCGTCTCCATGATATGTTATTTCTTTAGATAAAACGCCATCAATTTCTAGCTGATACTTGTCACCTGATTCATAATTAGAGGCAAACGTCACAGAAACTACAGCAGATATTTTTGTTGGACTAAGGCTGTCATCAAAATCAAACTGAGGTATATTAACAAATGTAGGTGTATCGTAAATAAATAAACCATCGTTATTAAAGTTATACACCAATCGTTTAGGGGCTACATTCTTGTTAAATAGTAATAGTACGTTTTCGTTAGCCGCCACACGATTAGGGTAGTTAGTCCCTAACCCATGATCTACGTCTTGTAAAAATGTAGTTGATGTGTCAGTAACTCGATATATTCTTAAATTGTCACTGGTAAAAAATAATAAAAAACTGTTTAATTTATCTACTTCAAACTTGTGCATTTTAAAAGCAGGCGTAACAGAACTTGTTTCATGTTCAAAAACAGCTAACTCTGCTACTTGTACTTTAGCAGAACCTAAATCATTTACACCGCCAATGCGAACTATACGAAAGTATTGTCTTGCATATTGGAAATAAGAGTTTTGTTGAACAGGACCAACAACACTAGCTCGTATGTTTTGCGCAACATTTGTTAGAATAGGTAACTCATCTTCTGTAGTCCAATCATTACCATTAGTTGAGCTTTGTAAAAAAAACTTATCACCCTGTACATCTGTTGTTAATCTCATGCCTTTCAGATCAACAAACATTATGTCTTTTGGCGCACCTAAATTAATTTGAAATACTAAGTACGGACTTACAGTACCTGCGTCATCAGTAGTTGCAAACACAGTACCAAGGTTATTATCAAGCAAATGATCTCTATCGCCTTGTGTGGGTGTTATCATGATTTCAGTAACTGTAAATGGCTCAACAGCAGGTACAGTCGATATAAACTGACTGCCCATACGCCTTTTAACGCCACCTTGTGGAGTGGTTACTACGTTATTAGCAATCTCCATGCCTTTGTAATATTGTTCTAAATCAGTGCGACCCTTTATAACGTCAGATAACTCACCGCTTACAAAGCTATTTTGTACGAAGTTACTTTTAGCCATTAGTACCTCACATCAAGGAATGGTCTGCTCTGTATAGGTGTTATAGGGTGTTGCTGTGAATCAGTGTAACGCGCCATGCGAGAAGCGTTAATGTACTCTTCTGCCATAATTTGTTTTGTAGTAGCATTATCACGAATAGACATTGCAAAGTCTCTAGCTAGTGCATACTCAATCATCTTAGAAAAGTGTACAGGAAACACAGATTCAGAAACATTAGCAATATAGTCACAGTACAAGTCTCCGCTGTGATTAATATATACTTTGTTTTCTATAATTTGGTAAGGCTGATTAGGGTTCAGCTTGATTAGTGTAAGTAGGTCAGATGGTAGGGTGTACTTATCAGTCCACTCTGTGCCAATTATAGCTGTAGCGTCTTTGTTTAGCTGTGCTTTTTTTCTAGCAAAGCCCCATCTGTATTTAGTAAGCTCGCTTTGTACAACATTGTCATACAAGTTATTAGCTACAACTTGTGCGCGCGAGTTACCAGTAAGTGATGTTATTGGCAAATCACCTATTAAAATTAATGCGTTAGATATTAATCCTATTTTACTAGCCATGATTTACCTTTATTGTGTTAAAAGAAAGGGGGGCGAACCCCCCTAGGTATTACTAAGCCGCTACGTTATCGTAGTTGATTTTCACTAGACCTGCAGTGTCGCGAATAGCCGCGCCTGCTTTTAACATTCCGTTACAAAGGAAAGAAACCTTCTCAGGAATATAGTCGATAGTAGTCTTGTTATCAACACCGATAGCTAGACCAACAGCATCTTTAGCAAATGCGTATGCAGAAACTTCACCGTCACCTGCTACAGCCAAACCGCCTTCTGCACGATCTTCCATAGTGATAATTTTGAAGCCTGCAAATGTATCAACTTCACCATTTACAAGAGCCTTTACGTTAGCATAATCATTAGATGAAATTTTCTCAGCACCTAACAAGTCAGACAAACCTTTGCCATTAAGAACACAGAAAAGATCGCCTGAACCAACGCCTGCTTTAACTAGTTCAATTTTAGCCGAAACAATATCATCTGGGCTAAGACCATTAGTGCCAGTACCAACAGAAGTAATATCCGCAGGTGCTACAGCATTCATTGAATCAATTACAAGCTGATCAAGTCTACGACCTAATGCGCCTGCAATAGTTTGAGCAAGTTCTTGCTTCTCATCAAAGTTTACTTCAGCCGCATCAAAAATGTCAGTGAACTCAGGAGCAACAAAGTTAGTAAGAGTTGCAGTAGCTAAGCTGTGAGCTACGTTCATTGGAGTTACGTCAGTAGAAGTAGTACCACGAGCCGCGGCAGTACCTTTGCCCATTGCGCGGAACTTGTAAGTGTCACCAACTACGTTATTTCGTACAGTGACTGCGTCACGAAGAAGTGAAGCGTTTTGGTAAGCATGCTTTACCATGCTGTCAAATTCTGTGACAGCTACAGGAGATAGATTTACACTCATTTTAATATCCTCGAAAAAGAGATTTAATTTAAAAGTTTTTCAAGGTTTTCGCTGAGTACCCAGTAAATTGGTCAGCATCCAACCTAAATTTACCGAGCCTATGGAGATAGGGTATTCGATGCGCCTATTATAACACCGAACACCCATACTTGTAAATGTTATCCGCCAAACGATGCAATTAGCTGTTGAACTTTGCGCTCATGGTTAGGATCAACACTTCTAAGGAACTGACCATTCTCATGGCGTTTAAACATTTCTGCCTCTACATCTGCCCATGTTAAGCCTTGTGGATGCTCACCACCTTCGATAGGTAGTTTGGCAGGGACAGTAGCTTTAACAATAGCTTCGATTAACTTAACACTTTCAGCAGTTGTTACCAAGTCTTGCACTTCTGTATAAGTATCTGCATCTAAGTTATTTTTCAAAAACCCTTCTACAGTTTTTAAGCGTTGCGTAGCATTATCACCTAGCTTCGCCATTTCTTGTTCAGCAGTAATTTCTTCAACAGCTTGTTCTTGTGCTGTTAAAAGTTCCCATGCACGACCATACGCTTCTTCAGACATATTAGTGTCTTTAGCAAACTCAGTTAGTTCAGCGAGTAACTGATCATCTTCATCTACACCTTCAGGAGCAGTGTAGCCATCTTTAGGCGCACCTTTAAATCCACCAAACTTTTTCTCTAGTTCAGTGTATGCTTTGGCTTGTTCTGCTACTGACTGGTACTTGTCTGCTTTGTACCACTCGGGGGTTTCACCTGTACCTTTAATACCATCAGCTAGAAAATACTCGTTCTCACTTAACGTGGGTTCAGCATTGTCTAACAAGGTATCAGAAGTAGCTTCTTGTACTTCGGCTTGTTCGTCTGACATATTAACCTCTTACTTTAGCTTGTTGTATTAAATTGATCACATACTTAACTACTCCAGATTCACCATTATGGTAAGCCGCTTCATAGTCTACGTTCTGTGATTCAAAGGGGGTATCGTTGCCATAGATAAAACGAGACGTTAAATCTTCAAGGACTTTCTTTCCTTCAGGCGTAGAGAAACAGCCATTGTATGCCTTTGCTAACTCAATGGCTTTAACTCGTTGTTCTTCTGCGTACTTAGACTTAGTTTCCGTAGAAGCCTTGTCTATGTTGTTCCAACTCAAAGCGTAGTTTGTCCTTGCATTGGTGGCTCACCTGCTGACATATCTTGTTGTGCCGCTTCTGCACCTGCTTGTATTACAGCCTGCTTTTCTGACTCACTTCTTACAAGTGCGGCAGGTACGCCTGCTTTATCTGCAACCCATGTACCAAACTCTTCAAGTTTAAATCCTATCTTAGCTTGGTCTGGACCTGCATTCTGCAACACAAACTGAACAGCTTGTTGAACAGTAAGTATATCTTCAGCATCCTGTTGTCTTGCTAACGGTGACATAAACTTAATATCAATATCTTTACCGTCTAACTGTATTGGCTGTATAAGCCCTCTACGAGTTAATATAGCAACAACACGCTTTATAATAGGGATTAATACTTCAGTTTGCAAGCGTCCAAACGCAGAACCTATGCGTTTAGCTAACTCTCTTGACTCAATAGCTACCTCTGTAGCCGATCTCACAGCCCCTGTGGGGTCGCGCAGATCATTAAATAAACACTTTTTAATGTTCATTTGTAAGTCATTAATAACGAACTGCGATAATTGTAGATTAGCACCAGTATCTAAGCGTCTCAATGATGGATTAGCGTTGTTGTTAGAACCAACTGGAATAACAACCCCCGGGCTTATACTAATATTGTAGGGGTTTGTAACGCCATCATCCGTAGCAGTGTACATACCTGCAAGGTCAATAGCCGCTTTTTGTAGAGTAAACTCTTTAGCTTTGTTTAAAGATTTAACATCAGGCAATGCTTGTAGTGCGGGTCCACGACCACGAATCTCACCTGCTACTTTAGAGTAACGACCAGTAACCCATGGAGATGTAGTTCCGAAATCTTGCATCCAACTTATATAATCTTCTTTGCCAACCCACAAGCAACCATAGTACGTTTTAGATTTTGGCAAATAAACAACACCCTCATAAGCCTTAACCATGGTCTCAGGCTTGTCTTTAATTACTTTAGCCATTGATGGGGATGCTTTGAAACCACGCCACTTACGCTCCAACGTACCTGCTTTAACTTCAAATCTACGCCAGTGCGTCTCTACGTTTCCTTGTGGTCCTTCTTCAAATGCAATACCTTTTTGTGGAATAGCACTAAACACTAAAGGCATATCATCATCTTCGTCTTCATCTATGCGAAGCGTACCTGTACCAATTAAAAGGTCTAAAGAATGCTCATAAAACTGTGTTGCAAAGTTTGATCGGTTAATGTAATCGAACACTTCTTCTGCTTGCTCTTCTAAGTTACGCTTTATATCTTCTTCTGACACATCAAAGTTGCCAGACTCAAGTAGTTTTTTAACGCGAAGAGATGGCTCAAACGTAGCCCAACGTGACCATATAGGAGCAATGTTTTCTTGTAACTTACTAGCACCTTGCTGGATGGCTTCTAAAGCAGTAGAGTCGAAGATTTTATCCATCTTCTTTTGACCTGCCATAGTAGTTTCAAACAAATTTCTGTTAGGCAAAAAGTATTCGTATGCGTCATCTAGCTGATCGTGCCAGTGTGTAGATTTCTTAAAAGCATTAGCTTCCCGTTTTTTGAGATCTTGTAGCGACCCAAGCTCTGAGGGTAGTTTCATTTGCGTGAACCAAGTAGTTGTCTAGCCTTTGCCGCGCCCTGCGTAGCTTTTACTTCATTGAAAATTTTTGCTCTTCCGCTTCTACTTGTAGCAATGCCAAAAGCGTATAGAGCTTTATCAAAAATATTTGCAAATTTCATTTTTTGTTTTTTGCTATGTTTAACATCTTTTTGCTGTAATACAGTCTCTTTTTTAAGCCCAGTTAATAATGATTTAGCACCTAATTGTCCACGCGCCTGTGCTTTAAGCATTCGTTCTGTTTGCATACGTTCGCGTCGCAAACCTATATTTGTGCGTTTTTCAATAGCCTTTTCTTGGGCTGTAGGTTTTGGTGGTTTTGGTTTTTTTGATTTGCCGCCCATGTTATTTCCTCATGTATTTTAGTAGTTGGTATGGTGTCCAAATAAAAGGTTTGTTTATTCCTAGTATTTGCTTTGTATGCCCTACACAAGTATTTAGCATAAATAAAAAGCGTTTACACTTTTTAGGCTTATAACTTAGAATAAAATAATTATCCTCAATTATACCATTTTTTGCATCAATCGTGTACAACTCATAATCATTTGTTGACTTACCGCAAACAATTAGCTTATCTATTGCTGGTTTTACCACATAGCAGTGCCTAATTCCTTTTTTTAAAAATGGACTCCACCAGTTAGATGTGTCATCTTTGAACACCACATACACTTCAGAAGACACTGAAATTAACCTTTGCTTGTGTTGGCTTAGTAAATCTACCAGTGCCACGCAGTGCTGACTTACCTTCCCCCTCTCCTTGTAGTGCATACTCTAAGGCTTCTACAGGGTGAGAGTATTCATTCTTATCTGGTTCATCAGTGTAGTGTTCGCCAGACTTTTGTACTCTGCGATAGCAAAATCCACCTTGTAAGCCCTTACGAATCATAGAGGCTTTGGGTAAGACAGTGAATCTAGGCTTGCCATCCATACACATTTCTTTCATAGGCACTTCTAAGGCGGCTCTACGCTTTAATGGGTCATTTGAGGCAGTAGGTTGACAAGGAATACCTGCGGCTCGCATTATCTGGAATGGCGTGTCGCTGTTTGATTGGTTTTTGTTGTTGCCAGAAGGATCACCCCACCCTTTAAACTCGTGGTCAGGGTATTGATCTTCAATGTATCTTTTAAGTGTAGGTGCAAAATCAACAGCACCAGAGTCGGTAAGAACCATTTCATCGAAACATATCCACCTTCCTATGGAAGTTCGTTGTAAAAACGCACATGCAGGTGTACGACCAAAGTCAAAGCCTAAGACGATAGGGTAGTCAAGGGATGGCTTAAACTCATCCATGTGTTGACAATGGACGCTATCAGTGTACATAGGATGCACAGGCTTACCATTCGATACAAATCCGTATTCATTAGCTAAATTTACCTTTATCCAGTCATTAGACTTACCATTAAGACCACGCTTGTAGTAGCCCTCTGGTAGGTTCTTCAAGTTTTCGGCTTCAGGGTTTACTATCCATTCTTCTCCTTCTTTTAAAACACCACCTGCCTGCCTAAAAAATGACCAATCTTCAGGACGTTCTATTTCAGCAAGTTTAAAATACCAGTGGTCTTCATCAGGGGCGTTAGAGTCACCAAGCATTCCATGATGTGTAGGACGCACACCTTCTTTAGGAGAGGGGTAACGACCATGACGTAGGTCTAACATGTCTAAAACAGCCTTAGAATGCTCTTTAGTCTCGTTTAACCATACCCAAGTAGTCTGGATACCCCTTGCTTTTTTAACGTGTTCAGGTCTGTCAAAGGCAATAAACACAACATCACACTCAACCTCTGTACCATCTTCTAGGTTGAAACGCATAAAGTGTGTTGGTGGTTCTTTGTTACCTTGTTTGAAGTCACCTAGTTCCCCATGTATTTCTAACCAGTCTTTAATGGTTGTAGAGAACAGTTCAGAATAGGTATTACGAGCCGCAATAACTCGTGATAGACGTTTATTGTAGTTCTTGTGTTCAGGGTCAGATACAGGTTCTTGTTCACAGATAAGGTCTAACAGTTTGAGTATACATTGAACAGTCTTACCAGAACCCAATGGACCCATGATAAAGGAGTTTCGTGCGCGACAATCAGAAAAGTCTTGGAGAACTTG
>VMHT01104539.1_pt1 | contig 16445 bp, 25 predicted proteins | sample 4693611 | NCBI WGS metagenome assembly VMHT01 (sample SAMN12280063, study PRJNA550983) | marine metagenome | isolation source: seawater sampled from same location over 5 years 0.02-0.2 micron viral filtrate | place: USA: collected off the coast of southern California halfway between the port... ... | reverse complement strand
GAATCTCGTGCAGTTGTTTGCTCTATGACATATGGAGTAAATACCTCTGGGACGATTATGTCGCTCCTGAGAACTGCCATGTGTTCAAGAATAAAAGTTTAACGGTTGTGGGCGTAACCCTATTGGCCTAGCGTAACTTTGCCTAATAACCTATATACTAACGTGTTTTAGCAATATCTCTCAACTTTTGCCAAGTTTCTTTTCCATATGTCTTAAAAATGCGTCCTTGTTCTGTTATATCTTCACTAGCTCTAAGAAATGGTTTCAACATATCTTCTGAAAAAGTATCAGAAGATGGTCTTGAAATTGGAGCACCTCCACCACTTAATGGTTTATTTTTTAATAAATAGGGTTTTTCTTTTTCTAGTTTTGTTTTTACATATTCAGCTACAGGTAGTTGTTCATATCCATCAACAACAATCGGCTGACCATCTTTAATTTGTATTTGATCTTTAGGAACTAAATTATTTAAAACCAATTCTGGATCATGTGTTATTTCAGATAAAGCTTGTATTGCTGGTGCAATAAGTTCAAGTTCTCTATTTCTTGTTTCAAGCTTTTGTATTTTCTCTTTATCTTCTGCTGATTTATCTCTGTATTGTTGTTCTAATAAAGTTTTTGATTCTGCATACTTTCCTTCTTTTTCCAACTCTTCTTGTTCTTTTTTTTGTTTAAAAGCTAATAAAGCCTCGTAGTCATCAGGCACTTGCATTAATTCTTTTTTCTGCATTTTACCTATTAACTCGAAATTTTTTGCTTCAAGTTTTTTTACAGATTCCTTAAGTTGATCAAGTTCTGCATTGTTTTCTGGTGGCGTAACCACTTCTTTGTTTTCTTCAGACATAAATTAGTCGTAAACTAAACGTATTATATTATTTATATCACCATTTGACCTTTGCTGCCCAGAAAGCTGCAGACATTTTTCCTCTTGCAATATTTTTTGCATGGCGAGCAAGGAAAGATTTACGTCTAGCTTTACCTTTATCTGTTTGTGGATTTTTACCAGCACCAGATACACCTTGCTGTCCAAATCTAATTAATTTTACTTTATCCCCTTGTTTTGCTAATACTGCATGGGATTTTGTAGGATGACTAGGAGTCCTTTTTGGTTTGTTAAAACCAGAGAATGTTTCAGAACCACGTTTAACTGCCATTATTTTTTTCTTGCTTTTGTGTATATAGCTTTGTCAACCTTTCTTGCAGGTCCACCTTTCATATAACTATTCACACGAGCCATAGACCAAGCTGCCATAGAGACATTACGACTACCGCTTGATAAATAAGCACCTTGACCTTTTCTATAGACAGAGGCAAGTTCTCCATACTTAAAACGTGTTCCCTCAGCTTTATTTTTTAGTGCTTTTTTTGTTGCGGCGTTTAGTGGACTTCTTCGACTTTTTTGTGACATCTTGGTTAACCCTTGATTTTTGAATAGCCTTAATATTAATATACTTACCTGCCTTATAAAGAGCAGCAGTACGTCTTATTTCGGCAGCTTTTGTTGATTTGTTTTTAGAACCTTTTAGATAATCTTCTGGTATCTTACTTTTCTTCTTTTTTTTCTTTAACATTTTTCTTTTTAGGTTTTTTAGCATCAGCTAATTTTTGCAGTAAACTTTTTGCCATTACTTTTTACCTCCTTTTTTTTTAATTTTCTTCATAGAACTATAGCCTTTACCTTTTGGCATGATAATAGAAGCAACTAACAATAGTATAACTTTTAAATTGCTTTTGGATATTTTTTTATTAAATCTTTTAAAGCTAACTCAGACCCATCATCTCGAATAATCTGACGTAAAGCATCTCTTGGACTTTTCTTTTTAGTTTTTACTAAGTAATTAAAGAAAGGTTTTTTGTTACCAAGTGCCTCAGTTTGCATACTTGGATTTTTATTTAACCAATCAGGATAACTCTCATCTTGTGACACACGACCAACACTACTTGGTCTTGTGTCAGGAAATCTTCTTCTTAAATCATCATCATCAATAACAGGTACAGTTGTGGATCTACAATTAAAATGTTGAGGAGGCATTGGACCTTCTCCATACTTAAAGGTTTTACCATCAAGACTGCCACATAATGCAGTTGTTTTTGAGTCCAAAGTAGCTACATATTCATATTTTGTTGTTACATCTTGATTAGCTGAATACACAGCTTGACTTGCCATTGTCTGAACTTGATTTACAGATGTTCTAACGATTGTTCTTACTTGATTATTTGCTAATTTGATTCCAGTACCACCAGCAAGTGATTGTGCTCTTGCTGTCATTTCTTGGTTTGAACCAAACTGCAATCGACCTCTTAGCCTTTTTGCTATTTTTGACGTAGATTCACCTTCTGTAACTCCTACTCTTATTTCTCTAGCAATAAAATCAGCTTGTGAAGAAGCTATCCCACGAAAAGCTTTTTCAACTACTTCTCCACTTGGTAATGTAATTACTGAACCCTTTGCAGCAGTAAGACTAAATGTTCTCTGAACCTGTGATTCTAATGTTGGTAATGTAAATACATTAATTCTAGTTGGATCTGTATAAACAAGACTTCTAGCAAAATCACCTGAAACTTGTACTGTATTAACATTAGCTGCACCAACAGGTAAGACTTTTTGTAGTTCATTTGCTACAAAATCAGTCTGAAATACAGCCAATGATTGTAATTGATCTGACATATACTTAGTTCCTTCAACAGACCAACCTTCTAGACTTTCCTTAAATTGCATTAACATTGATCTAATACGAGCAGTAGTTGCTGGTGAATTAACTTCATCAATAACAGCTAATTTATTTGTTAAATCTAAAATTACATCATTATAATTAGTTACTATTTCTCTTGCTAAACGATTGCTATATCTATTCAGATCAATAGATTGCCTGTAAAAACTTTCTGGAACTGACATAAGTTATTCTTCATTTGGTTCTTCATCTTCTTCTTCAGGTTCTTCTTTTTTGGGTTGTGCCATTTCTACCATGCCACCACTTTGTGTTGCTTCAATTTCTTCTTCAACATCAAACTCATCTCCAAGAACCTCACCTTCGTGTAATTGCTTTAATAATGTTTGTTGTGTAACTGATCCAGAAGTATAAAGTTGTAAATATGCTTGAATTTCTTGTGGGTCTAATCTTTGTGATAAGAAATCTCTATTAACAAAACAACTACCAGCTTCAGCATTAATGTATTGTCCATGAAATACAAGACAATTATCAATCATATCTTGCATTTGTTGTGCGACTACCATCATTGTTGAGTCGCCTTGCGATCTATCAATTCGTTTTGCCTCTGCTGTTTCGGCAGCAAGTTTTTGTCCTAATACTGCAGCTAAACCTAATTCGTTAATTTGTTCTGAAACTTTATCTATAGCTTTAAATTGAGCATCATAACTGCGACCAGCAGGCTCAATATATTCTGCTCGTCCATCTGCTGGAAATGCAATAGCTTCTCCGGGGCCAGCAGATACTTCTTCTGCATTTTGTGGAAACCCATAAAATGCCAACATTGGTACAGCTGAAATATGAAGCTGATTGTATAAATCTGACAGCATTTGATATGCTTTTAAATTTAATTCTGCTATATCAGCCATTGGTGGTCTTGACTCGAGTAAATTAATTCTGTTTGCATAGGCTACAGAAAAAGGTATTTCAGAAAGACTTGTGGTTCCCTCATCAATTTTTACATATTTGTTATTTTTACCTTTTTGATGTATTTCATAACCACCTCTTGTTAAAAATCTAATTTGATCAACAATCTTTTCTCCATATAAACCATCAGGAACTGCAACTTTTTCTTGCAAACGTAATTGAGTAAATTTAACTTGCCCCTCTATTACCTCAGTTCTAAATCCTAAAATATCTCTTGGTGTATAAGTTACCCAATATGGTCTACCATTTTCAGTTGTTTTTGGAGCATCAACTAAAACACCAACATGACCATATCTAACCATTTTTCTTGTAGTCTCATAAGTCCAAACATTTAAATCATTACCTTGTAAGTCAACATCAAATAAATGTTCACGAATTGAATCTGCAGTATCATTTAATCTGACAGGTTTACGAGTTAACATTCCAGCCAACATTCTTTCTAATCGTAAATAAAAAGGAGGACAAACAGACCTTGCAAGTCTGTTGTCATACGATTCATCTACTTCTCTAGGTTCTTGTGGTAAGTATCTTCTATGCCTTTTTCTCATCTGATATGTCCCACCAAGCAAATCTTCTATTAACATCCAATGTGGTTCTTGTTGAAACCATATAGAATTAGGATCATTTATTTCTTTGCCTTGAGCATTAGTTTCTCTGTTGTAATAATTATATCCTGAGTACATTTTGCTCCAATGTTTTCTTAAGTGTAATAAATAATCTTAATAAAGCCTAATACCAGTTTTGCGACCAGCACCCATATGTAATGGATTGAACAACCTCCAAGTAATATAACCGAGAGCATCATTCATGTGATCGTAACCAGCATCTTTATCAGGATCTCCCTTTTCAGTATAACTTTGAAGTTCTAGACACTCAATTACTTTTATTGCACTTGAATGAATTTGTAGTCTAACTTGACCTTTTCCATTCTCTAATAGTCTTTGTACTGAATTAACTCTATCTCTTACAGGGGGATTAGATAATGCTGACTGATTAATAAAACCATAGCTTTCTAGTATTTGGATGTCGGTTTTCGAAGCGTTTGTGCTTCTGTTTCCTCCTGACGCATCAGGATAGACATAGATTTTTTGTTGTGGATAGCGTCTTTTAATTTCTTGAGCCATTGAGTCGGTGTCATGTGATTCTTTTATTTCATCAACCACGAGTAATTTGTCACCAATAGCAATACCAATAACTGCGTTCATGTTTCCAATATTAAAATCAATTCCAATTCTTAAAGGTTCGTCTGTTATATCTGGCAACGTATCAGTGACATGGACAGTGCGGTTGAAGCGATCATAAACCTGTCCTGTTGTTATATTACAGAACTCTCCATTTAAATATGCTTGCAGTAATCCTTTTTCATAATTCTCTTCTAATCTTGTAATAAAGTCTTGTGGCAAATGTGGGTTATCATATGTTCGCATTTTAATTAATTTACGATCTGTTTTCTTTTGTGCTTCATTACTTCCAAAAGTATTCCACATCCATCTAAATCCTTCGGGAGTTGATGCGACACCAAACTGCCTTTGATTCCCAGAACGTAATCTTGCAAGTATTCTTGGAAAAGCTCTATCAGCAATAGATGGAGCAACAGTATCAATCTCGTCTGCTAATACCCAAGCAAGGTTTAGTCCAATAATTCTAGACCAGTTCTCAAAACTTCTACATAAGATTCGTGAGTCACCTTCAGGAAGATGCAAAATATATTCAGGAAGTGGAGACTGTCTCTGTGTGTATGGAATCCCATAATCTTCTAAAAAAGTTTCAAAGTCGTTCTGCCATATATCTCTTATTAATGGTGCAGTAGGTTCCATAACTGCACCTGTAAATCCTTGATTGCTAATAGCTAACTGTACAGCTTTAGCACAAAGACTTCTAGTTTTGCCAGCACCATAACCAGCAGACAATCCAATGATTTGTGTTTCTTGATCTTCTACAAAAGCAAGCTGCCCCGGATGTAAGTCAGATTTGATTTTAACTAATATTTCATCACAACTAATACTAGAACCAATTGACTGTTCGAGAATGCTTCCTTGTTGTGAATCAAGAATACTCATACTAAATCAGCTATCTTTGCCATTGTGTTTATACACCCTAAAGCTACATGAGGTTGACCATTTCTACGAGCATCTTGAGCTAATGTACTAAGTTGCGATAAAACATCAGCAGTCATTTGTCTTCTGTCAATGTCCCAATCTGTTGTCAGCACTTCGTTTGCAGCCTTTATATATTTATCAACGGCTCTATGTCCTACCCCCCATTCTCTAACCCCATAAGCGACAATTTCAGAACGTGTAGTATTTCTAGCCTTTAAAGCAGCAACTTTTCTTACTCGCCATTCAACTTCTTTTTTTGTTGATCTCTTTGACATTTAATTATCAAATAATTTTTTTAACTCTTTCGAACCGCTTTTTGGTTGACTTAATTGAACTAATCGTAATCCATAATTATCTGTTTTTTGTAAATTATCCCAATCTATATCTTTTCTTCTTATTAATTGTGTATCAAATTTCTGCCAATTATTCTGGATATGATGTTGTGGTCTTTGAAATTTTCTTGTAGTCTCTACAACTTTTGGCCACATTTTTTCTAAACTTCTAGCCATTGTTAAACGACCATCACCTTTATAAAGTTGGTCAGTATTACCTCCTTTCATAGTCATTGTGTGCATTTTTTCTATTAAAAAGGCATTTAAATTAACAGTGCAATATCCCAAAGATAATGCTTGTAAACATAAATCAGTATCTTCGTTATATCTACCACGCCATCTTATATCTAGTGAATTATCAATTAACAAAGTGGAATATACATGAGCATTAAGCTGAAATGGTGGCTGTGTTCTTTTAATAGCAAACGAAACGTAATTTAATCCTGATATAGCTATGTTTGTATATCTATCAGTAAAATCTTCACAACAACGTAGACCAATATTGCCATTACATCTGATTCTTGTATTTTTATACTTTCGGTGAATTGATCGAATGTTATCATCCATTATCCAATGTCTTTTAAATCCTAACTCCTTGCTGTGTTCCCAAACAAAGTTACGGACAGGGATAGAACCAAGACCTAAATTTTTAAAAGGTGTCGTTATTAATATTGATGGGTCATAGTGTTTTACATATTTATCATATTCTTGCGGTTCAATAACAAGTTTAAAATCTACTTTATCTTTCAATAAAAAGTTTGCTGTTAAACAGGAGTCATATCTACCTTTTGATATTACATAAACAGGATAATTAGGCTTCTTCATCTACCACCTCGAAACCTACAGATGTAATATCTCTTCTTTCTTTCTCTGGAAACCAAATAGATTCAGTTCCTTTTTCGTTAAATAAAAAGTTATTTTGTTCGCAAAATACTTTTTTATCCTCATAAGTTTCAAAGTTAACAATTAACTTTTTTGCTTCCTCTGATATTTCATAATCAGGCATACCCATCCATTCAGCAGCATGGTCTGTTGTTTTAATTTCTGATGCTGGTCTTGTTACATACAACAAGTTCTGAAGCATCATTTCATCATAGCCGGTACCTAAGAGATCACTATTTTCCATGATCTCTTTAAGAATATTGGATAAAGCACGATCATCTACCTCACCTAAATGTGAGACTTCATTATCGGCTGTAAGTAACTTAACAGCCTCAATACTATCTGATTCTAAATCTAATTTCAACACAGGAACGGAAGTTAATCCCAAAGCTTGTGCTGCTTTAACAACTCCATGTCCAGCAAGTATTGTATTATCCCTTGCAACAATTACATTTCTGTAAATTCCATTATCAGTTATTGATTGTTTTAAATGTTCAAGTTGATCTGCTGGATGTGCTTTGTAGTTTTTCGGATGTGGCTTCAAATTAGCAACTGACATATTGCGGACAGTGTAAAAAGAAAACGTATCAAAATCTAAAAGGTCTTTTATATCAGAATTAATTTCATCAAGGTCTGATATATTCCCAAGTTCTTCTAAAAGTTTGTTCTCATCCCACTCAGACTGTTCTGCAATTTTATTATCAGCAATAATATATGCTTTTTTCTGTGCATCAGTTAAATTTTCTACAATACGAACTGGTACTGCTTCGATCTGCATTTGTTTTGCAGCTTCATATCTGCCATGACCAGAAAGAATAGTTTTTTCTTCATCACAAACAATTGGCTGTGTAAATCCAAACTGCTTTATTGATGCAATTAAATTCTTAATTTGGTTTTCTGGGTGTATTTTTGAGTTATTTATGTATGGTTTTAACTCATTTAAGTTAATTTCTGTTGAAATCACAGTACCTAAGTCCTCCTTGCGTTTTTGCATTTTTTTAATGTACTTATTATTCATGTCGACATATTTATCGTCAACATGAAATCCGTCTGGGTCTTTGTACCAAGCAATAATATGTTCTTTACATCTTTTTTTTGCATTATCTAAAGTACCCCCTGCTCCTTGTAATAAAGAATATGATGTATGTCCATCAGGCCATTTCGTATGATGTGTCCATTTATGGTCAGAATCAAATTCAAATTCATAAAACAAACCATTATGTTCTACTTGAAATACTGAGCCACTCATCAGTATGCCACCTCCTTATCCCAAGTAATTTTTTTAAATGACTTAAAATAATCTATTGTTTCATCAAGACCATCATCAAGTGATACTGTTGGCAACCAATCTAAAGTTTCTTTTGCCAAAGTTATATCTGGATTTCTTTTTTGTGGGTCATCTTCTGGTAGTGGCAAGTTTACATGCGGCAAGGCAGCATTTATTTTATTTGATATACGCATTGCCAACTCATTAACTGTAATTTCTACAGGGTTGCCCAAGTTTATTGGTTTTGTATGGTCAGAGTCCATTAGTTTTCTTAAACCAGCAACCATATCATCTACAAAACAAAAGCACCTTGTTTGTGTTCCTGTGCCATAAACAGTTATTGGTTTATTATCTAATGCCTGTGTAATAAAATTACTTACTACTCTGCCATCATTTTTTAACATTCGAGGACCATAAGTATTAAATATACGAGCAATTCTTATTTGTACATTATTAACTCTTTTATAGTCTGTCATTAAAGTTTCAGAGATTCTTTTGCCCTCGTCATAACAAGCACGAGGTCCAATAGTATTTACATTGCCGAGATAATATTCTGGCTGCGGATGTATTTGTGGGTCGCCATAAATCTCTGATGTACTGGTAAAAAGTATTCTTGCACCGCTTCTTTTTGCTAATCCGAGCATATTATATGTACCAAAAAAGCTAGTTTTTATGGTTTTTATGGGATTTATTTGGTACTGAACAGGACTTGCTGGACAAGCTAAATGCCAAATACGATCAACCTCTAGCAGTATTGGTTCTATTACATCATGTCTAATCAATTCAAAGTTCTTGTGACCAATCAAATGGGCAACATTTCTTTTTTTACCTGTATGGAAATTATCAAGACAAATGACCTCTTGATTGTCTTTAATTAATGAGTCGACTAGATGTGAACCAAGAAAGCCAGCACCGCCAGTAACTAAATGTCGCATATAAATAAGTTGTTACTGTGAATGTTACATCAAAATTAATTGGTTTACAATTACTATTAATTGTATTATAATTAATATGTCAAAACAAAACAGACTTCTTATGACAAACGAAACAATCTACGATCAAGAGACACAAGACTTGATCTTGAAAAATATGGTTAACGAGATTGCAAATGATTATGCAGCAATGTACAACTCAGCACCAAACCCAATAAAAGATGTTCTTAACCAACTTCTTATGTTTGGAGAAGGAGAAGGTGTACTTGTTACTACTGCAATCAAACAACTTTGGGAAGTTAATCAAGAATACAAGGAGGAAAACAAATGAAAGCTGGTCATTACCTTAACTGGGGTTTAAAATCCCTTGAAATATTACAAAAATTTCATTCAAATATGTACCACAAAAGTGGTGAACCAAATGACAAACTATGGAATGACGACTTAAATGGTGACGAAAGAATTTTAGATCAAATAACAAGTTGGGACAATACCGAAGAAACTTTTGTGGAAGCTGAAAATTTTGATATAAGACTTTCAAGAGTTGACGAACAGGTAAAAGAATATTTATCTGATATTAGATACTTAAAAAGTCGTATTAAGGAACTCAAAGCAACCAAAGAAAAGGTACAAAAAGAAAAGCAAGAATATCTTGAAGAAAATAATCTTGACTATAAAACAATAGAAAAAAGATTAACTGACATGTATCCAGAGCTTGCACCATGACATTCTTTAACACAATAGACGAAAATCCAGATGAGCTTGCAAAATCGCAAGCTCAAGCTCTAACACAAGAGCAAAGAATTATGAGTTGTTTTAATCAGTATGAAACACCATTAAGTCCATCAATGGTTCTATCCATTTCTGGTTTAAATTGTCCAATAACCTCTATCAGAAGAGCAATGACCAACTTATCAGATAATGGCAAACTCGAAAAGACAAAAGAATTTGTTATGGGCAACTATGGTAAAAAAGAACATCTTTGGCAATTACCACAAAAACCAGAGTCCTATAGTCAAACTAGCTTTGTTATTTAAATGGACTTTAATTCTTACCAAAGGACTTATCCTAATCTTTCTAAAAAGGAACTTGAAAGACTACATTTGTTTCAGACAAATTTTCCCAATCAGACTATTGAATGGCTGAAAATAATTGATAAAAGTGACGATCCTGACCCATTAAGAGCAAGAGCTATTGATCTAGCAAGAATAAGATCAGCAGTTAGATATAATGCAAATAATGGACCAAAGCAACATAGAGGTAGTAATACTAAAAAAGTGCAACAAGTAAATCGTAAAAATTTACAAGAAAAAGAACGTAAACGTAAATAGTCACTACACCCCTAGATGTAGGAAAAGTCTTTGTTACTTTGTGTTAAAAAAGGATTTTAACTATATAATCTTCTATTAATTGTATTATAATTAATATGTTGATACCAAACAAACAAATGCCTACTTCAAAATTAACTGAAACAGATCAAAAACTATTCAGAGGAACTGCTGCAGAGGTTCATGGATTTATGTCTAATGAGGACATTTTAAATTCAATCGGCTGCAACTTTAATGTTGACCGCAGACCTCACAAAATAAATGATCGTGAATATCCAGAAATACAAATCTGGCACAGAAGCGATAACATGGATGCCCTTGGTGTATTTGGCAAAAGACGCCAATGTATACAACCAACTACATTTATTGATTACTTCAGACAATTCTGTGATGCGAGCAAAAAAGAAATATCACTTGACCTTGTTGGGTCATTTGATAAAGGAAAAACTTTCTACATGGCATCAAAATTAACTAACGATCAAACAAAATTTGATGAAGTTGGTGATAAAACAGACAGTTGGTTAGTTGTAACTGACTATTACGGAGAATCAAAATCACCAAAAGTAATGGTTTTATTTAATGAGCTTGTTTGTACAAACGGAATGACAAGACAAATTCATGAGAGATTCTCTTGTTTCTCTCACTTAAGAGAAATGACATTCGGTGATGTACAACCAGTACTTGATGCAGCAATTGCAGAATCAAAAGCATACAGCAGAATCAAAGACAAATGTATGAATACTGCAATAACAATGCAAACAGCAAAAAATGCAATCAGAGGTTTCTTTGATGATGAAAAAGCTGAAATGTTAAAAACCAGAACTGTAGAGAACATTCTCGAAAGTGGTTTAATTGGAGGTGATCTTGAATCTAGAAAAGGAACTGCATGGGGTCTTGTTTCTGCAATGACTCAATACACCAGCCACAACAGAACAAAAGCGGCTGACCAAACAGATGAGAGAACATTTGCTTCTCAACTAGATGGGTCAAGAAATTACATGAATAAAAAATTCCTTACATATCTAGAAGATCAAATGCTTGTAACTGCTTAATTAAATTGTTACTAAACCCTGCTTCTGGCAGGGTTTTTTTATGAATTTAATACATAGTGGTTTACATTTGATATAATTGTATTATATTTAAAAAACCCACATATATTATGGCTCGTAGACCAAAAGGCTCAGTTCTCAGAACTTGTGTCATACAATCCAAACTTACCCCTCGTGTCGGTGATGCACTTGATCAATTTGCCAAATCAAAGCAAGAATCAATCAGTACTATTGTGCAAGAAGTTATCGAAGAGAAACTCACTCTTTCTGGCTTTTTAAAAAATGATTGACCCTGATAAAGAACAACAAGCATACGAGAGGCTTAAGTCTGTGCCATATTCTTTACCCCCTGCTGAATTTAATTGGGAATTGGCTGCAATGGGTTTTTATTCTAAAATGCAAAAAACCCGAAGCGATATAGCTTTAGATGAGTTCGAAAAAGAACTCAGACCATCAATCAGTAGTGAATTGGCAGCTTTTATGGAATTAGAAGCGATAGGGATTTACAACGAACAAGACAATTTTGACCCAAACAAAGCAGACAATGACTTTTACACAAAACGACTCAACCGAATACGAGAATTACGAAGAGACAATATTAAAGGAGGATCTACAAAAACTGGGGCAAATCGACCAGTACGCTATCAAAGTTATAAGTCTAGAAAAGGACACAACAAGACAAATTGAACTGTTAAAACTTTGGACACAAAGAGATTTACATTTTTCTATCAGTAGCAACTTTGCTTGGAAAATAATTTGCAAAGCTGCTGGACAAAAGCTTGGTATACCAGAACCAGTTAGTTCTGATGTAGAAATAGACATTACTGAGGACTCAATGGTATGGGGTGAGATTCTTATGTATCAGAGTTGGAATCTTATTTCCGCATTACCTAAGGTTGGTAAATCAGCATTAGTTATTGGTATTGCTGGTGCTGTTTTAAATAATAAAAGTACTTTTTTAAATTTACCTATTCATTACAAATTTGATAATTTAATTATTGTCGGGAATGACCAAAGCTACAAACAATGGGGAAAATTATTTCTTAGAGAAAAACTTTGTACAAAAAATAATAACAAAATAACTATTGACCCAAGAATTGCTTTATGGGCTCAAGGTTCTGGGATTCAATTGGATGAAGAAGGAATTGCTCGAATAGTAGAGGAATGTAAAAGACGACCTAATTGTTTATTGTTAATTGATACTTTGCGATCTGTAACTTCTCAGATGGGTCTTGATGAAAATAAGACTGAGATTTCTGCACCAATAAGAAGAATACAAGATGCAACAGCAGAACTTAATGTCACAGGAATAATATTGCACCATACAACAAAATCTGTTTATGGTGGCAATGCTGTAATTGCATCAAGTGGTAGTGCTGCAATACCAGCAGCTTTCGACCAAACAATATTAATGAATTGGTTAAAAGCTGTATCAGATCAATCAACTCAAACAGATAAAAGAATTGCAATAAGTTGTATGGGTCGAGGTGTAAGCTCAACAATTGTGGCAGAACTTGCTGACAATAAATGGATTTCTCATGGTGATGGTGAGGAAGCAATCAGAGCAGAAAAAATATCAGAACTTGAGGATAATTTACAAGGCAGACAAGGTGATGTTTATGACCGATTGATTCAGTCTTGGGAAACAAATACAAAAATGTCCACTATTGATATTGCTAATGCTTTAAATCTGACAGCAAATAAAGCATTGAGAACTTTAAAAGCATTAGAAAGGAAAGGATTAATTGTACAAGATGGAGTTGCACCACGAACAAATGAGAAAGGCAGACCAATTGCATTGTTCAGACCTACTAAGGGGGATATGAATACTGGGTGTTTTAATGACTTTAATGACTTTAATGAGAATAAAACCATTAAAATACATAAAACCCCTACTTTTCCTCCTCCCCTGAGAGAAGAAGTTCCAATTAATTTGGAGGTTCAACGAAAAGTAGATAACGGAGATTGGCAAAACGGATGGATTATTTCTGATTCAACAGACTTACATTCCATTACAATTTCTCGTAAAGGTTCTCCACACATTTGCATAAATGATTGCAAATGGATGATTGACCTTCGCCCTTGTAAAAACAATTAAACAAATGACTACCAAACCAAAACTATTAACCCCACTTCCTATTGACTTTGATGAAGAGACTCATAGGTATATTTGGAAGCCAACCAATGAAATAATGGCAAATAGTGTTACTGGCATTACTGGATTTGATATGCCAGAAAGTAAACGCAAAGGCATTGAGGCATTTAAACATATCTGGGCACCTCGTGGAACTGCTGTCCACAAGGCACTTGAATGTCATTTACTTGATAAACCAATTCCAGAAGAACCTAAATATGAAGATTGGATAGGTCCATTATTAACTCATCAGTATTTTAGAGAATTTTTTAAACCACTTGCTGTCGAATATCGGGTTGTAGATTTAAAACATAGTATTGGTGGAACTCTTGATGCTTATGGTATTGATACAAGGACAAATAAAAAAGTATTAATGGATTTAAAAACACAACAGAGTCCTAACGCAAATGCTTATAACACCAACGAACAACTTGGAGCTTATTATTATATGCTTTCCTCACATAATATTCAGGTAGACGAATGTAGAACTGTTTGGTGCAGACCCAATAAAACTACTATTGGTGAATATCAAGACCCTGCACAATGTTATTCAGATTGGGTAGATAAATTAGACATTTGGAATATGTATCAGGAGGAATTTTAAATATGGGTTATTTATATTCAACTATGAGTCCTTTTTACAATACAAGGACTATATCATTTTCAACTGCCGGTGTAAATATGTACCCTACAGCAACAGGTATGGTTTACGATAACAATGCTTTTGATAATTTACCAAAAGATGAAAAACATTATTTAATTTCTGCTTCTGAATTAAAACAATTAGAAATTGATGTTGAAGAACATTCTATAGCTTTTTGCGAAAGAACAGCAGCTACATTTTCTAAATATAAAAAAGAAAAAGTATGGAATCATAAAAAAAATTTAGGTCATGTTTACTTTTTTAAAAGTGCCGGAAGTCATAAAGTAGGTTGTTCTTGTGCAAACAATATAAAAAACAGAGTTAGGCAACAATTACCAGATGAAGTGCTTGCAGTAAGTGAAGCAAGAGGAGATTACAAAGATTTAGAGAAAAAAATACATAGGATGTTTGCTAAAAATCAGGTAGGAAGGTATGAGATATTTAATAATTTAACAGAAAGGGATGTTAACAAAATAAAAAAATTGCTAGGAAATAAAATAGCTGTAAAAATAAAACTAAGAAGAGAAAAATGACAAGTCAACAAAAGATAGAAGCAGCAAAGGACGACGCATGGTTAATGGGTGATTATGAATATACGAAAGAGGATTTAAAAGAGCTTAGAGAATGGAATGACAGAAATAAAAAAAGGTACTACAATAAAGAGAAGGAGTAGGGGTACTCCTGTTTGGTATAAAAGTGAGCTAGGTTTCCTGTTTTGACCTAGCTCATTTTTAATGCTTAATTATATTACAATTGTTAAAGGTTGTTACAAGACTATCTAATTGTAATACAAATATTATTAATTGTATTATAATTAATTTGTTGGGATAAAACTCGACACAAACGAAACTTGATTTTTAGATACTATGTTAACTTTTAAGAACTGGAGAGAAACCAGACAGGGGCAATTCTTTCAACAGCAACTTGTTGAAGGTCATAAATTCATGGCAGATACTGAACTTGAAAAAATTTATCAAATTTTCAAGAAACATCAATTTGGTGGAATTAAAGGTGTAACCATTAAAGAATGTTGGCATCTTCAAAATGAGGATGGTTCAATGAAAATCCCTGTATAAAATATAAAAGCCCTAGAAATAGGGCTTTTTTTATGTATTACAATTGTTACAGTTTTACTAAGGGGGTTTAATTGTATTACAATTAGTTGTATAATAGATATATACCAAACAAACAAACAAATGCTCAACACAACAATCGCCCCAACACACATCTTTCACAAAGATTTATTTAAATATCACGGAGGGTTTCTAATGTATGGAAACAACCTCAACGATCAGGTTTTTATTGCTCGCTTTAAATACGGAAAGAAAAATTGGAGAGCATGGGCAAACTTTCTTTGTAAGAACTTTACTGTTGAAGAATACTTAGAAGCTTCAAATGAAACTAACCCTAGAGAAGCAATAGAGGCAAAGGGATTTGTAGATGATACAACCATTGCTGTTATGAAAGGCAGACTGATTGCTAAAGACAGAATCATTGCTGAATTAAACAAAAGGTTGGAAGCTAAATAACTTCCAACCCTCGTGGGTTGACTAGGTTCGGATTGTTTTCATTAATGGCTCAGTAATGGTTTAGTTTTGTACCAGCCGCCTGACCGCCCACTTTAATTATATTACAATTATGTAACAAACACTTCTATTGTATTACAATTAATTGTATAATATAAATATACCAAACAAAATCAAATGACTACTACTCAAAACAAATTCATCCCAACTCATTACATGACAGGAATCGGACATCCAGATGTTCCTTGTGTAATTGTTTTCAAACGTGATGCACTATGGTGTACTCAAACTGCAGATGGCAAGCAGTACTGGGTTGGTAAATACAACGTAGAGGAAATCTAATGAATACTAATTACCTACTAAGCCTAACTCAAACTGAGCTTACAGAAAAAATGAAAGCTCTAAAAGTTGACATCAACGTAGCTGATGAAAAATACCAACAGGCATTGGCTCGTGGTGACTTTGATACTTGTGGCAAGTATTCAAACGAACGTGCTCAATACAGACGCACATTCGCAAAATTACTAAAATACAAAATGAAGAGGAAATGGTTATGAGTAAAATATTATTTATTCTTTTTGGCATTACATTATATTTATCAATGGATAATGCTTTAAC
>VMHT01198100.1_pt1 | contig 16446 bp, 3 predicted proteins | sample 4693611 | NCBI WGS metagenome assembly VMHT01 (sample SAMN12280063, study PRJNA550983) | marine metagenome | isolation source: seawater sampled from same location over 5 years 0.02-0.2 micron viral filtrate | place: USA: collected off the coast of southern California halfway between the port... ... | reverse complement strand
AGTTATGTTTACAGGTTTTACACAGAAAATCAATCTAATTATTCAGATTGGTCTCCAATGTCAAGAGCTATTAATGTGCCTATAAACGATGTAGTAGGAAATGATAGTTTAACAATTAAAGGAGGTACAGGATCAGATGTTTCTTCTCATACAATTAAAGTAAGTATTACTGGTATACCAACTAACTATACCAATATAGAGGTTGCTCAAATTCATTTTGTTGCAGCTAATATAAACACTATACATATTATTGAAAGAGCAGAAATAGCTGGTACAACACATGAATTTGTTCATAGTGGTTTTGAAACTAAAACTTTAGTTGAAGGTGGTATTGCTGATGTTTTAATTAAAAACAATGTTTGGGATACATGTAAGTCTTTAGCTCAAAAAGAGAATAGGCTTTATGCTTCTAATTTAGATCACTCAAAATTAAGTGCTACATATAAATCTATTGATGATCTAACGTCTTTATTAGATACTTATAAGGTGAAATCATATAAAGCTGTATGGAGTAGTGGATCTCATAGTAGTTTTTCTGCTCAAACTGGTGCTGCTGGATTTAATGAGCATAGACATAAAAAATGTTACAATCTTACAAGTCCTGAACTAGACGCTACTAGTTTTTATAAATTTATTCCAAAAAATTATCATACTTCTGGTAGTCCTAGGTATATATTAGGGGCTGAAACTCCTGGTTACACTAATAGTGATAATGATGGATTTAGAATAACGTTTCAACATGTAAGCTACCCTATAGACGAGCATGCTACTAATAATGAGGCTTATTTTGCAACAACAGAAAAAGAGGTTACAAGTAATCAGGATAGGTATTATAATGTTCCATTTAAAGTAAGCGCAACAGATGCAAATTATTTAAACTCAGTAAAAGGACCTATAAATCCAAAGTGGGATAATGAATTTAGAAGCTTTAGAAGAGGAGAGTGTTACAGGTTTGGTATTATATTAATTGATAAAAATGGATTAGAAAGTTTTGTGTATCATATAGGTGATGTGAAAATGCCAGATGGTAATGATCCAAATTATTGGAAATTAAATGCTGCTGGTAGTAATGAGGAAGCCAATAACACATCAAATAACGCTCCTAATAATTGGGCACCATTTAGTATGCCAGATTCAGATTCTGGAGGTGCAGAATATAGAACTGTAACAGCACATGCTTTAATACCGAGAATAGATGTTAGATTGCCAAGCTCTATAACAAGTATAATTTCAGGTTATAGAATAGTTAGGGCAGAAGTCTCTGATGAGGATAAAGTAATGATAACTCAAGGATTAGCTAGCGATGTATTTAAGTATGATAGTACAAACACTAGTTCTACTATTAATGATCTTTATGGTGTTGGATGGCTGCCAAATACAAGACTTTATATAAGTGGTGATCAAAACGGTGCAGTAACAGGTTTTGCTTCAGGGCATCAATCACAGCTTAGAAATCAATTAACTTCAGGTAATTCTGGAATGTTATTAGATACTCCAGACGTAACAATAGGTGGTAAAAATTATTTACTTTCTAGTGGGTATAAAATACAGCCGTCTTACCTTATGGTTGCAAGAGGTTCTGTAGGTAATTATCAAGAAAGAGGTATTATTATTTACGATGGTTTATCTCAAACAGACAGTGCATTACCTAACGGCATACATTCAGGTCTTTACAAATACAGTCCAGTAAAATTTAGTAGTGATTTTACAGAATTTACTGCATATTCAGGAGATAATGCTCAATTTGCTAATGTAGCTGTTTCTTTAAATCAGCTTGGATCTAGTTACGATGGAACACAAATAAATGAAATAGTTAAAAATACTGTATATGTAAAAACAGTAGTTAACGGTGAAATTGTTAGTTCTACAGATACAGGATGGAGTGCTAATTTTATAAATAAAGCAGCAATGGATGGAGATGGAGATCCGACAGACGAATCTTCAATATATTCTTTAGGTGTAAAAGGTAACGGACCTTTAAGAGGTAATGATATAATAGGTTCATCTACTAAACTTTTAATATCGATAGATGGAAATTGGGTAAATTGTGGTGCATTTAAAAATACAAATACAGGAAATAGAATCCTTATAGGTGATGATGATAATGTTGATTGGGATTATACTAGTCCTATCGGCAGTGATGACTATCCTACAGTTGGATGGAGTAAAGGTAAATGGGTTGTTGATTTAGTTAGAAATACTGACAATGGAAGTGGTGGAACAAACTTTGAACAATACGGAGGTTCAGGGAATACTGCATTACAAAATACTAGATATATTTCTTGCTCTGAGTTCACTCCAGTTAGTAGTTTTAGCTCGCAAGTTTCTACTATTAATATAGGTGGAGGAGATACTTTTTGTGACATGTATACTAGCTTATCTACATTTAAAGAGTCTAGTTCAAATAATGTACAATCTTTTGGAATAGCTATTCCTTTAGAAAGTCCTTACAATTTAGGTTATAGATCTGGATCTTATTATGGAAGTAGTCTAACTGCAGTAACAACGCAGGAAGATTCATATCAATATAATTTTGCTTATCATCAGGCTATAAATACAAAAGGTTATGTACAACAACCTTCAGGTTTTAATTCTAACAATCGATTTAAAAATAAAATAGTAGCTTCTCAGGTAAAAATTGCTGGTGAACCACAAGATGCTTGGAGCTCTTTTCTTTCTAATGATTTTATAGAGTTGCCTTTAAACCAAGGTGAAATTGTAGATATTTTAAATTATAGAAATAATTTATATAGCATACAATCAAACGGTGTTAGTTTAATATCTATAAACCCTAGAGTTTTAATTCAAGGAGAGGGCGCTGCTGCAGATATACAAATAGTTTCTGGTACTGGAACAGTGATGGAAAGATACGATTATCTAACTACCCAATACGGCTCTAGATATTACAACAAATCAATAACTACTCCTACAGGTGCTTATTTTTTAGATAAAGAAAAAAGTGAAATATTAAAGCTTTCTGAAAAAGGTGTCAATCCAATATCTTTAACTAACTCTTATAAAAATCACATAGTAGGATTAACTAAAGATAAAACTATATTATCTTCTGAAAATAATAACTTAGGTAGTCTAACTCAAGGTTTGTTTACAGGTTATGATAGTGAGTTTAGAGAGTGTTATTTTACTATAGTTGATAGTAGTAATGCAAAAAATAGCTTTATAATATCAGACTTAGATGGAAAGCTGATTAGTACTTTACAGTTAAGAAGCGATGCTACAACTGCAAGCTCTATATTTTTTAAGAAATATATATCATATAATAATAGACTGTTTGGAGTAAGTCATGAAACTGCAACAAACTCAAACGACTCTATATATTTATTTAACTCAGATGTATATCAGGATTTCAATGTGGGATTTGTAGTAAATGATAATGCTGCAGTAAATAAAATATTTGATACATCAGAGATAATATCTGATACAGCAAGTTCATTTACATCACATACTTTATCTGATTCTATTGGTACTAATGCAACGGCTGGATCTAACGAAAGAATTAGAGAAGGTATTCATAGAGTTTCTTTAAGAGGTGCAAACACTGATAGAGCTAGAGGAACTTGGTTAAAACATACTATAAATTATAATCAAGTTGAAGCGTCAAGCAGCATAGATGCAAGTAATGATAAAAAATTCAATATATTTGCAGTAAACACAAGATATAGACAATCAAGATAAATATGGAAAATGCATTAGGGTTATACAATATTGTAAATTCTTACCAAAGAGATTTGGGTGATGGAACATCTAATGATCAAGCTTTTACTTTAAGTGATAAAAAGCAGTCTAGATTTGATGCTTTAAAGTTAGCAAATCCAGAACTTTCTGACGATCAAATATTTAGTAAAATTAACGAGCAAGATGCGTTAAAAGCTTCAAATATTGCTGGAATTGCAGGAACAGCATTAAGTGTTGCAAGTAAGTTTGGAGGAGACAAGAATCCATTAAATAAAAATTTAGCTTTAAAAGGCGGTTTAACTGGTGCTTTACAAGGAGCTTCTGCAGGAGCAAAAGTTGGTGGCGTACCAGGAGCTATTGTTGGAGGTCTTGTTATGGGTGCTGCTGGAGCTTGGAAGGGTGATAAAGAACAAACAGCACAAGATAAATTAGAAAAGAAAAATAAAGCTATTACTACAAATGAATCTGTTGCGAGTAATAATGCTATGGCAAGCTCTATACTTGATAATCGATATAAAAAGAAGGTAAGTGATTCTTTAAAAAACACTTATGGATTTGCAGATATAGATAATTTTACAAACAAATATAGTTAAGATAGTTATGAGTACAGGAACTAGACCAAAAGGAGTAACACACGGAACGTGGAATAAAAACCCAGGTAACATAAAAGGTTATAGACCTGATGGTAAGCCAACTGATTTTACTAAATGGCTTGACAAGGAGGGTATACCTTATACTAAAGGCACTAAAGCTTCTGATGGTGGTTGGTTTATAAAGTTTGAAAATGATTCAGATGGATTAAAGGCTGCTGATAATTTTTGGGGTGTAGTAAAAACCTGGGCTCCATATAAAAATAAAACTGTAGAAGAAGCTTTAGGTGTTTATGCTGCAGATGGTTATGATCAAAATTTTTTAGATAATCTTTCAAAAAAAGGTATAGATTTAAACGCTAGATTAGATTCTTTAGCTTCTGACTCTTTAGCTGTTATATCGCATCATCAGATGCAAACTGAAGATCCTAATCAATATAAAAACCTACAATCGTCTGGTTTAATATCTAAAGATGGAGTGTCTCAGTATTATAAAGGCGCTACTGCTCCTACAGAAGAACAAGCGAAAGATAATCTTTCTCCAAAAGAAAAAAGAGAAATAGAAAGAATAACTAAAATGGATAAGACTGTAGCTCTCCATAGAGAACAGTCTAGTGCATTTGCTAGCTTAGAAGATAATAATAAATTTGAAATTAAAACTAAGCTAGAAAATATCCTTAAAGACATACATGCAGACATGAAGTCTGGTAAGTTCGATAAGGATATGAAGGCTCAGTACGAGAAGGACGGAAAGACTTTACCGCTTCTTAAGGATGCGAGTAGGGGGAAAATTGTTTCAGGGATTATTGCTGAAAGAATGGGTTGGAATGATTTAGATTTAAACAATCCAGAAATCTTAGGTATAGCTAGAGCTCAGTCTGCTTATGTTTTTGAGTTAACTCAAGATAAAGAATTTCAAGAGTCTATTGGTGGTACTCAAAAAATAGATTCTTTATTAGAAGATGTTTTGGAAGACAATTCTAATACGTCAGGTCGTTTTGCAGAATTTACTGGAATACCAGAGTTGGGTTATGCGTTACCTGAAGTAGAAAAAGAAGTAAGAACTCCAACAGGGAAAGGTGGTATTTTAGGTGGTGAAGAAGGTGATGTAGAGTTTTGGGATGAACCAGGTAAAAAAGGTAAAATTAATCTAGATGGTTATGAGGAATGGAGAGATCAACATGCTAGACAGTTTGCGCCTTCTTTATTTTTTGATCAATCAGCAGATCAAAGTACCGCTTCTATAATATCTGACGCTCAAGAGGTTATAGAGCAGGAAAAGGAAGTAGAAATAGCTGTAGATGAAGATGCAGATGTTGAAGATGATTTTGAAATAGAAGAGATTGATTTATCTTTAGCGCCAGAGCTTGATCTTAGTTTTGAGGATTGGAAAATAAAAAATCCTAACGGAACTCGAGAAGAGTACGATAATAGAGGAGCTACAAGTGAAGTAAGTGAAGGAGATTCTGGCTATCAAAATTGGTTGAAAGACAATCCTGGAGGAACTAGAGAAGAATATCAGAAATATTTTGACTTACGAGGCGATACGTCTGGATTAGGTAAAGAATCTTTCTTGGATAAGATTGGAGGATTATCATCTCTTATAGGTTTAGCTACAGGAGCTATGGGGTTAGGTCAAGCATTAAAAGATGTAGACATCCCTAAAGATCCAAAATTAGGTCCTGCATTCCAACAGAGATTAGAAGAGTCTAAGAGATTAGCACAACAAGGGTTAACCCCTTCTGAATTAGCTAAAGCTCATAATGATTTAGATTCATCTTATGCTACAGGTATAGAGAATATTGTTCGAGGTTCAGCAGGGAACAGAGCTCAGTTTTTGGCTGGACTTGGAGGTCTTGATGTTGCACGTCAATCTGCATTAATGGATATTGCAGTAGCTGATGCTAGTATGCAAAGACAGAATCAAGAGAAATACGATAAGATGATGATGGTTAATGAGCAGTATGAAGCTGCTAGAACATCTAAGTATGATCAAGCAAAGTTCGAGCAAGACATGGCAACTAAGTCTGCTGGAGCTGCTTTAGCTGGTAGTGCCTTATCGATGGTTAACGAAAACATAGGCAATCGCCAACTTAATAGATATAATAAGCTTAAAACTGAAAAGCTTATGCGAGATATGGGTTATAAAAATGATTCTAACGGCAGGTCTACTGAACAACAAATGGGTGTTGATCCTGAGACTGGAGAAAAAGTTCAAACGAGCTTTACTCTTCCTGGAGATGATAGTTATGTAGCTCCGAATCTTCTTAATGCAGACGAGCAGGTAATTAATACAAAAGTAGAAAATTCTGCAAATTCTAATGATTGGATAACTCAAAATCAAGGATTACTTGGTGCTTTAGGTGGAAATTATAGTGGGTTAATTGGAGCAGTTGATCCGTCTGAAAAGGCTAGGTTAGCTAAAGAGAAAAAAGATAACGAAATTAAAAACAACGCTATAGCTAATTTTAATTCAGCTTTAAATTTTTAAAATATTATGGCAATAGATTACGGAGCAATGCAAGCTTTAACTGAGGTATTTAGAGGTACATCAGAAGCTAGAAGAAATAGAAGAGCAGAAGAAGCACGAATGCATCAAGAAATGCTCCAGCAGGAAAACATGGATTTTAAGAACGCACAAATGGTTGGCCAAGAACAGGCTGCTATAGAGGCTTCTAGGGAATCTTACCTAAAGCAAGTTCAAAAGATTCCTCACATGAGAGATTATGTGAATAACTACTTTGATGAAAAAACATTAGAATTTAAAGGATTAATTAAGTCTTTTAATGGTAGATACTCTACAGCTATGAGTAGTGGTAAGGTATTAGATTTTAGAGATAGTCTTATGACTAATTTAAAGCAAAGTGATAAATACCAGCAAGGCGTTACTTCTGCTAATAACATGGCTCAGTTAGACGCTTGGTCTACATCTAAAGAGACGCAAGATTTAATCTCTAGAAGAGATCAATTAAATAAGGCTGCGTATTTAAGAGGTGAAACAGATTCTTTTGAACTTAGTGGATTAAGAGCTAAGTATAACTCGGTTGATGCTGCAGATTACTATGAAGGAGAGCGACCAGATTTTGATAAAATATTTAGTAATCAATACGCTTCAGTAGTTCATAATTGGGCTTTAGAAAAAGATGATGCTGATCAATCAAAGCTTACAGCTTTAGCAGAAAATTATTACCCTGGAGATCCAAATGGAAAAGAAAAAGTTCTTAAGCAATTTGCTCAAGAAGATATGGGAGTGAAAGGTGCTTATGATGCAAAGATGACTGGAACTAAGGAGTTACCTCCAGTAGCAGCTACAGCTAGAGTTAGAAATATATTTAATCAAACAGCTACAGGTCCTAACGCTGCTGCTGGTATGCTTGCTAATGCTGCAAATCAACCAATGATGCAACAGTTTGGAGTTAGAGCAGGAGGCCCTGAGCAGAAAGGTAAAATGCAAATAGCAGGTTATGAAATATTTAATTCTGCTCCTGACGCTATATTAAAAGAAGCTCAGTTTCAATTTGGTAATGTTATGAAAAGTAATGGTGATGGTACGTTTGATTTTACACACGTTAAAAGAGCGTTTGACGCAAACGGTGTTTATATGGATGATCAAGACGGAGATGATACTCATACCAACATGACGTACAACGGAGCTCACATGGTTACTAAAGCAAGATTTAGATTGCCTGATGGTACTATTAAAGAACAAATTATGGGTGATCCTAAAGACAGAGATTTAATACAGTCTTTACAAAAAGAATGGGGTAACAATGTTACTTACGTTCCTACTATGGTAGCTACATTTCAAAACGACAACTCACTTAAATGGTGGGATAAACAGGTTATGATAGAAATGGATCCTAAGACTATGTCTATGGAAAGAATTATGGATAACACTGGAATGGAAGAGAAGATGCAAGAATCTGCTGAAAGTTCTAGAGTTATATCTAAAATATCTGGAGCTCCACAACAAGATTTAGAGCAAAACCTAAGCGCTATAAGATTACAGCAACAAAAAGATGGTAATGCTTTTTATAAAGGTACTGGTGGTGAAGGCGGTGAAGACGCGACAATGGATGTTGTAGCTAGCTATCTTGCTCCACAGTTTAATGTAATGCAAGGCGCAGAAGAGTCTAAAGGAATACTTTACTCTATTGCGTCTACAGCAGCTAAAAATCAAGGGGGAGATTTTGCTAGCAATTCTAAGAAATATATGAATGCTATGGCTAACCTTATGAAAGCAACAGATAGTAATGGAAAAAAATTCCAGAATGCTATAGAAAGCAAGAATCCAATAACTATTTATAATGTTATGAATACTATGTTTGGAGACATTGGGGATAAGAATGAAATTCTTAAATTAGCAGAAATTTGGAGTAACTACAATTAAAATATAAGAATGGCAGATTTAAACGATCTTATCAGCCAAGCAAGTAGCAATCAATCTGGTACACAAGGTAAAGCCAGTTTATTAGACTATGCTGATAAACCTCAAGAAACAGAATTAGGTCAAGAAGGAGTTGGGCAAGACCCAATGTTATCTCAACAAGATGTGCAAGATATGTCACGGCAAGGTGCTATATCTGCTGTTGAACAACAAATAGATCCAGGAGTAGGCGGTCTATCTCAAAGAGACCAACAAGCTATTACAGATACAGGAGTAGATCCTGAATTAATATTTGAAAGTAACGCAGAAAAGTTTGGTAAAAGTTTAGTTGCAGGTACAGGTATCGTTGTTAACGATATAGGTAATATGATTGACTATGCTGCAATGACAATATTACCAGACGAGGTTACAAAATCAGATACATTTCTTAAAGTTACAGAAAGACTACCATCATTCCATAAATGGGGTGATGCTTTACAAAAGTGGGGAGAAGTACATCAATCTCCAGGTCTTGATGAGTTTACATTAGACGACATGTTTAAGGTTGAGTTTTGGGCTACAGATGTAGCTAAGACTCTTCCATATATGGCATCAATGATTATACCAGGTGCTCAAGGCGCAAGTGTTGCTCGTGGTCTTATGACTGCAGGAGCTAAAGCTGCAGCAAAGCGAGGTATGTTTGGCTCTGCTAAAAGATTAATGAAAACTAGACAAGCAGCAGCAACAGCTAAAGCTGCAGCAAAAGGTAGTTCTAAGGCCGTAGAAGGAGCTAAAGCTGCAATAGGTGGTGAAGGCTTAATGGGTGCATTAGCGACCACCGCAGAGGGTGAAATTGCTTTGTCTGCAGCAGGAAATAACATTGCTCAATTTTTAGGTGCTGGTGTAGGTACTACTGCGGTAATAGGTGCAGGTCTTGCAGGTGATGTATATAATAGAGCTTTAGACATGGGGCTTACAGAAGAAGAAGCATCTGAAGCTGCACACGGTACATTTATAGATAATTCAAAATGGTTTGCATTAAACGGTCTTTCTTGGGGGGTTCAATTTGGTGGATTGTCTGGTAGAGCATTTAAGCAATTTAATAGAATGAAAGGTGGAGCTGAATCTGCTAAAGTAATTCAAAAAACATTTGGTCAAAGACTAAGGAGTCATGCTGTAAAAGGCGGTTTAGTAGGTACTGCTGAAGGTACTGAAGAAATGTTCCAAGAAACATACGAAGAATGGATACAGCAAAAAAATCTTGCTGAAGCACAAGGTAAAGAGTTTGTAAGTTATACAGACTTTTTAACGTCAGATGAAAACAGAAAAACATTAGGTGTTTCGTTTGCTGCTGGTTTCCTTATGGGGGGTCGTGGTGGATTTATGGATAGCGTTGCAGAGAACGGTAGACGAATAACTAATAAGAGAATTTCTATTGACGATGACATCAACATGTACGAAAACATGAGTGATGCACAAAAGAAAGTAAGAACTAATGAGATTATAGAGGCAGCTGTAAGAGAAGATCAAATAGATGGTCTTAATGGCTTTCTTGATAAACTACAATCAGCTAATAAAATATCTGCTGAAGATAGAGTAGAGTTTGATAGAACAATAGAATCTTATGCTGAGGTTGCTGCTAAATTACCTTTTCAAGATAAACTTACAGAGGTAGGACAGCAAGCTTTATTTAATATAAAAGTTAAAGAACTACAAAACAATCAGGCTTTAAGAAATCTTGATGTTCTTAAATCTAAATCTATACAAGAGGCTAATGAAAATTTAGAAGGCGATGCCCTTACTAAAGAGCTTCGCAAAATTGATTCAGAATACAATAGAAATAAGAATGCTGTAAATATGTCTATAGCAGAAGGCAAGCGTTCTATAGCTAAATTATTAGCTGGTAAAAAACAATCAGGCGTTGCTAAAAAAGCAGACAAAAAAAGATTGTCGGCAATAGAAAGTTTTAAAGAAACTGAAGAATATAATCAATTAAATGACGCTCAAAAAGCTGAATTAGATAATGAGTCTAAGTCTTTAAAAGAAAGGATTAAGGAAGATTCATACGCTATTGATGAAGCGAATGAGGTTGCTGACGGATTAACTCAAGAAGAATTTGAGCAATTTACTAAGCAAGGTGAAACAGAAAAAGCTGAACGTCAAAAGCAAGAGGCTGAAGATAAAGTTCAGAAAGTTGCTGATACTGTAGAAGAGGGTGTAGAGAAAGCTCAAGAGGCTAGTAAAGGAATTATCTCTAAAGCTAAATCATTTGCTGGTAAAGCTGTAGATTTTGTAAAGCAAAAATTTGCTGACAAAAAGAAGCAAGATGCATTTAGAAAATCAGTAAGACCTGTAGATAAAAAGATACAAGAACTTATTAAAGAAGGTAAAACCTCAGAAGAAATTCTAGAAGCCATCAAGGGAGAGATTTCTGTGGATGGAGTTTATAAAGTTGAAGGGGTTACAGATGCAGATGTTTTAAGTTATATTAAAACTGTTACTGGAGAAGCCCAAGAAAGTACTGAAGCTGAGACTGAGGAGTCTGTAGATAAGAAAGAAACTCCTATCAAAAATGAAAATATTGGCTCTGTTAACGCTGAGGTAGATGCTCTTATTGAAAGCATGAGTGAGGAGGATTTAATTTCTGAAATAGAAAAGCTTGTAGGAACGAAGTACGAGGCAGCTACTCGCGAAGACATCGAATATGCGCTTAGAGAACTTGTAAAACAAAGAAAGGATGGCGAATCTAAAGAAAGTACAGACAACAAAGAGGCAGGAAAAGATGATAGCAATAGCGCAGAAGAAAAAGGAGCGAAGAAAGCACAATCAAGCGATAAAAAAGCTAAACCTGAAACTAAAGAAGACGCAGATGTAACATTTGCAGCTAAAGTAGCTAAGGCTGCTCAAAATCTTGGTAAGAGTTTAGCTAAAGGTTTTACTAAAAAGCAAAAACAAAAAGCACCTGAAAGTGTTAAAAAATTACTTAAGGAAGGTTACGGAACTATTCCTGGTGGTAAAAAAATGAAAGGTACAGATGGTGTTGCGACAAACAAACCAACTGCTTTACAATATTATGCTTCTATAAACCCTGCTTTAGAAGGTGCAATTATATCTGCTGCTTCTAAAAAGTTTCCTACTAAACAACTATTGTTGCTTAGAGAGGTTATGGATGAGCATGGAGTGCCAGTATTAGGTATGGCTTTAGGTTCTGCAGTTCAAGTAGAGTCAGGATCTAATGCAGGTAATATAATCATGCATGAGTACGCACACGTTTACTATGCAATGATGAAAGATAATCCATCTTTCCAAAGAGGTGTATCTAAAATTATAGGATCTAAAATATTTAGAGATATTAAAAATAGATACTCTGAAGAAGTTCTATACAATTATACAGACGAAAAAGGTAATCAATACACTAGACGTGGTGATGAAATCTTTATGACTGTTTTAAGTAATAAGTCAGAATTTACTGAAGACATACAAAAAGATGTAGATGCTTGGGTTGAGGCTCACGGAAAGAATGATCACGAAACCTCTAAAGTTTTATTTGATAAAATTATAAACTCAGCTGTAGAAGGTAATAAAGATTTAAAAATATTACCTGATGCTTTACAAGAGAATATAATAGAAGAAGCTTTTGTTACAAGTCTTGGCTCGCAAATGGCTGGTAATCTTAATATGTTTTTTGATAAAGGACCTGATGTAGTACAATACGAAGGTTTCCTTAGAAAACTAAAAGGTAGAGTTAGCAGATTAATTACACCTACTGATGCTAAAGAAGTTCTTAAAAATGTTGATAGCAAATTCGAGAACATGTCTTTAGAAGAAATAGGCAGTGCTATTATAGATGATATATCTACTGGTGTTAATAAAGGCCAGTTTAAAAGTGGGAAAGCTAAACACATGAAATATGGTGTTGGATCTAAAGATGTAGAGTCTAGTGTTGCTCTTGAGGTAAATAAGTTTTTAGATGAGTCTGCAGATCAAGGCAGTAAGGTTACATTTGATACCGCTGTAAACTCTATAACTGATGCTGTAGTAGAACAACTAGAAGGTCAGGATAACGAGCAAATGATTAGAGATATAGCTGAGTATAAATATGCTTTAGTTCTTAATGCTAGAAGTAAACAAACTTTAGATCCTGATAAAAGCAATTCTGCTGGTGTTAAAGCTATCTATGCAGCTGCAGGGTACAACACTGGAATTGAAGACAAGCAAGGTAGCTCTATTGATGAGGATACATATATTGACGCAGAAGACAATGTTGATATGTTTGCTGGTGATGACGTTAATGTAATGTCTAATGACTATCAAAAACAATTAGCTTTAGATAATTCTGCATCACACTTGATTAAAGCTATGATGATGATAGCTAATCCTAAAGGTGCTAAAGCTGTATACTCTAAATCTAAATTAGAAGCGGAGCTACATCAATTAGCATTAACTCATAGAAATAGACCTTCATACTTTTTAAACGCTCTTAAAAACTCTGGTAACACACACATCATTAAGATGATGGAAATACTTGATGAGTTTGTTGAGCCAAGTGAAAGATTAGTAATACTAAATGAAATTCATAAAAACTATAAAAATAAGTTTAATGAAAACATATCTTACACTAATATAAAAAGTGATGGTAACATTATAGAAAAAGAAGCTATTGCTACTAGTGAGGATAAGAAAATAAATAACATTCTTAATTCAGCTAACAAAGTATTTTACAAAAGTAAAAAAGCTGAAATAACAAAAGATGTTACTAATAGAATACAAGCAGCTAAAAATAAATTTGCTAAAGGCCAAAGTCTTACTATGCCAGAAGCATTAAAAATAATGGCTCCTATACTTTACATGTCTGATAGCTCACAATACTTAGACATGGAAGCCCTTGTTAAAGTAAGGGTTCCAGTTAGAGGTAAGCAGTTAGGTTTACAGGCACTTACTGAGTCTTGGATAAAAAGTAAAGGCTTTGATAAAGATTTTGCACAAGGTAAAATACCTGTAAAGAAAGCAGAAATAAAAGCTTTAGTGCAAAACATGGTTGTTGCCTCTAGAACTAAAAATGCTATTAAGACTGTTACAAATGTAGAAGGTAAAGCTACATCTGCTGTAAACATGAATACAAGTTTACTTAACCAACAACAGCATATTGTTGATATGGCTAAAACAGTAGAAGGTAGAATGCAACTTGCAGAAGACTACCCTGGAAATCCATTAATTAAAATGGTTATTGCGTTAGGTCAGCAAGGATTAGAAAGCGAAGCATTTAAGTTAAGCATAGATGGTGGTACTGTATCTCTTGTAGGTAACAAGAAATCTGTAGCATACCAAAACAAAACTAAAGAAGATGTGTTCTTTGGTGATCTTGAAAACTTTGTAAATGCAGTAGGTCAAATTACTAAAGGAGATAAAAGTTTAACATACTACTCGCAACCTATAGCTATATTTTCTAATTCTAAAAGAAGATACTCTATACAAATGCCTATAGTTGTTGGTAGTAAAATGGACCAAGCAAGAGCTGAACTTAAGAATAACAAAAAAATCTCTAAAAAATACTCCAATGGAGAGCCTGTAGTAGATGTAAGTGAAAAAGCTATACAAGATCAGGTTAATAGAATGATAAAAATGATTGAAGCAAATCCAGGTGTTTTAAAAGACAATCCTGTTCTTGCTAAGATTGCATCTATAGTAGATGATAAGGTTGTTATTTCTAGCGCTGGTAAAAGAATTTTAGAAGGGTATGCTTTTAATTTTGCTTTAAACTCTACATACGCACAAGATTTGCTGGTTGGTAGACACGATCAATCTAAAAACCAGTCTGATTACGTTAAAAGAGCTACAGGAGCTATTGCAAGGCATGATGGTTCTATGCGTGGAGTTTCTATTGAGCCTATTGTATTTAAAGATGTAACTGATGATACTGGGTTTGAGGAATCTGATGCAGGTGCATTCATACTACCTGAAGATCTTGATTTTGTTCAAGAAAGAGTAGGAGCTAAAATGGGGCATCTATTTAAGTTTGTATACTACGGTTCAGATAAAAGAGGAGATAAAGGTAATCAAAAGCTTAAAGACGAAGGCGTATATTTAAAAAATGCAGTACACGTTCTTACTCCAGAAATGATTGGAGAGTCTAAAGTTTTACAAAACATTGCAGACAAACTTAGAGCTAGAAGAAAAAAGAATGGATACGGTGAGTCTTTAAATATTGCTGTATTTGAATCTGGTGCTAAAAAGTTTCCAGCAATACATGGTACTGAAAAAGCTATAGAACATGATGCTGAATTTGGTCCTGAATCTCAAGCTCAAAAAGATCTTGATGCAGCGTACATGGTTGGAAATAAGTTAGTAGGTTTAGATGGTGCTAACATGGGTATACAATTACCTATGGATAATGGTAAGACTAAAACCAACGTTGCTACACAATTAGTAGGAGCTAACAACAATGATTTAACTACAGAGCAAGCAGCTGAAATGGATCAGATACAATCTTTAGAAGCTGAGATATTTGATGCTAATTTAAACGAAGCTGTAGGAGCTTTAATAGAAGACAAGAAAGAAAGCACTCCTGAGTCAAGATTAAAAGTTAAACAATTACTTGGAAAAGTTGTAGGTAACAACGCTATAACATCTACATCTAACGGTGCAGCTAAATTATTAGCAGCAGCTAATGATAAGATTAGTCAAAATTTACCAGCTTTACATAAATACTTTGGTGACGGTATTAGAACTTTAATTAAAAAATCAGCTAAGATTGTAACTAATGGAAATATAGCAATACAATCTACATCTGTAGGTAAAGGTCTTAAAGCGTATACTAAAGGTGTTAGATACGATGCTAGAGGTAGAAAGCGTAATGTTACTTTACCAGCAGAAACTATTGTTCCAGCATCTGCTAAAGGCAAGTATTTTTCTAGAATATCTAAAGACGCTAGAGGTGCAAACTTTACAAGTATTGAATCTCTTAAAAACTTTATAGACAACAGCATGATTAGAGCTGCGTCTTCTGATGTTGGTAGAGTACAAGGTGTTAAGATAAAAGGTCTTGACAGAAGTTTCTCATCTCCTCTAGAAGCTAAAGAGTTTTTATATGCTAAGATGGCAAAACTAGAAGATGGAACGTTTGTAATATTAGGTGAAGAATTTATAGGTTCTCGTATACCAGCACACGGTAATCAATCTAGACCTACAATGGAGATAGTTGGTTTCCAAACAGAAGTAAAAGGCTCTGATGGTAAAAACCAAAACAACTCTATACAAGTTCCTGCGGAAGTAAATAAAGTTTTAGGTTCAGATCACGATGGTGACTCTATCTTTATGAACTTTAAGTTTGACAACCCTAAGTCTGATAAAGAAAGAAAGACTAATGAGTATGTAGAAAATACTATAAGGTTTTACGAAAAAGAAGGTAAGTTTGCAGAGATTACAGCAGATTTAGAGATCAATGCAGAAATAGAAGCTCGTAAAGAAGCTGTTGCAAAAAGATTCCCTTCTACTGAAGACAGAGCAATGCAGAATACACCAATGGGTGCTGCAGAGTTTTTTGAAGAAAATGTTACAGGATCACAAATGGTAGGTAATGTAGCTGCATTAAATAATGCTTTATCTTATTTGTCAAGATACGGAGTTGGTTTAGGATTTAATATAAGCATAGACGGTACTACTAAAGGTCAGTTTAATAATGACTATGAAGGTGACTTTAAAGAAAACTCTCCATCATTCCAAAGAGCTAAAGTTTTACAGATTGTATTAGATAATGCTAAAAACCAACAAGCAACTGCTCTTGGTTTAAATCCATCT
>VMHT01066334.1_pt1 | contig 16447 bp, 14 predicted proteins | sample 4693611 | NCBI WGS metagenome assembly VMHT01 (sample SAMN12280063, study PRJNA550983) | marine metagenome | isolation source: seawater sampled from same location over 5 years 0.02-0.2 micron viral filtrate | place: USA: collected off the coast of southern California halfway between the port... ... | reverse complement strand
CCATTCTTTGCAAGCTCATCAATGTCTTTCTTTGTAATTTTTTCTTTGTCAAAATCGTCAAGTGTAAAGCCTCTTTCTGCTGCGTATTCCGCGGCAATCTTGGTAGCAAATTTCTTTACACCCGATGATTTTTCAGTTGTGTTGTTTTTACGCGTTGCAATTTGCTTTACATTTGTAGATGTGGACATTGGAGTGGCGATTTCCGTGTTGCTAAGGAGTTTGTGTGCGAGTTCAATAAATGTTTCGTTAAAAATAGCGAGCATCTCTGTAGTCGCTTCCTCGGTGAGATCGTATTTAGCGCGGAAAGCCTCGAATTTCTGGTCAAGAGTAGCCATAATTGTCTGGTTATAATTATCTATAATTCATTCTTTTAAATTTATTATTTTTCTGTAATTTTCTTTATACCCGAAAAGTAATGAGATTTATTACAAAAAACAAGTGTGTCTAAGGCCCGGAAATTACATCATTATCGATAAAGAAATGGAGCACTATAAAGAATGTATGTGCTTAAAAGAAACTAATACCGGACCAAAAGATCCGACTGAACAAAATTACAAAGACGTTACAGGTTGTAAATTACATTCTACGCAAGATGAACCGCCAAAATATCTATGCGTTTTACCAAAAAATCACAATGGAAGATGCGCACATAAACTAAATTTTCTGTTTGAACCATGCTGTAGGAATCAGGTGTGTAAAAGCATAGATAATGCCATATATAGTACTCCGGGAAACGATGATTATGTTTATAAAAATAGATGTTCTCGTATCTGGCAAATAGTTTTATCATCAGGGGAACAAAAAAAAATAAGAGATAAAACAAAAAAGAAAAAATGTGCAATCCCCCTTAAAGAATATTCTACACCGCTTCATCTTGCATGTGCTTATTTAGATTGGGTAACTTACATATTAAATATTCAAGAAATAAAAAATGATTATATATCTGAAATATTATTAAAAGACGAAGATTATATAAAATATTTTAATAATCATAAAATTTTCTTAAAAGAGTTTTATGAAAGTTTTAATCGGGTTGTTTTTGACAATAATGGATTTACAGTTTGTCCTGTAACTAGGTATTTATTTAAACTTAAGGACGTTGCAGATAAAACAAGAGACTCTAGAGTAGATATCATGGACACTGATATGCAACTCGGGCATGTAGTACCCAGGAATGAAGAAAATATAACTATAAAAGAAATGAATTTGGTACCGATGACTAGAAGGGGTAATAGAATAGTGGGCGACAATGTTTTCACTGATAATTTATGGGTAGAAGATCTGAGGTCAATTTTAAATAATTTTTAATATAATCACAATACTTCTTTTCTTTTTCTATGAGTATACATTTTCTAGAAGTTTCGATACAAGCTTTACCCAATGTACCAGAGCCCGCAAAACAGTCTAGAACTAGATCTCCTTCGTCAGTCACGTGTTTAATTATATTAATAAGCAAATCGATTGGTTTTGGGGTAACGTGGACCTGGCATCTTTTAGCCATATCATAATTCCATACGGAATGGTGTGTTTTTAAATTGTTAAATTTTGGAACTAGGTCTTCGTATGATAGTTTTAAATGTTTTTCAATAGGTACAATGGTGTCTCTAGTCGGCATATTTTTACCTGTTTCTAAATTAGAATACCATCCTGTCATGCCTCCGGTTTTACTTAATATTTCTTTGGAAATAGTATTCTGATTTACTTTTAATCTATTTCTTGCTTCTTTTAATTTATAAGAGTTATCAAATGTATAAAATAGGATATATTCAGCCATTTTATTCCAATTATGCATATCTTTTTTAACAACAAACCCGTCTAAAAACCCCTTTTTATTAGAACCGTCAAATCTTTTATTCCATGTTATCATTTGTCTAAAAACAAGTTTAGTTTGTTTTTTAATACATACCATTAATTCACTAATAGCTTCCATGTCATTGTGAAACATAAAAAAACTTCCGTTGTCTTTTAATTTAATTTCTAATATTTTAATCACTTTTAAAATCCAATTAGAATAATCATCGATGTTATCCCATGTATCTTTGCCTATGTTATAAGGAGGATCGATGCATATTAATTGAATAGACTTATCTTTAATTTTACTTAATTCTTCTAAACAATCTCCGTTTATTAAACTGATATTTTCAGTCATTATTAATTAATAATGTATTTTATTTTTAAGCGGTTTTCTTTTTACGAATCTTTTTAACTTTTTCAGGAATTAGATCCTTCCAAAGTTCTGTTACGTCTTCCATCATAGGTTCAAATATAGTCTGAATAGCAGACTTAAACTGATGTTCGAAGTAATAAATGTAATCAATCGGTATTCCATTCTTAATGATGTAATCTGGATCTTCTACTTTTTCAAATTGTTTAGTACTTTGATAGGTAACAAATACATAAGGAACACGATCTCCAGATGCTACGATGTCCATCTTGTCTCTTTCTTGTCGCTTTCGAGCAAGAGCCACATGTGGAATATTAGCAGCGCACCTTTTGAAAAAGGTATCTTTTTTACAACTCGGACATTCGTGTTCTGTTTCTAGAAACTCAATGATGTGAGACTTGTTTTTGTTTTTAAGTGTATGAAGTACTGATACATTCATCTCTTTCTTACCAATTACACTCAGTTCATAATAAGTCTTGTCGCACTCGGTACATATAGCCTTGTTATCAAAAGCATAACCTGCGCGCAAACTCTTTGAAAGTAGTAACTGTTTCATCGGAACTTCAGAATTTACAAGCATTCTGATTTTATCTCGTGCGTATTCCTTAGAAGTTTCAATAACTTCTTCAACCGTATCGAACTCATAATTTAGGACCTTGTCGTTCTTAAGAATATACTCAAAAATCTTTTTTGAGTTTTCTCTTACAAATTCGCAGTTGTCTCGACGAACAACTTGAATACCTTTATAGTCGATGTAATCAAATTTTAATGGATTAGTCCAATAAAGACTTGCGTATCTCTTTTTTGAAAATAGAATGAACGGATACATAACTTTTTCAAACTCAAGCTCGATGGGTTTTTTAAATGTTTCTGAAATTCTATCAGCACATTCTGGTGCTACCTTGAAAACGTAATCCATATGATCTTGACCTTTGAGATCGCTCTTGAACTTTACATAAATAGAATCTGTATCTCCATATACTACTTCGCAATTGTACCATTCTTCGGCGCATTTCTTACTATGAGAAATCATCTCTCTACCACAAGCAGTGACAGCCGCTGCGATTTTTTTATTTGGTAGTCGACCATATTTAGCACCGGTAAAACCATAAATACTATTCATAGAAACTTTGATAGCAAGCTGAACACCGTTAAGTACCGCGTAAAGATTTTCATCCGGTGACAATGATTTCATCTGTTTACGAATTGCCTTACGCTCTTTCCAAAGACGATCAAGAATCTTTGGCATAATACCCGTGCGGTTTTGTACGAATCTTACATTAACATTTCTTTTGATTTCATTACCGTCTTCATCGTGTTCGTCCTCATCCCAATTCATATCGAAGTATTCTACATCGGGAAGATTATCAAATTCCGGGTCTTCTACAATAGTTGCATAGTCATAATTATGAGCAATCATAATACTGGGATACAGACTTGCGAAATCAAGACCTGCGATTGGTTCAAAATGTGCACCAGGTGTAGCACTGAGAACTGTTGCACCGGTAAACTTTTCTTCATCATCAGCGTCATCTTTTGGTTTATAATCAACCGCTGGAATAAGATATCCTTCTTTCTTGGTTTCATAAGCGATCTGTGTATGAACGCGAATTTGTTGGCCTCGCAACTCAATGTATTGCATTGGTACCATAGTAATATTAGCCATACCAATCATATTTGTAACAATTCGAAGTTTAAGTATAAGATCTATAAGAAGCCAAGTATCTTGAGCACAATACTTAACAACGAGAGCAATTTTGTCTTTAGTAGATGTGTTATAATCAAAAAGATCTGATGGTGAAAGATCGTCTTTCTTGTCACCTGTGAAATGTTCCGCAACCGAATTAAGTTTGTAAGATTCTAGTTTGTGTTCTTTTTTAATAATAAACATCATATCAAATTGAGTGATTCCGTGCATTTTGAGATAAACCATAGTGTTATCTCCATATGCAGAAGTATTCAACTGATCTTCGTGTTTAACGGCTGGTTTATCAGTTATTCTGCTTAAGTTTTCTAGGACGTATTCAATTCCTAAAACTTTTGTTCTAGCTATAAGATATTTCCAATCGAAACCATATCCGTTGTATTGAATTAAAATGTCAGGGTCGGTCTTTAAAATGAATTTGACCCAACCTTCAATTAGTTCTTTCTCTGAATCGTAAGTCTCTATGATAATTCCTTCAACGGGGTCACAATCGTTGTCTATGGGACTTTTAATAGTTACTACATGTTTAATCTTTTCTTTTGTATTGAATTTGTAAAGACTGGTTCCTATTTGCGTGATAATGTCATTTTCTTTTTCTGGATCTGGAAATTCATTGATACCCAAATGTTTTGATGAATAAGAAAAGGCCTCTATATCCCATGAACCAAGGGTTAGATTACACATTTCATTGCAGTTGTGTTTTCTAACATTAGCGTAATTAGTTGCGTAACTATGTTGACACCTTGATATGTCTGGAAATGAACACAACTTATCCGCAGTTACCCAACCAGCCATTTGAATATCTGCTTTATGAGTAAAACGAAGATAAGGCTCAATATTTGATTCGTACAATTCAAACTTTAGATTTTCTGTTGTGTTTATTGATGAAATTTTAGGCAATCTTCGTGTATCTTTCGGGTTTAGAATATATTTAATTTTGTTAAATGTTGCGAGATTTTTGCACACAAATCGCAAGAATTTATACTCTTTTTCATTAGTAAAACCTTTGTACTTCTTACGAGATACAATACTTACACTCTCAAGATCCTCTTTATTTCGAAAAAGTTTATTTCTGATGTATTTTTCCACTTCTTTTTTCTTGAAAGAGTCGAATGTATCTTGATACTTATCTGGAATAAGAGCAAAAAAATACGGTTTATACCCTTCAAATCTTACACAAACCGATTCTGACACATTATTTACTCCAAAAGCGTATATGTTGTATCGAGTGTCTGGACAGTCGCCATCTGGGTCATCCGTTTCATCAGATGCGTCCCACGATAAAATTTGAAAAGTAATTTCATTTAATTCAATTGTACTTTCTGGTCGTATGAACGATTCCATTTAGTTAGATATATCTCATTTATTTAAACGTGTTTAAGATATAAATTATTTTGCAATAAATGTTAATACAAATATTATAGTTCCGCCAAGAGTTAACCCCTTCATTAGTAATTTTCCATCGGACGTTGATATACCAAATATAGTAAATTCTACCCACCTATTTGAAAGAATGTCGCATAATATTAACCATTCTATTGAATTTGATGTATCAAATGATGTAGATAAATTTATTAAATTGATATCAATATTTTTACAAGATGTAATATTCAATCTTTGTAAAAAAATCTTTATAAAAGTTTGGGATTTGATATAGTCTAGTATAGATTCTCTTGTACTTGTATAAAAATATATATAACTTAAAAGTGCTATTTGTATAAATGTATAAATCATGGAACAAACAAATAGATATCTATCAAATGGTACTAAATTTATAAGAATATTACTAATAGATATATTTTTTGTCGGCAATATAGATCTTATGAAAAGAGATAAATTAGCGGCACCAATAAGTGTACTAATAGAAATTATATAATTAAACAGCTCTATAGTTTTTTTAATTTTATCTCGTATAACAGAAATTTCTATTAATACACCGTTAATACAACTATTCTCTAAAAAATACTCCTCTGGTCTTGATATATCATTTTTAAGTCTAGATAATTCTAATATATGTGTTTTTAAAACGAATACGATAGTAAATAAAAATAAAAACGATAGAAGTCTTGAATAAAACCAATCTATTATTATTAAGAATGAAAAAATGTAGGTATTGTCTGTTACGGTTGTGGGCCACATGTAATCATTTTTAAATGCCTCAATGTCTATAAAGTTTAAAACTAAAGAAGTTAACGTAAATATTACTATGATTAACGTTTTGAATTTTTTACAATCTAATATCTTTTCCATATGATTGCACATAAAGTAATTTTTTGCCCAAATATGAATTAGGGGTACATTTATATGCGTTAAAAATGAAACTAAATGCCGCGTATCATTAGTCGAAGCCCATCTAATTATATTATAAATGCTTTGCGTTGATAATAAAACATTAACGCATAAAAAATAAAAAGTATAAAGTGTATAATAAATCTTATCTAAAATGTTTAATGTTGGTTCATCATTTGGTTCAATTCCATAATCAAGTTCATCATAATTTTCAATAGTTGGTTTCATAAGTTTTAATTTATAAATCATCTTGAATTTTTCATATGGGAAATTGCTATCATTTAATCTAAATATATCTTTTTTAGACACAAATGGGAATTTTACATTGTAAGATTTAATTCCAAGTATAAATAAAATATTATCTAACATTATTATCAATGACAAGATTAATTATAGTTTTTATATTTTTTTTATTTTTGTTATATACTTATTCATCGTGTAGAACATCTTTTAAAACAAAATCTGGAAAAACCTATATTGCCAGCAATTATAAATCTGCAGAAATATTAGACACGCTTAGAGTTATTTCTATCGATTTAAGTTATGAAATAGAAAAAACCAGGGGTAATTTATTGCGCAAAAAACTAGAAAATACCACTTACAAAGAATTGATAAATAAAGATGATGACATTTTGGCATGGAATTACGACAAAGGTCGTGAAATAGGTATAAAATTAATAAACGATAATGGCATGTATTATTCGCCGGAACACATTATAGAATCTTTAATTCACGAACTTGCACATTCAATTTCACACGACATTGGACACGGTGCAGAATGGAAAACTAACAATCAATATCTTTTAAAATCGAAAGATAAATACGTAAGAATTTTGAAGAAAAAACCGCCGTTTAAATAAATGAACGACCTCTTCATAGGTGGCGGAGGGTACTCTGGATTTACTTTTATAGGGGCTCTTGAATATATTCATCAAAAAGAATTACTCGATCTTAAAAATTTTTACGGAACAAGTATAGGAGCTTTAATAGGAGTGTTATATATATCAGGAACACAACCTAGATGTATGATAAATCTGTTTCAAAAAATAAATATTGAAGAGATTATTAAATACGATTTCACTAATATACAAGGTGGTTTTATCAATGATTTATTTTTAGACACGCTAATTAAAATAGTAACAGATAAATATGAAAACCCCGACATCTGTTTAGGAGAATTTTCAGAAAAAACTAATGTTAATGTAAATATTTACGCAACTCATTTGGCAAAGAATGAATACACCTGTTTTAATAATATTTCTTATCCAGAAGTTAGACTAAAAGACGCTTTAAAAGCGTCTATGAGTATACCTTTTTTATTTAAACCGGTAGAAATAAATAATGAATTATATGTTGACGGCTGCTGTAAAAACTTAACAGGTTCTCCCCCGAAAGAGATATACATCTGCGGGTATAGTATAATATTAACATCTACTACAAATACATATATGTATCAAGTTATTCGGTCTATATTTACTAAAACATATCCAAACAGCACATTTATAATCAATATAGATAACCCTGTTGACCCAAATGTTTACCTTAACTTAAATATGCTCAAGTCTAAATTTATCATAGACATGTATAAAAGGGGTATAGAATCTGCAAAATCAAATATTGATTGATCAAGTTTTTGGTAAGACGTCTTTTAACCATTTTTTTTTATTAGTCATGTATTCTATATAATTCATTTGTTTTGAAGCACTTGTTTCTTTTTTATCCAAAATTATTATCTGTCTGGCTATTTTAGCATCACCGAGTGTTTTATAGGAATTTTTTAGTTTTTGTAAAACTTGGTTATAATCTTTTGAATTTTTTGTTTCCTTTTCGAATGAAATTTCAAAAGATTTAATACTATCATTTTTAATTTCTGTGCATTCTATTGTATTTATACTCGATACGCATTTTCTAAATTTTTCGTTTGTTGGTTCGCCGTTGAATAAAAAATCTTCGGTGTGTTCCGAAAAAATAAAATACGGAATATTGTTTTCTTTACATAACTTAATAATTACATCACTAAGAGTATTATATTCTGTAAAATTGTGAAATATAATACAGAATTTGGTATGTTTTAGAGTTTTACATAGTTCATCGTAAACATTATCTTTATTTATACATTTTCTAAACAATTGTAACATATTTTTATTACATATGGAACTGATGTGCTTCATATGTTTACCGTAAAAACAATTTATTCTGTGTTGAGGGTCTATGTTTCTAGCAGTAAGTCTTCTAGAAATTTCGGCGAAATTATCCCATGCAACGTCGTTTACAATAAGTACATTCATCGTGGTTCAATTGTATCTTATTTACCTGTATTTTAATATTCTAATTTAAGTTTTAAAATGTAAATAAATTTGTAAATAAAATTGTAAATAAAATTGTAAGTAATGTTGCTCTCGCTTTTTTGTATATTAATTACTATATTTCTATTGTTTATCATTAGAAGATTGTTTAATAATTTTAAAATAGAATTTAATGTACCTTTTAAGTTAAATATAAAATCTGAAAAAGTAATTGTTTTATCTAGAGAAGGTTGTCCATGGTGTGATAAATTAGAACCGGAACTGTTAGCAGCCAAAAACTCTTATACTAAAATTATAATGAATGATGATGGAACGTTTACTTTTGATGAAACTTTTACTCAATTAGATAAAAAAGAACGCGAGTCTATAATGAAAGGTTCTAGACATCTTATGGATAACAAGGGTTATTATTTTCCTACTATAATTTATAAAAATGATTATCATTTAGGATTACCAGATTCAAAAACATTAAATGAGATTTTAAATGAATAATTTTGTTGTGATATTTATATGACTTGTCCAAGTAAAATAATAGTAATTGGAGACACAAGAGGTGACTCCGAAGTTCTTTTAAAATCGCTAGAATTAGCGAATGTTATAGAAAATGGTATCTGGATTGGAAAAGATACACATGTTATTCAAATGGGTAATACTTTATCTGGTAAAACTCCTAAGAGTCCTTTATTGTGTAAATCTTATAAAATGGCAGCAGATGAAATTAAAATATCAAATTTGATAAATCTATTTGATTCACAAGCAAAAATATACAACGGTAGATTTATATCTATACTGGGAAAACACGAAATGTTACCTTATTATTATGGTAATGACACTAACTTTATGAATCAGTATGTTAAAAAAACAGATGAAATTATGTATAAAAAAATTTTTAATTGTAGTAGAAAAAATTTCTGGAAACCCGGAAAAGAAGGCGGAAAAATATTATCTAAAAGACCATTATTTTATACACAAGGAAAGTTTTTATTTACTAACGCGAGTAGTAATTTTATAAGTAATTATAACGAAATTAACGATTATAACGAAATTAACGATCATATTTCAAAATGGTTCAGAAAAGAAAAGAAAATACCAGATATATTTAAAAAATCAAGCGATAACCCGTTATTTACACACTCTGAATATGAGTATGATATCCTAAATTTACCGGGTTCTATGAAATGGGTTGTATCTGGTAATTTGTTAAATAAGTTTAAAAATCTAATAAAAATTAAACAAGATTCGTCTAGGGCCTTCGGAGATAATTATGTATCTGTTGAAATATTAGAAATAATTCAAGACGAGACAAATGTGACAGTTAAAAGAATTTCTCAACAGCCCGGAATTACTACGGTAACTAACGTAGAGCTTTGAATATATTAACAAATTTTGGATCGATATTATGAAAACGCCCATCAGTGTCATATTCGGCATAAACTTTATTTTTTTCCATAACACTTGATATATCGAAATCTTTTTTTGTAAATTTATTGACATCCTCGAAAAAACTACATAGGTCTTTATAAAAAATTATATACTTATCATTCCATACCTCTTCGGATATATCAATTATTCCGTATTCTTTTTCATTTTCCAAATAAGAATTAAATAATTTTCCCGAAAAATTTTGGGATATCAATCCCCGTGTTTTTCCCATTGCAAGCAAATATCCAAACAATTGATATAAATCATACTCGTTTTTCCTAACATTTTCTATTTTCATTCTTGTCTTAATTTCTATTACCAAATCTCCTTCCGTTGCGTCATGAAATCCTTTGAGTTTCCAATTGTAATTTTTATCAGTATAGTACCACATCTTATTATTTCCTTTCGTATAATTGGAGGCGCGAATCACCGTTTCTTCGTTATTTTTTCCACAGTCTTTTTTAAGATTATCGCGTACAATAGTTCTTGCTTTACTTAGTTCAGAATCTGACACATCCGGAACATTTGATTTAAGTTCCTCTATTACTTTTTGCTCGATAAGGATAAATTCTTTTGGATCTCTGACAGTTTTTGAAAAAGATTTATAAGATTCTTCGATAGGCCTCTTTAATGATGTTCCCTCTAGTGCACGGATGTTTCCATTTTGAATTAATTTTTCCCTGAACAGTTTAGGATATTCGCGACACAGCAGTAACATCATTGTTTTATTTCTTGGTTCATATCTGTTCTTACCGCAAGCTGAGCCGATGTAAGAAATTTCGAGGGTATCCATTGAATTTAATTAAATTATAATTGTATTTATCTTTTAAACTTGTTAAAAAAATGTAAAAAAAATATAACGTATCATTAAATATTTACATATTTTAATATGTGTTAAAAAATATATTTATTACATTAATAAATATCCAGCAATGGACAATTATGCTATTAATGTAATAAATTCAATAAGAAAAACACCGGATAATTCCGTATATTATACAAATTTGTTATATTCTCGACGAGATCCAAGCTTATTTCACGGTCACATTAATAATTTTCTAAGTTTATTCATGAACGATCTTTCAAACAAAACAATAACATTAATCGATGAATATAATACATTCTATAAAGAATGGACTAAAAAACAAATTTTACAGCAGATGGCGAATGAATATGATGCTAATCAAATTCAAGATTTATTAGGTAATTCTTTTAATATAACATTTAATTTAGATAGTCTTACTGATCAACTTAAATCAAACGCTATTAAAAAAAAAGGACCAAGTAAAAAAAAGCGATTAAAATAAGTTAAAGTTTTCTTCTCCAGTTCCAAAATCTGTAAACATATCGGATCTATTTAATAAATTATCTTGTGCTAAAACAGCAGGATCTAATACAATCGGTTTTTTGGGTAGTCCCAATTTGCGATACTGAACAGTTTTAACCCCAAACCTGTTGTATGTAATAACGGGTTCATGGGTTTTGGCATATTCTGAACCAAAAAGTTTTATCATGCGTTCAGTTAATTCAGAAGAGTTCATATTATTTACATTTTTATTAGATGTATCAGATGCTGGAAAAGGTCTTGTACCGGAGAAATAAGTATTCATTTCAGGTTCTTCGGAATAATATTCTCTGTTTACCATTTCTCCAAAAGCTGTTGTAATCGAACTTTTAATCTGGATTAATCTTTCAGGATTATAATTAATCACAATTTTATCATACAATTGACTATTATCTGGCTTTTCGTCTACCCATCTTCTTAACGCGCTATCAATTTGAGTTACATAATCAGTAGGTTTTACCCACCCCGTTAATGAGGCTGCTTCTATTTTACCTGATAACTCTTTAAGATCTCTTTTAATTTGAGCTAGAAATAAAGCTGGTCCATATTTTCGTAGAGCTGTTCTAAAACCAAATGTATTATCGTCTTTAAGAACTAGAGATATATAACTAATTTTGCCATCTTCGCTCACATCAGTTACAAATATTGGGATTTTTGTCATTCCAGATGCGTACATTTCTGGGTAGTTTTTATTCATAACAGAATCTAAACTTAATTGTTTTTTAATAGCATCTGAAATTGCTTCATCGTAAATTATAGTCTCTGGTTCTTCTATGGCGACCGCGGCTGGGATTATCAGGTCTGCATTAAGAGGCTGTTCTAAACCCATAGCGTTGTAATTAGATGCCAAATCTAGAACTTGCGGTGGTACGGCAGATGCAATAACCAAGCCAGGGGCTATTTCTCTTTTTTCATCTTCGTCAAGTTCTAATATTTCATTGGCAGCGGCGACGGCATCGTCGCTACACTTCAAACTCATAAAATTATCTAATTGTAGATTTAGTTTAGTCCACATCAAATCTCCTTCGGCGTTCGAACCAAATTCGTAAAATGTCACGGTATTTCCGCTTACATCTTCAATCAATATTAATTTATTACTACACGAACGTCTGAGCTGATCAAGTTCCATTGTAACAGACGGCCCAGGATCGGAACCTGAACCTCCGCCACCCGAATCCGGAGGCGGTAAAGGAGCTGGTGAAGGCATAATAGGAGCATCTGGCTGTCTAATAACAGATGTATCGGGTATCCCCGCCTGATCAAGGCACGTTTTAATCTGATCTTCTGTTAATTTTTCTAACATCCAGTTAATAATTTCCTCTGGGGTTTTGTCATCAAAATAATTAGATGTAACACTACTCATTTATATATAGAATATAAATTTATTTTAAAATTATATTTTATTTTCACTTTTTAGATTTTGCTTCTTTTAATGTATCAAAAATGCTCTTGGGATCGGTCGCTCCAATTTCTAACAACATTTCAATGTGGTCTTCTGTATAGACGTTATATTTATAAACTAATTCTAGTACCGCCATATTTATCTTTTGTTTTTTGGATTCCTTTGTGAATTTTTCAATTATTTCTTTTTTAAGACCTGATGAAATGTCTTCTTTTGCGAGATTTCTAATACATTTTATCAAGTCGGTGAATTTTTTTATGTAATTTTTATCCTCGGGAAATTTAATAGTTTTATCTCCTTGCTGATTAAAAAAGGTTTTTCTAATAGACGGTAATAAATCGTAATTGTCTTTGATACGTTTTATTTCTTGTTTTATATTTCCAACCACTTCTATTTCTTCTAGGGTTTTATCAGAGTCCCATGGTACTACATTTTCTCTTAAGATCAGGTCTTTATTTATATTATCTTCATCGATGATTTCAGGGTCGTCTTCATATGGTTTAAGTATTCCGTTTTCATCTGGTCCGGCCTCTATGAATGCTAACATTAAATCTTGTTTTGGATAAGTAAATTCTCTCGAATAAACCTGTGCAAATGTTACAGTTTCTGGTATTCCGTCTCTAATGTACATTTTTAAATTAGACGGATTCTTGTAAAAAATTTGATACATACCCCCGGTTACTGGAGATATGTACTCTTCTAGTCGTATTAAATTTCCATCTTTGTTTATTTCAGCATCAATAGAACAATTCTTAAGTATCATTTCGATGTCTTTGTTTATAGCATTTTTCCTCAAAGACGTTGTTAACATTCTTTGTTCTATCGAAAGACTATCTAATTCCCAGAAGTTATAACGACCTGTTACTTCTTGTAACATTCTTGCAACATCTGGATCACTTCCTTCAGTTGGTAGTGTGCTATAATGACGGTAGATGTCTACGTACTGTTCATCGTAAGGTAAATTAGAGTGACTACAGTATCGAGATGCACGTGCTAAAATTTGTTCAATTCTTGACTCGTTCCACCACGGGTCGGTAATATGAACTTGTTTCACATTTTTAAAAGAAACTCCTTCCATAACAGACCTTGTACCCAATATTATCTTAATAAGACTTCCGTCTGCGTTTTGTAAAGAGTTAAATGTATTTCTTGCATTGTTAATAAGAATACCGTCCTTATCTGCTGTTTTTGTTTCAGAACTCCAAATGAAATATTTTAATTTGTCGGTTTTATCTGAACCAAATTTTCCTAAACCACATGCCTCTAAAATTATACTCAATGGTTCGACGCCGTACGTTAACCAATTTGAAAATATAAAAACAGGTCCGTTACTATTTAAACTTAATTCTATTATATTAGCAAATTTATTAGAAAATTGTTTAACATATTCGAGTACTTCTGGAATACTTGTTAATCTTTGTGCGCTAATCTGTTCTTTAAAAAGTCTCAGTGACTTCTTCTTATCTTCTTCTGTTTTATTTATATCAGTACCGTGTTTTGGTAGCGCAATATTACAATACTGCTGGGTTGTTACATACATGCCAGTAACTATTTCATCCGTATCAGCTGTTATATTTCCAAGAAGTAAATTTTCATAAGCGTTTGTTTGATTCTGTCCGTCTCCAAATTTCTTATCTTTTGAAGCATCAGATCTCAATGCTTCTATATAAGCCTGTTTGTGTTGCTGAGAAAAGTCGTGTTCCATTGTAATTATTCTTTTATAAGGGTAGGCATTTGGATTTCCTCCTTTGAAATACGAAATGTATCCAGAACATATGTGACTTAATAAATCTTTATTAATTACACATGCGTCTTCATTTAAGTATCCAGGTGAATCTAGATTTTGGACACAACCATCGTCGCGAATTTCACCTATGAAATTTTTATAAAAGTCGATAGAAGTTAATGGAAATGGTATTCTAGGTCTTAGTAAATTAATAGTAAGAGCAAGCTCATACGGATTATCGTAAACTGGCGTAGCAGACATAATTGCCAATTTTAAATTGGGATGAAAATAATACTTGATACAATTGTACAACTTCTTATAAAATGTGCCGTCTGCCGAAACAAGTCTTTGAATCTCGTCAATGATTAGAAGACCATTTTTGTTAAATAAAGCAGAATTTTCTTTTAATCTGTCTCCGCGTGACATATTTCCAGTTTTTTTATCGGTGCGATATATACTTTGAATGAATGTCTGGTGAGATACTATGTCAAAGGTTCTTTTAATAGTGTCTCTTAATTTTTTTTGATATTCATTGTATTTTTGTCTTTCTTTAGTTACTTTATTTTGTTGGTCTCTGAATTTTTTGTCGTCTACAGTTTCTGTTATTTCATTTAGTTTATCTTCTTCGCGCCGCAGTGCCCTCATTTTTGCTAGAAGCATAGAGTTATTTTGCTGGGAAATGTAAAAGTCTCTTTCTGTTTTACCTCCGTTTTTAACAAGACAGAACGAAGGACAAGAAAAGAATTTACCGTTTCTCATCTCTCCTGAAATTTCTTCATAGTATTGATCAACTAATGGAGCGGGTACGGTAAAAATGACCCGTTCATTTGTAGCATTTTTAAGCGCTTCGGCTATTACAATACTAGTACAGGACTTACCCGAACCTAGACCGTGAAAAATAAGCGTATTATTAAAATTTGTATTAGGTCCTAAAAGTTGACCCATAAACTTTTGTTGCGGTCCGAGAGACATGTCAGATGACTTACATATTTCATCATTCGATAAATTTATGTAATCTGCTTTGAACTCAAATGGAGAATCTTCTGGGAATGCTTCAGACGAATAATTAGTTCTGATGAAGTCTAACGTCTTTTTATGTGTATAAACATTTGAATCATTTAATTCGGGAAACGGTTTATAATCACATGATATTTTATATTTTTCAATATCTTCAGGATTATCATAATAATATTGTAAACAAGATGTCATTATTATTATGAAATACAATATTTTAAATTACATTTTTACATTTTTACATTTTTACATTTTTACATTTTTACATTTTAAAATTTACACCCGCCCATAATTTGTATGAATACGGCGTAAATTGTAACAACTCCATATGCAAATGAAGCTGTAGATATGACGTTACCTCTAATAACTTCAGGTAGTAATAAAGAAAATAGAGAAACTAATAAAGTTGAAAATATTATACCAAACCCCATTAACATGCTTACACTTAAGCATTTACTGTAATATAAGGCACCCGCTGTAGGCAACATAATAAGAAACGCTAGTGTTAATAATACAATAAATAAAGTTAATGGCGCGGAAATCTGGACATCGAAGGCTTCCCGTGCCGGATGCTCCGCGATGAAGGAGTCATCTGGAGGTGGCGGTTCTTCTGTGACAAACATTTATTATAAAGAAAGATTCTTTTTCTCAAAAAATTGAAAACGGTTTGTTCAATTTTCTTCATATCGAATCTTAAGATGAATTTATTGTGTATTTACTTTAATTTGCGCATGCCTCATCCGAAGAACATTCTGTTTTCTTCTTCGGATTTAAGCATGGGGGCCATGCCTCATCCAAATCTTTGTTTAATTTGTTTCACATTTGGTTTCTTAACAGGTTTTTTCATTTGTTTCTTAACAGGTTTTTTCATTTGTTTCTTAACAGGTTTTTTCATTTGTTTCTTCACAGGTTTCTTCATTTGTTTCTTGATGTCATTCATCAGTCTTTTGACTGTTTTATAAACGTATTTGCCCTTTTTGTTCTTATACATAATACGAACTTTAAGTTTTTTGGCACGAAGTTGTAAATTTTTAAAAGCAGTTGCTTTTTTAATTAATTCGGAGCGCGAAAGAT
>VMHT01199708.1_pt1 | contig 16449 bp, 18 predicted proteins | sample 4693611 | NCBI WGS metagenome assembly VMHT01 (sample SAMN12280063, study PRJNA550983) | marine metagenome | isolation source: seawater sampled from same location over 5 years 0.02-0.2 micron viral filtrate | place: USA: collected off the coast of southern California halfway between the port... ... | reverse complement strand
TTTGGTCAACTTCTGATGGACATTCTATAAAAAAGTCATCTTTTTGATTTTCAGGTATCTTTACTTCTTCTTGTTTTGTTTCTGGTATTTCTGGTTCACTCATATTTATAGGTGCGTCTTCTGACAATATCAAATTATTAGGTTGATAATCCATAGGGTTAAAACTAGGAAATGGTGCATCACAAGTAAAAAACACTCCATTAGGGTCATCAAGTAAAAGATTAATATTACCAGTATTTTTTATATCTCTATGCTGATATGTACAGCCGGGTACGTTTATATCTAAGGGAATTGCTTCTGTTTGATTATGAAAACTATATACATCTGGGATATAAATATCTGGAATATTTATATCCTTTATTTCCATAAATTATAAAGGCAAAGATGGTCCTGTTATCTTTGGCATCTGTAGAGGTATTTGTTTTTTTATCTTTTCTTGTAAACTGCCCATAACTTTATTTTTTAATTCTCTTTCAAACTCAGGGCTTTTCATATAGCGAATTGCAACATAGCCAAAAGTCGCCATTGACCCAGAAAGCAAAAGAGACAATAATGAAGCCACCTGACAAATCTTATTAAACATGGTAAAAGAAGCTATCCTCCGAGCAATAAGTCATGGTCTTATTATATCAATGCTGATCATAATACCAACAATAGCTCCTTTATATTTAATAACAGGAATGATGACAAGACAAATGCAAAATAAGATTAACTAATTTTGCCATAAAGTTTCGCTGCATCTTCTTTTACTTGTTCTTTATCTTGTTTTGAAAAATCAGTTAAACGATCTGCAAGTATAGCCTCAATTTGAATATTTCTTATTTGTAAACCGTTTGTCATTTGTGTTAACTGTTGTAATTTTTGTTGGTTTTCTTTTAGTTCAAGTTGCAGCTTATCTGTTGTAGGTTTTGTCATATGTATTTAAGTTGGTTTATTTGCTATTAAAAAAGCTTTATAAGTTGATTTTAGTGCATCAGTCCAAACAATACCACAAATGTTTTTTACTTCATCAGGGATTGCAGTAACTCCATCAGGTTCCTTATCCAGTGGATTGTCTACTAAATTATCAGAAGCGTCTAACGATCCACAAGTTAAAGTATATCTTTCATAAGATCTTGTAAGTTCTGTGCCATCTTTTTTGATAACAGTTGCTTTACGAACTTGTATAGCCTTATATGTGCCAACGACCTCTATTTTGTCGTATTCAATAGATTCAGTTAATGCCATTAGGATTAATCTCCGATTAAAACAGGTTTAGGCTTAGCTTATAGACGTAGCTACGGTCTAAGTTGCTGTGTAGTATGTAATAGAACCACGACAGGTAAAGTCACTGTCAATATCTGAAGCTTGCATCTGGTCTGGGTTGTCTTCAGCTCCGACTGTATGTCTTAAATATATATAATCAGCCTGATCTGCAATAAGAGTTATGTGTGATGAATTTGGATCTACATTACTCCAATAACCACAAATACCACTATGTTCAATACTTGTAGCTCCTATAAGACCTTCAACATCAAAAGGCAATGCTCTTACGTGTAAGTCACCTGACATACTACCTTTACCTGTTATTTCTATACCAAAACTAATATGAACCATCCTTCCTATTTTTGTATAAGATCCATCTTGAATGTTATAACCTGATGCTTGATTTGAACCTCCATATAATTGAGGAGTCCAATCGCCTTCTTCATAATCATCTAATTTATTACCATCAGTACTTACCGACCTACTACCATCACTAACAGCACTAAAGTCAATACCATTTCCAGAAGGCATTGATAAATTACCTGTAAGTGTAGCTCCCGCCGAGGTTGTCTCAAAATGCTTTGTACCATTAAAATATAGCTCTACGCCTCCATCAGGTATAAATCTTGCAATATGTTCACTGCCACCTGACTTATCAATATTTACCTGAGTTTGTATTTTTAAAGTACCAGTGGTATTCGTAATAAATGATTCTGAGCCAGAGTGAAAAATTTGCAGGTCCTGCCCTCCACCAAAAATAGCTTTCTCACTATCAGGTATTGATATAGAACCACTAATATCAGCATTACCACTAACAGTAAGTCCCGAACTTGTTGTTTCAAGCTTTTTACTGTTGTCATAGAAAAGTTGTACTGCTCCATTCTCACCAGCTACTATCATTTCTTCGTTACTAGCAGCATTATTAACCTGCAATCTGCTGGTTTGAATAACTAAAAATCCTGTTCCTGTATCTGCAATTCTGCTATGACTTCCATCATGATAAATAGTTAGGTCTGAACCAGTTCCGAATGCAGCTTTAGCATTATCATAAAACTTAAGTTCATTGTCTGACTTATCCCAGAGCATGTTGTAATTATCACCATTAAAGGTAATGTCAGTATTAAAAGTGCTACTACCTGCTGGTAAGTTTGTTAAATTAGCACCACTGATTGCTGGTAAAGTTGCAGGGAATCTTGCATCAGGTATTGTTCCAGAATTAAGATTTGAAGCATTACCAGCAGTAAACCCACCAGATGTTCCAGAAGTGTTTTGGTTTCCAGTAGTATTTACACCAGGAAGATTTATGTTTGCTGATCCATCAAAACTTACTCCACCGATAGTTCTAGCTGTTGTAAGTGTTGCTGCTGATCCTGTTGTGTCTTGATTTAACGTGCCAACAGAAAAATCTAAAGTATTATCCGAGTCTTGATAAGTAACAGTAATATTACTTTCTGTGTTACTTGAAACCATTGCTCCAACAGTGTCAGAAATAAACTCATTTAAAGCAACACCTCCAACAGTTATTGCATCAGCCTCAAGTGTTCCGTCAAAATCTCCATTATTAGCGTCAATATCACCTACAAAAGTTGTTGCTGTAACATTGCCTGATACTGTCACCCCAGCAGAAACTACTTCTGCTTTTGTTGTCCCAGCTAACTGAAGTTTTATACTACCTGTCCCAGAATCATTTATTACCGAATCACTAGCATTATGAAATATCTCAAGATCTCCTGAACCTCCAAAAACTGCTTTGGCATTATCAGCAAATTCTAAAGCACTATCACTTTTATCAAATACTATATTTGCACTTGCACCTGTAAAAGTTACATCCTCATTAAAATTACTTGCAGCATCTACATCAACACCACCAGCTAAACTAAATAAAGTAATCCACGCATCATTCCCAGAATTTCTTATTTTTAATAAATTAGCAGAGGTGTCTGCCCATAACATGTAAGCGTATTTTGTCGGTGGTTCGCTATTGCTTGAATTATTACTAACTATCGCAGCATAAACAGCATTAAGATCCGCAAGAACGCTAGTTCCTGTTCCATTTGCTATAACGTAATCTGTTGCTACTGCCATTACTTTTCTTGTTTAGTAGTATTTTAAGTTGAAGCTAGAATAAAAGCAAAAAATCATAATTTAAATTAGCTTCCAGTGGTTTTAACTTCAGTTTCATAACGAACAATACTTCCATTACCTTGTATAAAACTAGGCCCTAATCCGTTATTGTGTACACCAACAGAACCAACAACAGCGGATGCTGTTTCGGGTCTTAAAATCATAAAATTATCTAATACTACAACATTATTTGTACCATCTGATTCATTAAATTGTGCCGCTGTATTAGGTCCATCTATAACAAAAAATCCATCTAGTGACAAATGTTGTAAAAGTGAACTTGAAACTTCTATGCCCATGTTAGAACTTCTAAATCCATGTATGGATAAATTTTTAAAACTTACATTTTGCGCTCCATAAAGAATATGTACTACTTCATCAAGACCAGCATCGTCAGATTCCTCTGTTCTAGTCCCACTATTTGTAACTTCAGCTAATGTAGATAAAGCTAAGTTTTGATCACCAGCTAAATCAAAACGACCATCGTTAATCATAATATTAGAAAACATAACACCTTCGTAAGCATATAATTGTATCTGTTTATCTGCTTTTATTAATCCTGTAGTACCATAATTTGAATCTGGCCTATAACCTGTTGGAGCAATAATTTGAACATTTGAAAGAGATATATTTTTTGCTGTAGGACTTGCACCTGTGTATGTAATACTGCCCTGTCTAATCTGATGAATCGGATTGCTTATTGTTTGACCACCACCCCAAGCATTTAGTAAATTATCAAAATTACTACCGGCAGAAGCTGTTGCTCCATAACCTTGATGTTTAATATCAATGCTTTCGGCACAATTAGTTATTCTCAAACCATCTACAGTCACATTATATGGTGCGGGTGCATAACGATGTCCTTTAATTTGAAAACCTTTATTGCCGTTATTAGCAATGCAATTAGTTACTGTTACATTACGACTTCCATCATCTATTTCAAAACAGTTAGAGTTTTGTGGAATTTGACTACCGCATGGGTATTCGGAATGACAGCCAGTTATTAATATATCGGTAGAAAAGTGTGTGGTTATATTATCGTCACCAGCCCCTTTTGCATAACAGTTTTGTAAGGTAACACGTTTTGAACCTTGATCTTGTATTACATGACAATCACCACTGATAGTTTCATCTGATCGAAGTAATTCTACGGTAAATGTAGTTGTAGATGGAACAGTAGCTATCTTGTGAATACCATCAAAAGTTGTACCACTTAAACCTAAATAAACTTGATCTCCAACACTATACCCATGTCCTCCACTTATAGTTATTGTAAGTGTAAAACTACCATCAGATTTGCTAGAAGTACCTTCTTGTCTTACTGTGTCGTAAATTTGTGCTGACTGCAAAGAAGTAGCACCACCTGATAAAAAATTAGCATCAGAAGTAGTAGCGTTACTATGTCTATATTTTGGAGAAGTAATATCAATGCAATGTTTATATCCGTTTAAAGCTCTTACATTATTAATAAGAACATCCTCACTAAAACAAATACATAAAGTAGTTTGGTTTATATCTTGAAAAACATCACCACCTGAACCTGAAAAATCATCACTCCCACCATTAACAGTAAAAGTACTTGAAAAGTTAGCAGCGTCTGAAGCTAATGTAGCACCATCATTAATACGAGGATCAGTAGGTTGTGTACCACCAGTGACAGTATGTCTAGCTTTGTTAAAGTCTAGAGTCATATGTTCAATAATTACATTTTTTATCTTGTTATCTCTACTACCTGTACGAACCAATGTCGTTTCTCTACCGATTGTACTTTTCATTCTAATAATGCTTGCTTCACCAGCACCAAAGAAATGATTATTGCTTTTTATGTTAATGGTATCTTCAACTTGATAAGTGCCAGCAGGTAAATAAACACTAACACCTGCAACTGCACCCTGATTTAAAGCAGCTTGAATTGCAGCGGTATCATTTGTACTTCCATCACCTACAGCACCAAAATCTTTAACTGATATTGTATCTTGAAATCTACTGGTTACAGTTCTAGCACTAGCACCAGTTCCTGTTTGCGTAAAAGACAGTTTGGTTGCAGCAATAGCAGCACTACTACTTACATCAGCATTAACTATTGAACCAGCAGCTATGCCACTACTTATAAAACTAGATCCGTTATAAAATTCAATATTATTTATTGTGCTGTTATATCTAAAATCACCAGCAGAAGGACTTCCCGGCCTTTGTGCTGTAGTTCCTATCGGTAGACGCATTGCACCTGTATAGCTATGAGTTAACGTCCCAGTTAATGTACCGCCTGTTAAAGGTAATAATCCAAAATTAGCTTCGTTTATTTTTCCTAAAGTTACATATCCATCATTTGCTGCATTTCTTATTTTTAATTCACTTGTACTTGTATTTATATGCGGTTGAAAAGCTGTATTTATTGTTGGATCACCTGTTCCACTATTAAGAGAATTTATTGCAGCACTTATTTGATTTAATTTTGTTCTGACATTTAAGCCAGTTCCATTATCTATTACATAGCCCGAACCGCCAGTACTGTCTACTCTAGCCATCTTAATTAAGTAATAATAGGTTCATTCTACCCTTTTTTGCCAAATCCAACAGCCGTAAATCCAAAATTTCTATCAACAGCGCTGCCAGAACTGTTTTTAAAGGTAACAGTAAATCCGGCACCAGTTATATTAGTAATCTCAAAAAAGTCACCACTAGCTAAATTTTGCGCAGTAATACCAATAGAGGGAAGTGTACTATTAACACCACCTAAAGCAGAAGTTCCTGTGAAATATTCATTTTCAAAAGTAATAGCTTTTGCACCAGCACCAGAAGCAATGTTTGTTGTGCTTTGTTCTGTTCTTCTTGGAAAGCTGGCTGTGTAACCTAATTCTGTTACCTTAACATCTTGGTTTGGGTCATTACTTGTTAATTTTGCTCTAAATTTAAAAGATTGTCCCTTGAATCGACCATTAGCAAAACTAGCAAAAGGTGAATAGTCAGCACCACAAGTAACATTTCCACTAGATGTAACAACATCTGTAACTGCAATTTTAAACTGATCTGCATTTGTAATTGATGTAATCTGAAATTCACCATCTGTTGCAGTGCCGCTAGTAAAATCACAAGTAACGAGATTATTTACTTTAAAATTATGACCATTAATATTCATGGTTACTTCAGTTGTTCCAGTTTGACTATAGGTACCAGTTTTAGAAGTATTAGAGGGATTTCCAGACGATCTTACCAATAGTTCAGCATTCGCATCAAACGCTTCTACTCCATCAAAATTATCCAAACTATCTACATCTACAATAAAATCAAAAACATTATTGGGATTAAAAGCATCAGAAACAACATGTCTTTTCAATTCAAGATTATAGACAGCACCTAAATCTAAAACTGTTCCACCTGCTGTACCTCCAAAATCATAAGTACCTTCTGATGCAACCGCACCAAAATCTGCTAAAGATGAAAGAGCAGCAAAGTCAGCAATATCTTCAAATAAACCAGTTGATATAAGATCAATAGCACCTAAGTCTTCACTAAATTCAACAGTGGCACTTTTAACACCTTGAAAAAGTGGGCTATCAAGATCCTCTCTTCTAGTTAAAACTTGTAGTGGTTTTATTTCTTCTGGTATGTCTAATACAACACTTGTTTCACCTGTACTAAAATTACCTGTGTCGTCCCTTGCTTTCAAAATATACTCACCTTCTAATGCAGGGACAACTGCAAAAGTTGAGTTACCAGCTAGTGCAGGTATTAAATTAGTAGAGTTTTGAAACGTACCAGTTCCATCTGACTTTAAATTGTGACGTACATATATTTGACCACCATGAATAACATCAACATCAGGGTGTAAATCCCATCTAAGTCTTACGTCTTTATCATTAACAGGTTCCATAGATAAACCTGTTAAGTCTGTTGGAGGTGCTGTTTTTCCTACTGCTTCAAAGTTAATAGTTGCTGCGGTAGAACTTATTTCTCCCGCAGTAGTATATGAAAATACTTCTATTTCATAAGTACCAGCATCTGAATTAAAAATTTCAAAATCATTACTTAAAACTCTAAAACTTGTGAAATTATTTTCATCTAATCTGTAATTTATTTGATATTCGTTTACATTGGCAGCAGCTTGCCAAGTAACAATAATTTTTGAAACTGCTTTACCATTAATTGCCACTATATGTTCACTAGCTTTTAAACTTGTTGGAGGTTCTACAGGGTTATTAAATATTGTTATATCTCTAGTTGCTATTGGATCATCCTCTTCAATAGCAGTATATTTATTACTTATATAAGATAAAGCTGTAATTGTATAAGCTACGCCATCACTTTCACTAACAGTTATAACCCTAAATAGTTGTGACTGAATATCATCATTTTGAAATAACCAAACCGTATTTACATTTGGAGTTTGTGAGAATGCAGTATCTACTGTAAATACCCCATCTGTGCAATCTGTAACAGTTCTCGTTTCCATCGTTCCATCAGGAAGAACGACAGATATCTTAGGATTTGTACCTAAAGTAATAGTTTGTATATTTACTGAACCTATATTATCAATAGTAATAGCTGTAGTTGTAGCAGTTTTTACTCTGCCTCCTCTTCTTTTTCCAGACCTAACAGGATCAGCAATTTCTATTACAGAATTAGGTCTTACTATAACGCCAGTGTCTATTGAAGTTGAAAAAGTAACAACTTCAGATTCTCTTTCCTGACTAAATAAAATTGATTTTGCTAATCTTCTGGCTTGAGAAGCACTTGTACAGGCAAATGCTTTTATATTTTTAACAACTACTCCATATTTATCCTGTCTATCTTTATCTGCCTGTATAAAGTCAGATTTAGTTGAATCTACATTATCTCCAATAGTTTCATAATCAATCTCTCTTGTCTCCATGTTTAAGTAGGACACGTTTATGACTGTGCTTCTAGTTTTTAAATCACTACCTGAGTAACTAAAACCACCTTCAGTAATATTAGACAAGTTAAATAAATAACTAGGATCTTTTGGTTCGTCTTGTGCAAGAGATATAGAACCAGCAGACCAAATAGGCATGCATCGCATTACACCAGCTAATTCGTTTATTAATTTGTAGGCATCATTTGAATTTTGAATAGATACGTTGCAACTAAAACGTGCTTCTGTTCCAGTGTCCGTGCCATCACTAACTAATGTATTTGCAAACTTACTTGCATTAAAATAAGAAAACAAATCAATGTTCTCATATAATTTTGCATCTGTTGTTTGATCAGGTGCTAAATGAGTTCCAAATCCATAGCGTTTATTTACCATAAGGTCGAGTAGTACGAACGCTGGGCATGAACACCAAACTGCAGCACCCATAGTTCCGTTAAAAATATAATTAGCTGGATAGACAATACGGCCAGTAGCACTATCAACAGTTGGAGTTCCAGAACTATTAGCACCAGCACCGGGGATTCTTACTTTTATTCCTCTTACACGAAAAGTTCGAGGAGGTACAGAACTAAATTGTTTTGAATCAAATTTTAAGGAAGCGTATGCACTATTAAGATATGTAAGATTGTCGTCTTTTAATGGTATGTATGAGTTCCAAGAAAATGCATTTTGTGTTCTTCCTCCTACAGTTGCATCTTTTGTTATTCGTAAAACATTTATATCGACAGGAAAAGTGCCATCTAAATTAAGAAGATAGCTTCTTTGGTATAAGTCAGCAGTTCTACCTTTTACAGTATTATCTATAATTGTTGTAAATTCAGTTTCATTATTATATTTAACTCGTATTTTTAATCTTACACTTGAACCTTTTATATCACCTTTTGAAGTTTGTTTTTGTATTGTAGGAAAATCTAAAATAACTCTTACCTGATCTACCTCACTATCTGTAATTGTTCTAGTAATTCCATCTGATTCATTTCCATTAGCTAACTTATCATCAACTTGCACTCCAACAGTTACAGGCGAACCAGTTGCCTGTACCCCTGCTATTTTTGTTTGATTAGATGTACCAAATCTTAAATCAAAATTTACATCCGCAAAATTAAAATCACTACCGTTAGGACTTGCAGAATCAGCAGACGATTGTAATACCTGAGTATTACTAAGAAAAACATCCTTTAAACAGGCATTATTATAAGCAGTAGTTCCCTGTGTAAGTCCTTCTTTTGATGGACTAGCAAAACCTTCTATTTCTCCTTCTGATATTAAATCTAAAACCCTGAGTTGTTGTCTAGAGTTTAAGTTATCTGGTGTTATTTTAGGTTTTTTTGGACCACTACCAAACAATCCAAAAAGAGAACCTCTAATAATATTTTCAGTCATGCCTCTACCTCATCAGTTGTAATATCTGCACTGATCACGACTGAGCCAGTCAAGATTTCTCCGTAACAAATTGGGACAGGAGTACCTGCCCTTGAGGTATTTTGAAGGCCAGTAAAACTAAAAGAAATTCTTGGATCTCCCTCCATGTCGTTGTCTGGTACAGGAAAAAGCATTTCACTAACACCTGATAAAGCCAAAGATGCACCGATACCAACAGCAGCTTTGGTCAAACCACCAGCAGCAGCAAAACCAGCTTTACTAAACAAACCACCGGCAGCAGCAACAGAAGTTCCAGCAGTAGCAAAGGCGACACCAATTAGCAGCGCACCAGTGATAAATTTACCAAAACCACTACCAGCACCACTAATAACAGGAATAAATTTAATTTCCTGAGTGCCTGACAAGTCATGTAATTCAGTCTCATCAATCTCAATATTATTTACTAATACTGCATAATTCCTATGATTCATATATGCTTCTGCTTGCGGAAAGTTATTAATTAAAAAACTTACTGCCTTTGCAACAGTATTAGCATGAATATCAAATTCTTTATGCCCTATAAATTTACCTAAATCACCATAAAGTTTTAATTTAGTCAACATAACGATACTTTGCCCCTGTACATTTTTGCAGCCAAGCAGAATAAGGCTCTCTACAAGATAGTCTATCTGTTAAATGATGTAAAACTTCCCCCTTTAAGAAAATAGCAACGTGATTTAAATGTTTATTAAAAATGCTCATTGCCAATACATCTCCATCTATTAACGCTTCGTCTGGTCGCAATAACCTAAAACCTCTTTCGGGTAAACGTGTTTCTAATAATGGATTGTCATAAAATTCTTGAGGTGTAATAGGTCTTTTATAATCTTGTAACTTTATATCTTTAACTTCTTTATACCAATCAACAACTAACGACCAACAATCTGTAACAGCCCAAACCCATTGCCTACCTAGTAATGGTGCTTTGTAACCTGTAGGCTCGCAATAACCCCATTCTTCTGTTTTAGGATTGACAATATGCCATGCTAATCCACTTTGTTCACAGCTTACTTTATCTGCTTGACTTGCAATAGGTAAATTATTTGGATGACTATGAATTACTGCAATAATTTCACCTTTATCATCAGCCTTTACATAATCTTCTGGGTCTAAAATAAAACACTGATGATCTGTTAATGAAAGATTACGACAAGCATGATAACTTTCTTTACCCTTAATATTTAACAGAAGACCACAAGACTCTTTAGGATCTTCTTCTTTTGCATGAATAAGAGCAGATTCTTTCCAATTCATCCTACAAACGTACCAATAGAAGGAAAATCTTTTCTAGTGCATATTCTATTAGGACATCTTACATTTGCCATGTCTAATGCAGCAGCCAATTCAAACTGTACGATTTCTCTATTCTCTGTTGATTTCCTTGCAACCGTAAATATTTGCTTTGCATCCTCTACAGATTCATCAACAGCATTAGATGGATTGTCCCCAACGAAATTATCATTTGATAAAAATTTTACATTTGTTCTTCTTCTTGTAAAAACTGCACCAATTAAATCATTACCAGCAGTAGTTTCATTAACATCAATAAGTAAAGCACTCATAAATCCAGTTGCATTACTAACAGTCAAGGTAGGTCGTGGTAATTGACCACCTTTGTACTCAAAACCTTCTACTTGTACTGGAAATCTTTGATAACTATTACCGTTCCATATAATTTCACGGTTAAAATTTAAATTAGAACCATTATGAAAATAATAAGTTTGACTTGAACCATGCAATGCTTGCTTTAGTTCTAATTCAAAAAGTTCTATAACAGCACTAGGATTGACATTTTGTAGCTCACTTATATACTTAGCAGTACTCATGGTTCAAACACTTCCCTGAATGTTACTTGTATTTTTGCTCTATTTAAATAAGGTATAGATTTATTCCATGATTCGCATACAAATTTTGAGGAACTTGATTCGGCTGGTGGGGTGAAATTAAAACTTGCACTATCATTTGCTCTTGCATCTAAAAATGTTTCGATAGTATCTGCGTCTGTTTCAGATACTTCAAAAGTAAGATTATAAATTTTAGGATTTTGATGTTGTTCAAGTCCAAATAATAATCTATGTTCAAAACCATCTGCAAATTTAACTGTTTTAGTATTTGGTGCGGATCTTTTTTGGACTCCGTATGTTGGGCTTATTGAGGGGAAAGTAGCCATTATGCAAGTAAACCTCCGGGTCTTTTTTGTTTAAGTAATTCAGATTCTATCGCTGCCGATAATGCAACACCAAGTTCTTTACCTTGTTGTTCATTGCCTTCAACATTAGAACCAGATGCATCTACATTAACAACAATATTATTAGTAACGCCACCACCCATTTTATTATTTGGAATTATAGTACCAGCAGAAGAAGGTACAAATAATTCTGGTCCTTTCTCACCTACAACAGAAGCCCTACCCACAGGAGGTCTACCACCATTAGCAAAGCCCGGCAAATTAGAAAATATACCAAAGCCTGTCGTTTTTAGTAATGTATTTATGCCAAGTTTTAATAATGAATTTGCTAAGTCATTTACAATTGATTTTGCAGCCTCCCCTAATGATTTAGTACCATTAATTGCACTTACTAAAGCATCAGATATTTGTGAACCAATTGTGTCTCCTATCTCGGCAAAAACATCACTTAAACCTTCTGCAGCATCACCTGTTTCTTTAAGTTTGTCTACTTGATCTTCTAAACCAGCATTTGCTGTTAAAATATCTGTTATTTTTTGTCTGTTTGCTTCACCGTGAATTGCAACAGCAGCATTTATTGCATGCTGTAGCTCTATCTCTTCTCTATTTCCGTTAACACTTGCTTCTAACAACTCCTTAGATAGTTGTTGTTTTTTTAAGAAATCCGCAAATTTTTTACTTTTTTGTTCCTCTAATTCTGTCTCGGTTTTTTTAAGCTCTACAATTTTGTTTGCTGATTCCTCAATTAATTTATCAGACTCAACAGTTTTTAATCTTCCCTTTAACATTCTTAACTCTGCTTGTTCTTCTTCAAGTCTTTTTTTAACATGGCCAGCTCTTTTTTTGTTTGTTTTTTCAAGTTGACCTTCTAAGGCTTTTACAACTTTCTCTTGTTCTTTTATTCCAGCAGTAAGATCAGCTTCACCACCTGTCGCAACTAAATTATCAAATTTTTCTTTTTCACCACGAAATTTAAAAAATGCTGTTGTTAAAAGACCTAAGCCAGTAGCTATAGCAACAAAAGGTATTGCATTAAGAGCAATAGTTGCTATACCACCAGCAGCAGCTACTTTTATTAAACCAGCACTTACAAGTGGTAATGCTATTGCAACTCCTTTTGCTGCAAGAGCAATCGCTGTAAAAACCCCTGCTGTTTTACCAAGTGGCGATTTAAAAAGATCATTTGCAGCCTTTATTAAAGCTGTTAAACCTTTTGTTGTTGCAATTAAAGCAGGTTCTAAGGCCTTACCTAACGTCTCTGAGAAATCTCTAAATGCTTCACCTAACGAATCAACATTTCCAGCAAATCCTTCTGCAGCAGCTTGTGATAATTTATTATAACTTTCTTCAACAATACCTAAAATCATGGCATGAGCTTCTGCCGTTTTATTAGTTTTCATTAACTCTTTTATTACTTCTGTTTGTTGTTTTGTAAAAGCAATACCAGAACGATTTAAGTTTGATAAATTTCTTTCAGGGTCTTGTAATGCTTTTGCTAATTGCATAAATGACGTATTAACATCTACTTGGTTCACTTGTGCAATATCTGCTGCTGCTTGAGCAACTCTTGAATATGCATCAACCCCAATATTTCTGAAACTTGTTAATAAATTAAACCCTCTTGTAAATTCTTCTTGGTTAAATAAAGTTTGGTTTCCTAATCTATCTGCCGCCTCTTGTAATTCATTTAGTTGAGTAGTTCCAGCACCTAAATTTTTTAAACCCTGAGTTAAAATTGCAATATCTCTTTCTCTGGCTGTAAAAGTTCCTATTGCATTACTTACAGTTGCAAAAGCAGCACCTACAGTAAGTAATGGTCCAAGTGAAGCAGCTAATGAGGCACCTAATCCTTTTGCTGCAGTTGAAGCTGCAGTTAAAGAAGTTGTAGCACCTTTTGCTGATCGTGATAAATTTTTTGTGGCTTGTGAAGTTTTATTTAAAGAGGATATTGCATTCCTTGCTTCAACTCTTAAGGTAACTATACTTTCTGCCACTGAAGTTAAACAATAATCTCTTTCTTATATACTACCTGTTTTTTGCTTTTGCATAAAGTCTTTTTTCTTTTTCGTGTTTATTTTCGTAATAAGCTGCCCAATATATCAACTCTTCTTGTGTAATTAATTGTCTTAATTCTTTTAATGTCTTTCCTAATTCTGTTGCGAGAAAAAACTCAAAATTTAACCAGTTATCTCGCTTTAATCTTTTTTTGCTGTATCTGTATCAAGTTTAATGTTAAATAAAAACAGTTCAATTTCATTTAATACATTTTCTGGCAGTTCTCTTTGTAAGTTTGGTGCATCTGCAATACTAAAGGCCTTTGTTCCATCTTCAAGCTCTGCCATTTGACAAAGTAATTGAGTTGAAACTGTGAGAGCTTCATCTGTACCAGTAGCACTTTGTGCTTTTTGTCTGTCGTATCTTGTTAAAGGTTTAAAATATAAATCTACAATTTTTTCTCCTTTAGAATTTTTAAATTCATACTTTCTTCTGGTTGACATTTCATCACCATAAGATGAAGTCAAGAGGTCTATTGTTCTTTTTGCTGACATAAAATATTAATTGTATTACACTAATATACTATATAGCTGAAGTAATGGTACCGCTAGTTGTAAAACTAATATTTATAATTTGAACTTCACCAAGAGTTGCACCATATTCAGCATTAGTAATAATTCCAGCAAAACTAATTTTTTTTGCCGAAGTTGCACTATCAGGAAATAACTCAAACAATGCATCAGCATTATCACCTGTTGTTAAAACATCATCAATAAATGTTGTATAACCTGCTCCTGTCTCACCCGGAGCATATAAAAGTTCTGCTGAACCTTCACCAGCAATTAAGCCACCAATATTTGTTTTAAATGTATCACCTTGCTTTGTTGTCTCCATAATGTCTTTTGAAATAGACAGAGACCAAGACCTTGTTTGACCAACGTCAGCTTCAGTACCGCCAGCGTTTTCAAACATAATTTTTCCTACATCACCTTTAATAGCCATAATAAAAGAAAGTATTTATTTAAGTTTAACCTTTTTTGAGTTTTTTCACATCTTTTTTTAAATTTTCTTGGTTTTCCATATATCTTTTGCAACGTCCATCCCAATAAGCAGGTTCACGCCTACCTTTTACAGCCTCGATAGCATCTAACATTTTTTCAGTAATTTCCATTTAAAGGTCCTCATATATTTCAAATGTAATTCTAATTTGTGTTTGAAACTTGCCTTCTGGACTAGATGCCAAAACTTCTGGTCCAACTGGTGAATCAAAAATAACATTTGAAACTGTAATATTATTGTAAAGGTCACGCAGTCTTTTGCCAATTGTGTAATTAGACCCTGCTCCAATACCTTCCTCTGTAAAAATATTTAAAAGAACTAGACCAACAACATTATTAGTAGAGTTAGCAGATCCGCCCTGTGTTAAATAACCACCAGTTCCAAAACTTGTTATACATTGCACAAAAGTATCTTCTGCTGTTGAATCAAATGGTTGACTGTTAAATACAACAGAGATTGCAGGACTACTTGCAAGTTCTGTAGCAAGTCTTGCTTCTATAGTTTGTCTGACTGTATTTAAATCTGTTGCTGCCATTACATACTCCTAATAATTTTTCTTAATTCATTTGGAATATATTGTGTAGTTAATTGTTTTGCTTGTAACTCAGGAAAACCTTTTATTGTTTGCTTTCTAGTTCTATATTTGCCTTGCCAGCTAGGTGGTAATGATAAACCATATATAACTGGTTCAGCATATTCAACATTATTAATAATAGTCCCTTTAAATTTTTGTATATTAGTTTTCCAACCATTTCTCAAATTACCAGTTTCACCTACAGGTGTTGCTTTTTTAGAAAGTTCTGTCCAACGCAATGTTGTTTTTTGTACTAATTTTTGCACTGCTTCTGCCATTAAATCATCTATTTGGTCTAATCTAATTTGTCGTGCCATTATGACCTCACAAATAATTCATATGTAAGTGCAGTATTATTTTGTTCATTGGTTATAACAGAAATTATTTTATACACTACAGAACTAACTAAAACTTTGTCCTTTGGTGTAGGTGTAAATGTAATATCACCGGCAGAGATAGTTATTTTTTTGTCTTGTGCTTGAATTTGGTCATTCACCTCAGAATTATTTACATTTTCTATAACTGCTTTTACAACAGTATCACTATTGCTTTCACTAACCACTCCTGTTGTAGTGTTATATGAACCATTAGTTATTTGCCTAATAGTTATATTTCCACCAAGTTTTGATAAACCTTTGCTGGCAACTTTTCTTAGTGATGAAGCAATACCCATTAGATTCTGTAGGCAATCACCTGACCACTTGCCAAAGTGATACTTGTAATAATACCTTCAACTTCTGAGGCAACACCCATAGTAATTCCATTGATAGTTGATGAACCATTTTCTGTAAGGTTCTCTGAAACAAAAGTTGCTTCTGCAGCAGCAAGACAATGTACTTTGCCAAAACGACCAGTATGTGTGTCTGTGTTTGTAATGATGATTGCGGCTGGGTAGTATCCCATAATTTAACTCCTTTTAATAGCAATGTTGCCGGGTCCACTAATTCT
>VMHT01026549.1_pt1 | contig 16449 bp, 19 predicted proteins | sample 4693611 | NCBI WGS metagenome assembly VMHT01 (sample SAMN12280063, study PRJNA550983) | marine metagenome | isolation source: seawater sampled from same location over 5 years 0.02-0.2 micron viral filtrate | place: USA: collected off the coast of southern California halfway between the port... ... | reverse complement strand
GTTCATTTCTTTAGAAATGAGACATCAGCCTTTTTTTGGTTGGGTAAAAGATCTTTCGGCTGCAGACCCAACCTCGATTTTCAATTTGTTTGGACTAATACCATGGGATCCACCAAGCTTTATGATAATTGGTATTTGGCCTATTTTAATGGGTGCTTCTATGTGGGTGCAACAAAAATTGAATCCAGCTCCTGCAGATCCAATTCAAGCTAAAATTTTTGCTTTCTTCCCGCTATTTCTAACAATTATTTTAGCTTCATTCCCATCAGGTCTAGTTGTTTATTGGACAGTTAACAATATTTTAACGATTGCTCAACAATACGTAATTGTAAAACAAACGACTGTAAAAACAAATTAAATGTCTCAAAACATTTCTCTTGAAGAAATCAAAAAGTTTTGGCCAAAAGATGCCCCTGATATTAATAATGTTCAAAAATATGTATCAAAATATAAGAAAGAGAAAATTGTTATTAAGTATGGAGGTAACGTCTTAATTGATAGAGACGTATTTGATAATTTTATTTTAGACATTAATATTCTCAATAAATTAGGTCTATCAGTTATAATTGTTCATGGTGGCGGTCCCAGAATTAAAAGGGAATTAGATAAAAATAAAATTGAGTCGAAATTTATTGATGGATTAAGAGTTACAGACAAAAACATTATCAATGTGGTTGAGAAAGTTCTAATTGATTTTAATAACGACATAGTCTCAAATTTAAAAAAAAAGGGATCAAACGCTGTGTCGTTTCACACAAAAGAAAATAATATTATTGAAGTTACACCTGAGAGAGAGGAATTGGGATTTGTAGGAATTCCGAATAAAATTAATTCCAAATTAATTGAAAATGCAATAAATCAAAATCAAATTCCTATTGTTGCTCCTCTTGGAATTAGCTCAAAAGAACAAACTTATAATATAAATGGAGATACAGCGGCTAGTGCTATAGCCAAAAAACTTAAATCCAGAAGATTATTATTAATGACTAACGTTGAAGGTGTTTATGACGACCAAAAAAAATTAATTTCAGAAATAAAACCTCTGGACTTAGAAAACCTAATTAAATGGAAAGTGGTTCAGGGTGGCATGATACCTAAAATACAAAACTGTGTCGATGCAGTGGAAAATGGAGTAAGAGGTGTCGTTATACTTGATGGAAGAAAGCCACATTCAATACTACATGAAATTTTTTCTGATCAGGGTTCTGGGACTTTAATAAGAAAATGAAAGACCTATCAAACATAAAATTCTGGTTATTTGATCTAGATAACACTTTGTACGATGGTGCAACTAAAGTTTTTGATCAAGTGGATAAAAAAATGTCAAAGTTTATATCTGAAAAACTAGATGTAAGTTTAGAAGAAGCAAGAAAAATTCAAAAAAACTATTTTCAAGAATATAATACTACTTTAAACGGTATGATTAAAAATCATAAAATAGATGCGGATGAATTTTTAGAATTTGTTCATAACGTTGATCTGAGTTTTCTAAAAAAAAATAAATTTCTAGAAGATGAAATAAAGAAATTAAATGGAAAAAAAATAATTTTTACTAATGGATCAAGAGCTCATGCTTTAAATGTCACTAAAAGAATTGGAATTGATAGGCTTTTTGATGGAATTTTTGATATTCGTGATTGCGAGTTTATTCCAAAACCCTCAAAGGAGCCTTATAAAAAATTAGTAGAAAATTACAAAATTGAGCCACAATATTGTATATTCTTTGAAGATATAGCAAGAAATTTAAAACCAGCTCATGAATTAGGAATGAAAACAGTTTGGATTGAAAATGATGAACCTTGGGCGGCAGAATACTCGAATGAGGATTTTATTAACTATAAAACAGATAATTTGGCAAAATTTTTAAAGGAGATAAATGAACTTAAATAATTTGGAAAAAACTATTAATGATAGTTTTGAAATTAAAGAAAAAGTAGGACCTAAATCAGACAAAAAACTTGTTAAAGCTATTAATGAAACAATCAGTTTAGTTGACTCAGGCAAAATAAGAGTTGCGAACAAAATTAATGGTACATGGATTGTTAATCAGTGGATCAAAAAAGCAATTCTTTTAAGTTTTAGAGTAAATAAAATGACAATGTCAAAAGGACCTTACACAACTTGGTACGATAAGGTTCCAGGAAAAACAGTAAAATGGAAAGAGAAAGATTGGAAAAAAGCTGGTTACCGACATGTTCCTAATGGAGTTGTTAGAAGAGGGTCTTATATTGCAAAAAATGTTGTGCTTATGCCTTCATTTGTAAATTTAGGAGCGTATGTTGATGAAGGTACAATGATTGATACATGGGCTTCCGTTGGTTCATGTGCGCAAGTTGGAAAAAATTGTCATATTTCTGGCGGCGCTGGAATTGGCGGCGTGCTTGAACCACTTCAGGCTGGTCCAGTTATCATCGAAGACAATTGTTTCGTAGGCGCAAGATCTGAAATAGCTGAAGGTGTTTTAGTTGAAGAGGGTGCAGTTATTTCGATGGGGGTCTATATTGGAGCTTCAACCAAAATTGTAGATAGATCAACCGGTGAAATTACTTTTGGAAAAGTACCAGCTTATTCTGTAGTAGTGCCAGGAAGTTTGCCAAATAAATCTAATCCTGATGGGCCTTCTTTATATTGTGCTGTGATAGTTAAGAAAGTTGACTCAAAAACCAGAAGTAAAACATCTATTAATGATCTACTAAGAGACTAATGCCTAACATAAATGAACTTACATTAGCTAAAGAGCTTATTAAATTTCCAAGTGTTACACCTAAAGATGCAGGTGCCATAGGGTTTTTAGCAAAGCAATTAAAAAGGTTAGGTTTTAGTTGTAAGATTTTAGAGTTTAAGGACAAAAATAATAAAAGTAAGCCAATAAAAAATATTTACGCAAGGTTGGGGAAAAAAAGCCCGAATTTATGTTATGCTGGACACACAGATGTTGTTCCTCCAGGTAATATTGAGGATTGGACGGTAAATCCCTTTAAGCCAACTGTAAAAAAAAATCATTTGATTGGAAGAGGAGCTAATGACATGAAAAGCTCTATTGCATGTTTTGTATCCGCTGTAGAAAAATTTTTAAAAAAAAGAGGAAAATTTAATGGTTCTATAAGTTTTTTGATCACAGGAGACGAAGAGGGATTAGCGATAAACGGAACAAAAAAAGTTGTCGACTATTTGAAAAAAAAGAAAGAAAAAATAGATTTTTGTATCGTAGGTGAGCCTACAAATCCAAATAGACTTGGAGAGATGATTAAAATAGGAAGACGTGGTAGTATTTCAGGATCAATAATAATTTATGGATCACAAGGACATGTTGCTTACCCGCACCTTTCTAATAATCCTATCAATACATTGGTAAAAATATGTAAAAAACTTAATGAACAAAAATTAGATAGGGGCAATAAAAATTTTCAACCTTCAAATTTAGAATTTACGTCTATAAATGTAGATAATAAAGTTACTAATGTTATTCCAGCAACAGCTAGAGCTAAATTCAATATAAGGTTTAACAATCTTCATACTTCAAGTAGTTTAAAGAAAAAAATTAATTCAATCGTCAAAAGCTTTTGTAAAAAAAATAAGTGTAGATTTAAAATAAATTTTCACGTTAGTGGAGAGTCTTTTTTAACAAAACCAAATAAAACTATTTACATGGCAAAAAATATAATTAAAAAGATTACTCGAGTAACACCTATATTTTCAACAACTGGTGGTACCTCTGATGCAAGATTTATTAGAAAAATTTCACCTTGTTTAGAATTTGGCTTGGTAAATAAAACAATGCATAAAATTGATGAATGCGTTTCATTAAAAGATTTAAAAAATTTAACAAAAATATATCGAAGTATTCTTGAGGATTATTTTAAGTGAAGCTTTACAAAGTTAGAAGATCTAGAATAGATAATCTAGGTTTATACGCAGTAAAAAATATTAAAAAAGGTGCAAGAGTTATAGAATATAAAGGCAAGGTAATCACAAGAAAAGAAGCTGAAGAGAATCCAAAATATGATAATGACAAAGCCATTTATCTTTTTAATTTAAATAAAAGATTTGATCTCGATGGAGATTTTAAATTTAATACTGCTAGATTAATTAATCATTCTTGCAACCCGAACTGTGAAGTAACTGGAACTGGTCTAAAGGTTTGGGTCCACGCAATTAAAGATATTAAAAAAGGTGAAGAATTTTCTTATGACTACGGTTTTAGTTTCGATGAAGATTTTAAAAATTATCCTTGCAAATGTCGATCAAAAAATTGTTGCGGATATATTGTAAGAGAAGGATCGAGATGGAGAATAAAAAAATACAAAAATAAAAAAAAATGAAAAAAATTCTTTTTATTTCAACAAGAAACCCTTATTTAAATAGATATTCTGGAGACATAATTGGATCAAAAAAAATTGTAACTCTACTTAAAAAAAATAACATATTAGATGTTGTAACTTTGGGAAATAAAAAAGATTTTTCTCAAAAAAATATTTTTATTTTTAAAAGGCCGTTTTTTTTAGGTACGGTTTTACATGCATTTAAATCTTTAATCTTATTACAGCCGGCACAATTAGGTTTTTTTTACTCTAGTGAAATGAAATCATTTATAGACAATAACGCAATAAATTATGACATAATTTTTTTTTACCATATTCGATCTAGTCAATATCTTCCTAATAATTATTATGGGGAAAAAATTATTGAAATGGGAGACCTTTATTCAAATAACTACTATCAAACTTTTAAAAATTTAAATATTTTTAATCCTCTCAAATATATTTATTTTTTTGAGAGTCTTCTTGTAAAACAATTAGAAAAAAAGATTTTTAGGAATTTTGATAAAATTATCTTGTTTTCAAAAAATGAAATTAAGAAAATTGATAAATCTTTTTTAAAAAAAATTATACATATAAATATTTCAATTGATAAGATTAAAAAAAAATATCTCTTTTCCAAAAAAAATAAAAAAATATTATTTATTGGTAATCTTAAATATTTGCCAAATATCTTAGCGGTAAAAAATTTTGCAAAAAATATCTTTCCAGAAATAAAAAAAAATATGCCGGATGCCAAATTTGAAATTATCGGAGAAATTCATAAGTTTGATAGATTTCTTCTATCGAAAAATAAAGATATAAAATGTTGGGGCTCGCAAAGGAATTTAGATAAATTCATTAAGGGCTCTTTTTGCGGATTGGCTAATTTAGATATAGCAACTGGCGTTCAAGGGAAAATACTATCCTACATGTCTTATGGATTACCAGTAATTTGCTCAAAAAAAGTTGCGTGTAATTTTGATAAAAATGTTATTAGCTATAATGATAGTTCTGACCTTATAACTAAGATCAATAAATTGAAGAGTGATAAAAAATTAAGTAACCTCATTTCAAAAAAGTCCTTAACTTTTGTTACTAAATTTGTTTGGAAAAAAATCAGTAAAGAATATTTCAAAATAATTAAAAATTAGTAAAAAACTTTTTCTAAATATAAACCTTCTGGTGGGGCTGGTGGAGCACACAGTGATCTTTTTTTTGATTTAATTACCAATTTTATTTTGTCTGGTTTCCATTTATTCTCTCCAACGTATTTTAGGCACCCGACCATTGATCTTACTTGTTTTTGAAGAAATGATCTTGACTCAAACGTTATTGTTATTTTGTTGTTATTTTTACTCATGCTGGCTTTAATCACAGTCCGTATAGGGCTCTTAGCTGAACATGAAGCTGATCGCATTGATGAAAAATTATGTTTTCCAACAAAAAATTTAATTCCTTTTTTCATCAATTTTAGATCAAGTTTTTTTTTTAAAAACCATGATCTATTTTTATACATTGGTGAATTGGTTTCTCGGTTAAAAATAACATATTTATAAATTTTTTTTTTAGCACTATGCCGCGCATGAAAGTAAATATTTCTTTTATTTATTTTGATTATTGAGATTGATTTATTTTTTAGAAAAAAATTTACAGAACTCAAGAATTTATATTTATCTTTTATTTCTTGATCTATTATAAAATTTGCACTTTGTCCTTTGGCATGAACACCTGCATCTGTTCGACCCGAACCATTTATTTTAATTTTTCTTTTTAACACTTTTGATAACGCCTTTTGAATTTCTGATTGAATAGAAAGTCCTTTTTTTTGAATTTGCCAACCGATAAAATTAGTTCCTAAATACTCAATAATTATTTGATAATTAATCATTAAGATAAAATTTCACCTTTTAAGATTTTATATCCAGATAAGAAATTTTTTGTTTCAATTATTTTTTTTCCTTCTTTCTGTAGTAAAGTTATTTTTATAGATTCATGTGAGCAACCTACAGTTAAATCATTTGTTAAGACCTCTCCTTTTTTACCTTTATTCTTAGAAAGTTCAGCCTCGATAATTTTTATTCTAGCGCCTTTATGTTTGAACCAAACCCCTGGATAAGGATTTAAACCGTTAATTTTTGCAATTAATTTTCTAGCTGGCTCATTCCAATTTATTTCGGACTCTTTTTTTTCTATTTTCTTTGCATAAGTAACAAATTTATCTTGCTGATCTTCAAATTGAACTTTCTTATTTTCAAAGATCGACAATGCTTCTAAAATTAGATTTGAACTTAATTCAGACAACCTTTTGCTTAATGACATAAAATTATCTTTTTCTTTAATGCTTATACTTTTTTGTAACATAAAAGGTCCTGCATCAAGTTTTGGAACTATTTTCATTATTGAAATTCCAGTTTTTTTATCCATTTCTATTATAGATCTTTGTATAGGAGCAGCACCTCTCCATCTAGGTAGCAATGAAGCATGAATATTCAAAAATATTATATTTTTAATATTTAAAAATTTTTCAGGTATCAATTGTCCATAAGCAACTACTATTACAAATTTTACATCAGACTCTTTTATAAATTCATAATCTAGATCATTATTAAGGCTATTAGGAACCCTTACAGGCAAGTTTAATTTTTCAGCCTCTAAATGAATAGGTGATTTTAGAATTTTTTGGCCTCTAGATTTTTTTTTAGGAGGTTGCGTAAAAACTGATAAAATTTTGTGCTCGGTGTTTAAAGATTTTAATATAGGAACAGAAAATTCTGGTGTCCCCATAAATAAAATTTTGTATGCCATTAAAATTAAACAATGACTCTTTCTAAAGATTTTTTATGTTTAGATAATTTTTTAATAATCATATTTTTTTTTAGCTTAGATAGATAATCAATAAATAATATTCCTTCTAAGTGATCCATTTCATGCTGAATACATGTTGCAAGTAAGCCTTCGGTCTCTAAAATTTTTTCTTTTCCATCGTAATCTAAAAATTTAACTGTGCATTTATCCGGCCGGTTTATTTCAGCAAATTGATTTGGGACAGATAAGCATCCTTCTTCATAAGATGCATCTTTTTGTGATTTTGTTAAAATTTCTGGATTAACAAAATAAAGAGGGGTTTTTTTTTCTTTTTCCTTGCTTAAATCAATTACTATTACTCTTTTTGGAACTCCAATTTGGATCGCTGCTAGACCTATTCCTGGAGCGTTATACATAGTCTCTAGCATGTCATCCATCAATGTTCTGACTTCATCGTTTACGCTCACAACATTTGTAGACTTTTGCCTTAAAAAAGGATCGGGTTCGGTTAAAATCTTTCTAATCGTCATAATTAAATTTATAATCTAATTAAGTTCTTAATGGTAGAGCTGAATTTAAGACTTTGTTTCTGATTGTAACTAAATTCATCTTATTTAAAAGATTTGTAACAAAATAAATTGTTTCTGGATCAAGCTGATGCGGCTCATCTTCTCCAATTATTTCAACTATTTTAAGAGCTAAAAATGCTTTTTGTTCTTTGTCAATTAATTGTATCAAATTTTTTGGTACATCAAATTTTTTGGATAAGTCCTTAAATTTAAAGTTTGTTGGAAGCAAAAAGCCATCCCTTATCAAGGAGTCGGCTAAGGCTAAATCTTTTGCGGATACGAAATACTTTTTGTTTTTTATAACCTTTTTAAAAATCTTATCAATATCTTTTTGAACTTTCTTTTTATTCTCTCCCTCTAAAAAATATTTCAATATTTTAGACTGGTGTAATATTTTATCATTGTACTTCACTCTTCCTAAAAGTATATCTTCATCTGAAACTATCTTTAAAAGTGAGGATTCCTGATATTCCTCAGGCAAATTTTCAATTCCTATTTCTTCTATCTTATCGCTTAAAAATTTTGAATAAATATTGTCAAGTTCATCTTTCTTAAATAATTCCTCAAGTAAAAATAAATATTTAATTTTTGACCCATTTGACTCTGATAATAGATATTTTTGATAAATTAATGCTCTTGCGTCACTTTCATTAAGTTTTTGAAAATTATTTTTCGCATCAACTAAAGTTTTTAAATCAAAAGGAATTTGCTTATAAATATCAAATATTTTACTTTTATCTAATTGATTTTTATTTGCTGCGATTTCGAGTTCCTTTAACTTCTCTTTGTTTGAAGCATCATCAAGTTTTATTAAATTCGCAGCATTCAGATACTCCCATATTTCAGGTTTAGTTTTGTTTGTCGGTTCATACTTAAAATTTTTAATAGTGATGCTTGATAGGTAAAAATTTAGAAGGTTTTTTTCATTTATTTTATTAATTGTTTTCTCTGTCACTCCTAATAAAAAATTTATTTTATCATCGTAGAATTTACTTGATAATTTTTGCTCTCGCAAAAGATCTAATAAAAGTTGTGCTTCAGATTTTTTATCGTTGAAGATGAGACAGTATATTTTAAATTTTTCTAAGTAAGCATCTTTAATATTAGCATCAATGAATTTAATTTTTTTACATCCCTCTTTTATATTTGCGCTAGCAATGTTTTTATCCACCAAATATTGAACTGCTTTACTTTTGCTTTTAAATTCATTATTTTTTTTTAAAAAATCTTCTAGTAAGTCAATACGGTTGTTTTGTATAAGCCAATTAACCTTTAGTTCCACAAATTCATTTTCCGTCATACCCTCAGGAGGGTACGAAAAAGAAAATAAAATATTTTCCAGAATTTCGTTTGAAAATTTTGATAATTCAATTTTTTTTAATCTTTTTAAACTAGATCTCAAATCCTCTGCTTTAGTTGTAGACCACATATTCAAGCTTAAGTCATAATTAGCTGGTTCATAAATACCATAGATATTTTGCTCTTCTGTTAAAAGTTCAGCGCTTTCTTGGATTTGAATTTTTTGTAAAGCATCTATTGTTTGAGACGCGTTTGTCCCAGTGCCTGTAGGGGTCTCTTTTTTGTTATCAATGCTTAAAGTCTCGTTCGATGGTTTATTATTATTCCAAATATCAATTTTTTCTTCACTGGCCAGATGTGAAAAAAATAAAATAATTAATAAGCCTGCTAGATAATTAAAGCTTTTTAATTTCATCTGTTACATCAATTTGATATTTTTTTTCGGGACTTGGAAAACTAATCTTTTCTATTAAAAAAATTACAAAAATGAAAATTATAATAACTAAAAATATTTTTATTAAAGTTTTAACTATAGAACTTCCTAAGCTTGGTTGTCTGTTGTATTTAAGTTGCATAGTTTTAGATTTGATTTAAACTCAATAAATAAGACATATTTATGAAAAATCAAAAGCAAAAAATGAGATAAAGTGGGAAAAAACCTTACTTTGACCGGGATGATGGGAGTAGGAAAATCTACTATAGGCAAGAATTTAGCAAAAAAGCTTAAATATAATTTTATTGATGTTGATAAGCTAATTGAAGATAGAGAAGGAACTTCGATAAATATGATATTTAAAAACAAAAGTGAGAGTTACTTTAGAAAAATTGAAACCGATATTACTTTGTCTGCATTAAAAAAGGATAACTCTGTGATATCATTAGGAGGAGGAGCTTTTTTAAATAACTCAATTAGAAAAAGTTCTAAAAAATTGTCTATAAGTTTTTGGTTAGATGTTCCTCTTGATGCATTAATTAAAAGATTAAAAAAAAATAGTAATAGACCTCTTTTATTTGAAAAAAACATGCATGAAACTACAAAAAAAATTTATAATGAAAGAAAAAAAATTTATAATGAGGCTGATTATAGGATTAAATGTAACTCGCTTAGTCCTAAAGAAATCGTTGATAAGATATTAAATTTTTATGAGAAATCGGGAAATTAAATTTAAAAGAGATAATTACTCAATTTTAATAGGGAAAAATGTAATTAACATTTTACCTCAGAAAATAAAAATTTTATGTCCTAAAACAAAAAAAATTGCACTGATAGTAGATAAAAAAATTCCAAAAAAATATAAAGAAAATTTAAAAAAAAAATTAAATGGGTATAGTGTGTTATTTCTTTCATTCACGGCTAGTGAAAAAAATAAATCTATAAAAACAATCAACTACTACTTAAAGACACTATTATCTAGAAACTTTAATCGAACTGACCTCATAATAGGTGTTGGCGGCGGAATTACAGGTGATGTGGTTGGTTTTATCTCAAGTATATATAAAAGAGGAATAAATTTCATAAACATACCAACAACACTTCTCGCTCAGGTGGACTCTGCTATCGGAGGAAAAACAGGGATTAATTCAAAGTATGGAAAAAATCTTATTGGATCATTCTATCAACCAAAACTAGTTTTGAGCGACATTTCTTTTATTAATTCTTTACCAAAAAAAGAAATGATTTGTGGATATGCAGAAATTTTAAAACATACTATTATTAAAGACAAAAAGTTTTTTATTTGGTTAAAAAATAATTCGAGATCAATTTTTCAAAAAAAAAGCAATGAATTAATTTATGCGATAAAAAAAAGCTGTGAAATAAAAATGTTTTTTGTAAATAAAGATGTGAATGAAAAAAATATTAGAATGGTTTTAAATTTTGGACACACTTTTGCTCATGCAATAGAAGTTAAAAATAATTACTCAAGCAAAATAACTCACGGTGAGGCTGTTTTGTCAGGCATAATCTTAGCAACAAGATTATCAGTAATTAAAAAAATTTGTTCGATTAATGTGTTAAAAGAAATTGTAAAAATTTATTTACAAAATAATTTAGCTTACACATTTAAAAAATATTCACATCAAAATGAAATTAATAAATTAATTCCATATCTTAAAAATGATAAAAAAAATAATGATGAAAAAATTAATTTTATTCTATTGAAGAATATTGGTAAAACTGCTTTACCAAATAAAAGTAAAATTTCAGTTAATCGTTTAAAAAAATTAAGTAAAACTATTTCTCAATACTAATTTCTAAAGCATGAATTTTAGTTTTAAGATCAGCACTCAAGATTTTCATAATCATTTTTTGGGCGTTTACTCTTGATAAAGAAGCTAAATATAAAGATTTTATTTTAAGTTTAAGATGAAATTTTTCTGACGAAAAAAATTTATGCCCTTTATGTTTTTGTGAATTATCAACAATCTCTATTTCTTCCAGCTCTATTTCTCTCATTAGTTTTGTTTTTATTTCATCAAAATAAATTTTCATTAATTACATTTTACTATATAGAATTACTCAATGAAAATAATTTGTGATTGGGAAAACTGTAATGAAATTGGTGCATATAAAGCACCAGTAGAACGTGATAATAGTAAAAAATATAGATTATTATGTTTAAGTCACATAAAAATTTTTAATAAAAATTGGAATTATTTTGAAAATATGAACGATCAGGAAATAGAGTTTTTTATTAAGTCCGATTTGACATGGCATAAATCAACAAAAACTTTTGGATCTTCCGACAACTTTTTTAATATATTATGGAATAATGCATTGGATGATAAATTAAATATATTTAAAAGCTCGAATTTTAGGGATTTTAAAAAAACAAAAGTGTCACAGCAAGATAAAGATGCTTTGCAGGTGATGGAGTTAAATGAAGACGTGAAATGGGAGCAAATTCATTCAAAATTCAAAGAACTTGTAAAAAAATATCATCCTGATAAAAATCAAGGGAATAAAAAACTTGAAGATAAATTAAAAAAAATAACTTTAGCGTATAGTCAGCTTAAAAAAACTTTGGGAAAAAAATGAGTACAGAACAATTGTTACAAAAAACAGATATCAAAATTTCAGTTAAACAAACTTTTGGATTTGAAAGTGATATGCAAGTAGGAGCTTTTTCCAAAAAAAATGAATATGTTCCTAAAATAGATCCTGATTATAAATTTGATAAAGATACTACTTTAGCAATCCTAGCAGGCTTTTCTTTTAATAAAAGAGTTCTAATTCAAGGTTACCACGGAACGGGTAAATCTACTCACATTGAACAAGTAGCTGCAAGGCTTAATTGGCCATGTGTCAGAGTTAATTTAGACAGTCACATCAGCAGAATAGACTTAATAGGTAAGGATGCAATTGTATTAAAAGACGGAAAACAGATTACCGAATTTAAAGAGGGTATTTTGCCTTGGTCAATTCAAAATCCGGTAGCATTAGTTTTTGATGAATACGATGCCGGAAGACCTGATGTGATGTTTGTAATCCAAAGAGTTTTGGAAAATGAAGGAAATTTTACATTGCTAGATAAGAATAAAGTTTTACAACAGCATGATTTATTTAGGATATTTGCAACTACAAATACAGTTGGTTTAGGTGATACGACTGGCTTATACCATGGCACTCAGCAGATCAACCAAGGTCAAATGGATAGATGGAATATTGTTTCAACTTTAAATTATTTACCGTTCGAAAAAGAATTAGAAATAGTTTTAGCAAAAAATAAAAACCTTAATAACAAAGAAGGAAAAGAACTTTTATCAAATATGATAAAAGTTGCTGATCTTACAAGAAAAGGATTTATAAATGGAGATATATCTACTGTAATGAGTCCTCGGACAGTTTTGCACTGGGCTGAAAACACGAGTATATTCAAAGATCAAGGCTATGCTTTTAGAATCACATTTTTAAATAAATGTGATGAGTTAGAAAAAAAAATTATTTCTGAGTATTATCAAAGATGCTTCGGAGAAGACTTGCCAGAGTCATCTATCAATATCACTTTATAAAGTGGAAAATAAAAAAGAAAAAATAGCTGATTTCAAAACTGCAATAAGCTCAACAGTAAGATCGTTATCAAATTCTCAAAAAATTGAAGTTTCATTTGGGAATGACGGCTCCAAATCTGAAAAGAACTCAATTAGTCTTCCGGAACTAAGCCCTACTAATAATAAGTTTAATTATAATCAAATTAGAGCAGTAGCAGACTCGAAATCTTTAAGACATAGATTCTCTGACCCAAAAACATTTAAACAATATGAACCTGAAGGTAATATATCCAAACAGTTATATAGGATTTCAGAAAAAATTAGATGTGAAAAAATTGGAACTAGTTACTTTAAAGGAGTAAAGAATAATATTGAAAAATTTTACCAAGAGAGAGTCTCTGGCTTAGACCTTAAAAGCAGTGAAGATAAAATTGTTGAGTCTTTTGAAAATTATTTAAGAACAAAATTTCTTAATTTTGAAAATAATAGTCAAATTGATAAAAAACTTAAATCGTATAAAAAAGATTTAAATGAAAAATTTAAAGATAAGATTAATAAGTTAAATGATTTTACTTTAGATCAAGAAAAATTTAATTCCTTAATTTCTGAACTCATCGCAAATATGAATCTTGATGAAAATCTTGATGAGGAAGAAAAAAAAGATGATGATCAAAATAATGATGATAAGCAAAATAAAGCCGATAACCAAGAAAAACAGGCAAAAGAGAAAGAGGATAAACAAGAGGAGATGTCTATAGACTCTGGTATGCCCGACCTTGAAAATGAAGCTAAAGAATCAAATCAGGCCGAAGAAGATGTTGAAATAGAAGACAGTTCCCAACCAGACTTAAGAAGAAAAGGAAAGAACACTTTAGGCGACATAAATTACAAAACCTATACTGAGGAATTTGATGAAATTGTAAAAGCAGAAGAATTAGAGAATGTCGAAGAACTTATAAGACTAAGAAAAAATTTAGATCAACAATTGTTACAGCTTAAAAATTTTATCTCAAAGCTTGCTAACAAATTACAAAGAAAACTTTTAGCTAAACAAAATAGATCTTGGAATTTTGACCTTGAGGAAGGATTGTTAGACACATCAAAGTTGCCTAGAATAATTATGGACCCTTTTAACTCTTTGTCTTTTAAAAAAGAAAAGGATATTGAGTTTAAAGATACATTAGTAACAATTTTAATTGATAATTCTGGTTCTATGAGAGGTAAACCTATTTCTGTAGCCGCGATTTGCGCAGATATACTTTCTAGAACTTTAGAAAGATGTGCGGTTAAAGTAGAAATACTTGGCTTTACTACAAAACATTGGAAGGGAGGATCTTCTAGGGAGAAATGGATGAAAAATGATAAGCCAACTCTACCAGGAAGATTAAATGATCTCAGGCACATTATTTATAAATCAGCAGACACGCCTTGGAGACAGGCTAAAAACAATATGGGTCTAATGCTTAAAGAGGGATTGCTTAAAGAAAACATTGATGGTGAAGCACTTAAATGGGCTTACAACAAAATGAATAGAAGAAAAGAAGAGAGAAAAATCCTTATGGTTATCTCAGATGGAGCTCCAGTTGACGACTCTACTTTATCAACGAATACTAGTGACTATCTAGAATCTAACCTTAAAAAAACAGTCAAATGGATTGAGAATAAAACAAACATTGAATTATTAGCTATTGGTATTGGTCATGATGTTACTAGATACTATAATCAAGCTGTGAAAATTACAGATGTTCAGGATTTAGGTGATGTAATGATTAATCAGCTAACTGACTTATTTGTCGAAAAGAATAAAAAAACAATTCACTAATTCTTTATTTCTGAAACCGAACTTTCTGAAAAGTCTTTTATTTTTATAATTAATAATCTAAATGGAATTAACATTACCAACGCTATAAGTAGCTTAACCGCTAAATCTCCAAAAGCTAGAGTTACCCACGGTATTCCTGTTGCGTAAAAAGCGATAGAAAAAAATAAAAATGTATCAGTTATTGATCCAATTATTGATGACGTAAGAGGAGCTGCATACCATATTTTTTTTCTTAGAGAGTGAAAGATTTGAACATCTAAGTTTTGAGCAATAAAAAAAGCAACTCCAGATCCAACCGCAATCCTTATAGAAATAGTATCTGAAAAATTGGTTGATACAAATAATGTTAAAAATACTCCAATAGTAAATCCTACATACACAACTTTTCTTGCTACTATTTTGCCGTAAGCGCGGTTTGCTAAATCTGTTATTAAAAAAGTAACTGGGTAACTAAAAGCACCATAAGTCAAGATTTCGTTTAATCCAAAATATTGGATCGGAAATTGAACAAGGTAGTTTGAAAAAACTACAACCAAACCCATTAATAATGAGAGTTTGTAAAATAAATTCATTATTGAATTATGATTTTGCTGAAATTGAAGCTTTAATTTTTTTAACTTTTTTTGATAGTCTAGCGTTTTTCGCTGATATTAAAAACTTATCTAAACCACCCTTGAAATCTACAGTTCTTAAGGCAGCATTAGCTACATTTAACTTTATATCTTTTTTTAATATATCGCTTCTAAAAGTGACTTTCTTTAAATTAGGTAAAAATCTTCTTTTAGTTTTATTTTTAGCGTGGCTTACGTTATGACCTTTTAAAGGTGAAATCCCTGTTAATTCGCATCTTTTAGACATAATTTTTTCCTGGTGTTATATAGTTCTTGTATACATTGGGGTCAAGCATTAATTCCAACAGCTTCACTAATATTATTGAGATTTTCTTTTTTTAAAATTGATATTAAGTCTTTTTTAATCTCTTTAACAACACCTGGTCCTTTGTAAACCATGCCTGTATATAGTTGCACTGCATCTGCGCCTGCTGTTATTTTTTCAAAAGCACTCTCACCAGAGTCCACTCCCCCGACTCCTATTATCGTAATCTTGCCCCTGGTTTCTTTATAAAATTTTTTAATTAAATTTGTTGAAATATCTTTAAGGGGTTGTCCTGACAATCCGCCTAATTCATGCTTCTTAATATCGGAGAGATTATCACGATTACTGTCCGTTGTATTAGAAACTATTATGCCTTGTATTCTATGGCTACTCACTAATTCAACTATTTTACCAATTTCATTATCACCAATATCTGGTGATATTTTTATAGCTATCGGACAATTAATTTTTTTTTCTTTTATAATTTTATTTATTCCAGATAAAAGTTTTTTCATCTCTCCTTGATCATGAAAATCTCTCAAACCTTCAGTGTTTGGGGAGGAGATATTAATTGTTATATATCCAGCGTACATTCCAAGTCTTGAAAGACAAATATAGTAGTCATCTTCTTTATTTTTTGTTTCTTTATTTGGGCCAATGTTAATACCTAAAAACCCATCGGGGAAGTTGCTCGATATTCTTTTTGATACAGACACTGAACCATGATTATTAAATCCAAGGCGATTGATAAGTGCCTGATCTTTTTCTAATCTAAATATTCTTGGTT